>JADMIO010866669.1_pt1 | contig 59485 bp, 59 predicted proteins | sample 8958161 | NCBI WGS metagenome assembly JADMIO01 (sample SAMN16585339, study PRJNA669376) | soil metagenome | isolation source: Crop rotation soil | place: USA: Cullars Rotation, Alabama | collected 2011 | reverse complement strand
GCCGCGACTTCAAGTCACGTGAATTCCAAGCTTCGGATCCCACTGTGCTGGAAAGGAACACCGCTTCGCGATCGAAGACGTCCACGTCCGGATCGGTGACCTCGCCGTGGATGCACAGCACCATCCCGATGTGCTGCATCCGCTTCAGCACGGGATAGATGTTCCGGACGTCCGTAACTCCGAACGCGGAATTGGTCGTCGCGTTCGCCGGGTATAGCTTGGCCGCGATCCAGACGTCGTCGTTGAAGCCGTGCTCGACTACCTCCGGATCGGTCTCGTCGGTCAGATAGCAGGTCATGAGCGGCCTGAAATCCGGCCCGGTCGCTTCGACGATACGCTCGCGATAGGCCGCTGCCGCTCCGATAGCCGTAACGGGCGGCGCCAGGTTCGGCATCACGATAGCCCGGGCGAACTGGCGCGAGGTGAATGGCGCGACCAGCTTCAACATGTCGCCGTCGCGCAAATGGACATGCCAATCGTCAGGCCGGCGGATAGTCAGCGTTTGCAAAGCCACGGCGGCTCCCTAACTGAACCACATGGCCGCTACCACCCTAACGGACCGGGCGATCATCCGCCTGTCGGGCGACGACGTTCGCGGATTTATGCAGGGGCTGGTGACGAACGACGTGACGGGGAAGCTCCCGGTCTGGGCAGGCCTGCTGACTCCGCAAGGAAAATGCCTGTTCGATTTCTTCGTATGGGAAGATGGAGGCGACCTGCTCCTCGATTGCGAATCCGAGGCGGCCGTCGATCTCGTCAAGCGCCTCTCGATCTACCGCCTCCGCCGAAAGATCGACATCGCCCGCGAGGAAGCCTTGGCTGTGCATTGGTCGCTGGACGGTGACGAAAGCCTGCGTGATCCGCGCCTGCCCGAGCTTGGGTGCCGCTGGCTAGCAGCGCCCGCCGACCCGGCCTCAGGCTGGCTGGAGCACCGCCTCCGCCTCGGCGTCTGCGAAGGCCGCGCGGAACTCGGCGACATCCTCTGGCTCGAATGCAATGCCGCTGAACTCAACGGCGTCAGCTTCACCAAGGGCTGCTACGTCGGCCAGGAAAACACTGCGCGGATGAACTGGCGCGCGAAGGTCAACCGCAGGCTGGTCGTGCTTGAAGGCGAGGGGGACCGAACGCGGATTGCCTATCCGAAGGTTGGTCTGTCCGTCGCGCACGTGCGCGTCGATGCAATCCCTGACAAAGCAATCGTCCCCGACTGGCTGGAAGCGGCCCTCGATCAGCCGACGAGCGCGTAGGCGCGGACCGGGAAGGTCCCCATTCCCTTCACCTTCGGCGGCGTCGCGGTGAAACGAAACCCCACGTGGGGAAGCCGGTCGAGACCAGTCATATGCTCGCAGATCGGGATTCCGGCGCCGAGCAGTCGCGTGTGAACCGGCCGTGCGCGCACGTGCATATTGTCGATGTTGCAGCTGTCGATGCCGACCAGGACCGCGCCCTTTATCGCCAGCCAATCGGCGGCATCCGGGGTGAGATAGGGATGCTCGCCGAAATAGGCATCCGTCCGCCAGTGCCGGTCCCAGCCCGTGTGAAAGAGGACCGCCTTTCCCTCAACGTCGAGCTGGCCGATGTCGCCCGCGGTGGTTGGAGGCCCATTCTCCCAGGGACGCCGGACCGCGATTCCGGGGACGCTCGCAATCGATTCGAGCTTCAGCTCCGAAAGGTCGGCGCCGTCGGCGTAACGGTGAAACGGGCTGTCGAGATAGGTCCCCGTATTGGCGACCATATCGATCCGGCCAATCTGGAAGGTCGAGCCGTCGTCGTAGTTCGCGGCCGTGCCTTCGCGGGTCCAGTAGTCGCAAATGTGGGGCCCCGGCAGACCCTTATAGGTGGTCATCCCCTCCTCGATCACGTGGCTGAGGTCGAAGAGCGCCGCTTTTTCCATATCCGCCAAAGTGCAAATCCCCCGATGAGCAGCCAAAGAACGTTGAGCGCGGCTGACGGAATGGCTCCGTGCCACCAGCCGTTGACGACGAAACCGGCCGCCCCGAATACGTTCATCCATTGGTACAGCGGAGACTGACCGGTAAGGCGCCCCATCGACAGCAACAAATAAGCGACGAGTATCAACGCGGCGCCGGCCCAGCCGACGACCTCGACGGCAAGCTGGACGGGGCTCATGTCGGCCAGCTGCGGCCGTCCACTTCGCGTACTTCGACGCCCGCCAACATCTCCGGATCGAACAGTCGTGCGTTGATCCCCATGCGCTCGTGGGGCGGATCGGTCAGCGGCGTCCAGTGGGTGGCGATTCCACAATGTCGGCAACGATGGGTCGCGAGGAACGCCGGGTTGGAGTCAGCCCGTACGTAGCTATCGGTCTCGCCTTCGATCTGAACGTCGTCGGACGAAAAATAGACGCCTTGGAAGCCGGTCTTGCTGCACAGGCTGCAGTTGCAGTGGGTAACGGCGTTGGGCCGGCTCGGAAGCGTGATTCGCACTTGCCCGCAATGGCAGGTGCCGATCACCGCTCCTTCACCCATTACGCCGCCAGCCTCCGCAAGACGTAATGGAGGATTCCGCCGGCCTTGAAATATTCCAGCTCGTTATACGTATCGATCCGGCAGCGGGCGGTGAAGGTGAACTCCTCCCCCTCGTCCGGAATGACTCGAACTTCAACGTCCTGCCGCGGCTTGATCTGCGAGATTCCCGCGATCGTATATTTCTCGCGGCCGGTGAGGCCGAGTGTGTCCGCTCCCTCGCCCTCCCTGAACTGCAGCGGCAACACACCCATCCCCACCAGGTTGGAGCGGTGGATGCGCTCGAAGCTCTCGGCAATCACCGCTCGGACGCCGAGAAGGATCGTGCCCTTGGCCGCCCAGTCGCGCGAGCTTCCGGTGCCATATTCCTTGCCTGCGACAACGACCAGCGGGCGATCGTCCTGCTTGTAGAGCATGGCCGCGTCGTAGATCGCGAGCACTTCGCCCGTGGGGGCGTAGCGCGTGTACCCGCCCTCGACGTTGTCGAGCATCTTGTTGCGGATGCGGATGTTGGCGAAGGTCCCGCGCATCATCACTTCATGGTTGCCGCGCCGCGAGCCGTAACTGTTGAACTGGCCGCGCCCGACGTTGCGGTTGAGGAGGTAATGGCCTGCCGGGCTGTCCGGCTTGATCGCTCCCGCCGGCGAAATGTGATCGGTCGTGATCGAATCGCCGAAGATCGCCAGCGGCCGCGCGCGATCGATATCCGCGGGCGGGACCGGATCCATCGTCATCCCGGTGAAATAGGGCGGGTTCTGGATGTAGGTCGATTGCGGCGGCCAGACGTAAGTGTCGCCGCCCGTGATCTCAATCTTCTGCCAGCGATCGTCGCCCTGGTAGACGTCGGCGTAGCGTTTGCTGAACATCTTCGAGTGGACATGCGCGTCGACGAGCGAGCGGATCTCCTCATTCGAAGGCCAGATATCTTTGAGGAACACCGGTTCGCCCGATGAAGATGTGCCAAGCGGCTCGGCGATCATGTCCGAGCGCACCGTTCCCTTCAGCGCGTAAGCGACGACCAGTGGCGGCGAGGCGAGGTAGTTCGCTCGGCAGTCCGGCGACACTCGGCCTTCGAAATTGCGGTTGCCGGACAGCACGCTGACGGCAACCAGGTCATTCTCATTCACCGCCTTGCTGATCGGCTCCGGAAGTGGGCCGGAATTGCCGATGCAGGTCGTGCAGCCATAGCCGACGAGATCGAAGCCGAGCGCGTTGAGGTCCTCGCTGAGCCCGCTTTCATTGAGATAGTCGGTCACCACCTGGCTTCCCGGCGCAAGGCTGGTCTTCACCCACGGCTTCACCTTCAGCCCCTTCTCGCGCGCCTTGCGGGCGACGAGGCCGGCGCCGATCAGCACCGAAGGATTGGACGTGTTCGTGCAGCTTGTAATCGCGGCAATGACGACGTCGCCATTGCCGAGGTCGTGATCGAGGCCCTCGACCGGCACGCGGGGGTCGTTCTGCTTCTTGTAGGTCTTCTCGAGCTCGTCGTTGAACTGATCGTCGAGGTCGGTGAGCAGCACCCGGTCCTGCGGCCGCTTGGGCCCAGCAAGCGACGGCTCGATCGAGCTCATGTCGAGATCAAGGGTGTCCGTGAACAGCGGCTCGGGGGCACCCGCTTCCCGCCATAGGCCCTGGGCCTGGCAATAGGCGCGGACGAGTTCGATCTGCTCCTCGTCCCGTCCGGTCAGGCGCATGTAATCGATGGTGCGCTCGTCGATCGGGAAGAAACCGCACGTGGCTCCATATTCGGGCGCCATGTTGGCGATGGTCGCGCGGTCGGCGAGCGGAAGATTGTCGAGGCCCGGCCCATAGAATTCCACGAAACGGCCGACGACGCCCTTCTGCCGAAGCATCTGGGTGACGGTCAAAACCAGGTCGGTGGCGGTGATTCCTTCATTGAGCTGACCCGACAGCCGGAACCCGACGACTTCGGGGATCAGCATGCTCACGGGCTGGCCAAGCATTGCGGCTTCCGCCTCGATTCCGCCGACTCCCCATCCGAGGACGCCGAGCCCATTGACCATCGTCGTGTGGCTGTCGGTGCCGACCAGTGTGTCGGGATAAGCGAGCGTTTCGCCATCGCGTTCGCTGGTCCAGACCCCGCGCGCGATATACTCGAGGTTCACCTGGTGGCAGATGCCCGTTCCCGGTGGCACGACCTGGAAATTGTCGAATGCCTGGCTCCCCCATTTGAGGAACTCGTAACGCTCGCCGTTGCGCTCATATTCGAACTCGACGTTCCGCTCGAAGGCGCGCGGAGTTCCGAACTCGTCGACCATGACGCTGTGATCGATGACCAGGTGCACCGGCACCAGCGGATTGATCTTCTGGGGATCGCCACCGAGCTGAGTCATCGCGTCGCGCATCGCGGCCAAATCGACCACAGCGGGAACACCGGTGAAGTCCTGCATGAGCACGCGCGCAGGCCGGTACTGGATCTCTCGAGCGACGCTGCGCTCCTTGAGCCATTCGGCCATCGCCTCCAGGTCCTTGCCGGTGACGGTCTCCCCGTCCTCGAAGCGAAGCAGGTTTTCCAGGAGCACCTTCATCGAGAAGGGCAGAAGCGAAACGTCCCCAAGGGTCTCGGCGGCTTTCGGAAGCGAATAATAAGCGTAGGTCTTGGCTCCGACAGTAAGGGTCGAACGGGTGTTGAGGCTATCCTTGCCGGTCGGCGTCATTCACTTGTCCTTGGCGTTGCTTCTGGTGCGCGATCTGGTGCTGAGCGCGCCCCTTAGCAACCAGCCGACGCACCGGCAAAGGCGCCGGTTCAGGAAACCAGGAACATTGCGCCAACTGCAACGGCCATGACGATCGTCGCCGCCCAGCCGAGGTTCCGTTGCCACGGGGTCGCGACAAAGACCCCCATCTGGCTGTGCTTTCGACCAACCAGCATCATCGCCGCCATGATTGGCACCGCGATGATCCCGTTGATGACGGCGCTCCAGAATAGCATCTTGATCGGGTCGAGCGGTGAGAACAGGACGCCGAGGGCAATCAGCATCCCGGCGACGATCACGCCGTAGAAGGCCTTAGCCTCGCCTGGCTTCTTCTCCAGCCCTTTGGGCCAGTCTGCAGTGTCTGCGGCCGCATAGGCCGTCGAGGCCGCGAGAACCGGCACGGCGAGGAAGCCGGTGCCGATAATCCCGAGGCTGAACAGCAGGAAGGCGAGATTGCCGGCGACCGGACGAAGAGCTTCGGCCGCCTGGGCCGAGGTCTGGATGTCGGTGACCCCATGCTGGTGAAGCGTGACGGCAGTCGTGAGCATGATGAAGAAGGCGATGATGTTGGAGATCGCCATTCCGGTGAAGGTGTCTATCCCCATCCGCCGCAGCTGCAGCCGCGCCGCTGCCGGATCCATTTCCTTGAGGTTCGGCTGGTCCTTCAACTCCATTTCCTCAACCTCTTCCGCCGTCTGCCAGAAGAAGAGGTAGGGACTGATCGTCGTCCCGAAGACGGCGACAATCATGGTCAGGAATTCGGGCGAAAGATCCAGCTGCGGCTGGATGATCCGGGTCCCGACCTCGATCCAGTCAATCTTCGCGGCGAAGGCGACGCCGACATAGGCGAACAGGACAAGCGTCAGCCATTTGAGGAACTTCACGTAGCGGCGATAGGGCACGAACACCTGGAGAAGCAGCGAAACGAGCGCCGCGGCCACCGTGAAGATTTCGGCCCCCCAGCCCGTCAGAAGCTGTGCGGCGGCGCCCATTGCAGCGATGTCCGCGCCGATATTGATGGTGTTGGCGACGAACAACGCCGCGACCAGGCCAATGACGGTCGGGCGCGGAAACACCCCCATCAGGCTTGCCGCGAGGCCCTTGCCGGTCACTCGCCCGATGCGGGCGCTGATCACCTGCACCGCCACCATCAGCGGATAGGTGAAGATCAGCGTCCACTGCATGTTGAGGCCGAACTGAGCCCCGGCCTGCGAATAAGTGGCGATCCCGCTGGGATCGTCATCGGCAGCGCCGGTGATCAGGCCGGGCCCCAGCCGGCCGAAGCCGAGCTGGATCTTCCGCTTGGCGCGAGTCGCCGCGGCCTCCAGGCTGATTGGTTCCTGTAGCTCTGGATGGTAGTCTGTCACTCGGGTCTCCGGCGCCTCAAGTCTGTCGAAACGGCTGTTGTCCGTTACGGTTGCGTTCGGCTGCTCCCGCCGCGGGACGGGTCGATAACGCCGGACTCCATTTAACGGGCGCTTCCGGCTAGGTTGGTTTTCGCCGGATTAACGACGGAGGAAAGGGGGCGAGGATGGTCCACGACAGCGACTATTTCCGTAAGCGTGCAGCTGAAGCTCGGGCAGCCGCCTTCCGAAGGGACGAAGGCGAAGATGCCGACATCGCCGGCCAGCTGGCACTCGCCTATTCCGCGCTCGCGCGCCGGCAGGGCAAAATCGTCGAAGAAGCGGAACAACCGATGCCGCCTGTCGCCGCACCAGCCGAAGCCTAAAGCCAACCGCGTCTCTTAAGATACCACAGCGGAAGCACAGCGCTGGCCAGCATCAGGGCCAGGGCGAACGGATAGCCGTACGTCCAGTGAAGCTCCGGAAGGACGTGGAAATTCATTCCGTAGATCCCGGCGATGAGCGTTGGCGGCATGAAGACCACGGCAACCCATGAAAACAGCTTCATCGCAGCGTTTTGCTCGATGCTGATCAGCCCGACCGATGCGTCGAGCAGGAAATAAAGATGGTTGGCGAGAAAGACGCTGTGGTCGCCAAGCGACGCGGTGTCGGCGCTCAGGCTCGCCACATGTTCGCGGGCGTCGGCGGACGTCGTTGAGCGAAGCCGCGGAGTACCGCTGAGGAAAGCGAGGGCGCGGTTGGTGCTGGTCTCCGTCTCACGGATCCGTGCCAGCAGCAGCTGGGTCTGACCGATCCTCGTGAGCAAGGCCGTCAGGCGGTCCGCGGGAATCCGGCGGGCATCGATCTTGGACGAGAAAATGTGGTTCGAAATCTTTTCGATTTCCTCGCCGACCTTTTCGAGCTCATCCGCCAGCCGGTCGACGATCGCGTCGAGCAGCCCGCAAAGCGCAGTCAGCGCATCGGGAGCCAGCTTCGGATCGCGCCGCACATTCTCGGAGAATATCCGCACCGGCTTGGGAGTGACGTAGCGGACCGTGACGAGCCGCTGATCGGTGAGGACGAAGCCGATCGGGCAGCTGGACGGCTTGCCTTCCTCGACGCCGTACAGTGCGCTCACGGTCATGTAGAGGGCGCCGTTGTGTGCGTAGAGGCGGCTGGACGGCTCGATTTCGGCCATCTCCTCCGGAGTAGGAACCGCCATCCTCACACAGCGCTCGACCAGCAGTTCCTCTTCGCGCGTAGGTTCCTCGAGGTCGATCCATGTTGCGCCGTCGGGAATCTTCTGGCGCGCGGGATCGATAGGTTCACCTTTGCAGCCCGGTCCGTACGCGCGAAGCATGGGCGGCTCTGTCCGCCGAATGGACCGTCTTTGCAAGCACCTCCACTCTGCTACGCACGGGCCCCATGACCCGTTCTTCGCGAACCCTTGTTGCGGCGCTCGCAATCATTGCGATTGCGGCTGCGATCCTTTTGGCGATGGACAGGCCGCCGATCTGCACGTGCGGGGAAATCGCGCTGTGGGGGCCGGTCGGCCCGAGGCAGAGCCAGATGCTGGCCGACTGGTACAGCTTCAGCCACATCGTTCACGGCCTTCTATTCTATGCCCTGCTCTGGCTTTTCGCCCGGCGCACGCCGGTCGAGTGGCGCTTCCTTGCTGCACTTGGAGTCGAAGCGGCGTGGGAGCTTAGCGAGAACACGCCGATGGTGATCGACCGCTACCGAACCGCGACGGCAGCGCTCGGTTACAGCGGCGATTCCATGATCAACTCGCTCAGCGATATCGCGATGATGGCGCTTGGCTTCCTCGCCGCCCGCAAGCTTCCCCTTTGGGCGAGCGTTGCGCTCCTGATCGCCCTCGAACTCGTCCCGCTCTTCGTTATCCGCGACAATCTGTTCCTGAATGTCTGGATGCTCATCGCGCCGAGCGACGCCGTCCCCGCCTGGCAATCGGCGGTTGGCGCAATCGGCTTGGCAATCGGCCCGGCGCTCGCCTAGACCCTCCGCCATGGCAGGCCGCTATTTCGATGAGTGGACAGTCGGCGACCGGATCGAGCATCCGATCACACGCACGGTGACCGAAACCGACAATGTCCTGATCTCGACGCTCACCCACAACCCGCAACCCATGCACCTCGACCATGAGGCCGCGTCGCAGTCGGAGTTCGGGATGCCGCTCGTGAATTCGGTCTTCACGTTCGGGCTGATGATCGGCGTCAGCGTCGCCGACACAACCATGGGAACGCTCGTCGCCAACCTCGGCTATGACTCGCTCAAATTCCCCAACCCGGTGTTTATCGGCGACACGCTTCGAAGCGAAACGGAGTGCATCGCCGCGCGGCAAAGCAAGTCGCGTCCCAATGCCGGAATCGTGACCTGGGTGCACCGCAGCTTCAACCAGCGCGGCGAAGTCGTGTGCGAATGCACGCGCACCGCGCTCCTCCTGAAAAAGCCGCAGTGAGGCGCGAGCCGAGAAGCTGGCTGTTCGTCCCGGCGGACAGCGAAAAGAAGGTCGCGAAGGCGATCGAATCCGATGCCGATGCAATCATCTTCGACCTTGAGGACAGCGTCGTCCCCGGGCGAAAGCCGCAAGCGCGCGAGATCCTGAAAGGCCTTGCCGACCGCAGCGGCGGTCCGGACTGGTGGGTTCGGATCAACCCGATCGGAAGCGAGTTTCACAAGGACGATCTGGAGCTGATCTCGCGCGGAGACGTGGACGGGATCGTCCTCCCGAAAGCGGAAAGCGGCGCCGACATTGTGCAGCTTTCGCACCGCACCGGCACCATCCCGATCCACGCGATCGTCACCGAGACCGCGGCGAGCCTGTTCAACCTGCTGAGCTACCGGGATCCCAAGTCGCCCCTCGTAGCGATGAGCTGGGGAGCGGAGGATTTGTCGGCGGCTCTCGGTGCGTCCTCGAAATATGACGAGAGCGGCGAGCTTTCCTTCACCTACAAGCTTGCGCGCTCCCTGTGCCTTGCCGGTGCAGTCGCGGCGCGGGTGCAGCCGGTGGACGGCGTGTTCGCCGATTTCCGCGACGAGGATGGCCTCAGGAGCGAGGCCGAAGCCGCGAGGCGCGAAGGCTTTACTGGAAAGCTCGCGATCCATCCCTCGCAAGTCCCGATCATCAATGCAGCCTTCACCCCGTCGGCTGAAGACATCGCTGAAGCGGAAGCGGTGGCCGCCGCCTTCGAAGCGCATCCCGAGGCGGGAACGGTCTCGGTCGACGGCAGGATGGTGGACAGGCCGCATCTCGAGCAGGCGCGACGCGTTTTACAGCGCGCACGAGGAGTAGCGAATGACGCCTGAGGTCGTGCACCCGGTACCGGAGAACTTCGACGCGAAGATTGGCGCGGATGAACTGAACGCGATGCGCAGCCGGGCCGAGCGTGATCCCGACGCCTTCTGGCTGGAGCAGGCACAGCGCCTGGACTGGTATCGCGTTCCCACAGAGGCCGGCGACTGGTCGTTCGACGAGGACCGCTTTCGCATTAGATGGTTCGCGGACGGACAGCTGAACCTTTCGGTCAACTGCCTCGACCGGCACCTCGAAGCGAACGCCGACCGTACCGCGTTGATCTTCGAAGCGGACGAGCCCGGCCAGGGCCAACGCGTCACCTATCGCGAGCTTCACGAAGAAACGTGCCGCTTCGCGAACCTGCTGAAATCGCGCGGGATCAGGCGCGGCGACCGCGTGATGATCTACATGCCGATGGTTCCCGAGGCGGCGGCGGCGATGCTCGCCTGCGCGCGCATCGGAGCGATCCATTCGGTGGTCTTCGGCGGCTTTTCGCCAGAGAGCCTTCATGGGCGAATCGCCGACTGCGACGCCTCCGCCGTCATCACCGCCGATGAGGGCGTTCGCGGCGGCAAGCCCATACCGCTGAAACGCAACGTCGATACCGCGCTCGAGCGGCGCGACGTCGCGACCGTCATCGTCGTTACCCGCACCGGAGCAGACGTTCCGATGAAGGAGGGGCGCGACATCCGTTACTCCGACGTCCGGGAGGGCCTTGCGACGGACTGCGAGCCGGAAGTGATGAACGCCGAGGACCCGCTTTTCATCCTCTACACGTCAGGATCGACCGGCAAGCCGAAGGGGGTCGTCCATACCACGGGCGGCTATGCGGTCTGGGCGGCGACGACGTTCGAGTGGGTCTTCGACTATCGCCCGGAAGACATCTTCTGGTGCACCGCCGACATCGGCTGGATCACCGGCCACAGCTACGTCGTCTACGGGCCCCTGGCGATGGGCGCCACGAGCGTAATGTTCGACGGCATTCCCAACTATCCGGATCACGGACGATTCTGGGAGACCGTCGATCGGCTAGGAGTCACCATCTTCTACACCGCGCCGACCGCAATTCGCGCGTTGATGCGGGAAGGCGACGAGCCGGTTAAGCGTCACAGCCGCAAGTCGATCCGGCTGCTCGGAACGGTGGGCGAGCCGATCAATCCCGAGGCCTGGGAATGGTATTGGAGGGTCGTTGGAGACGAGCGCTGCCCCGTGGTCGATACCTGGTGGCAGACGGAAACCGGCGGAATCCTCATCTCGCCTTTCCCCGGTGCGACGCCGATGAAGCCGGGATCGGCGACGAGGCCTTTGCCGGGGATCAAGCCGCTCCTGCTCGACGCCGAGCACAGGATTCTTGGCCCTGCCGCCAGCGGCAATCTCTGCCTCGCGACCTCGTGGCCGGGGATGATGCGTACGCTCTGGGGCGATCACGAACGCTTCTTCCAGACCTATTTCACGACTTATCCCGGCCTCTATTTCACGGGAGACGGATGCCGCCGCGACGAGGACGGATATTATTGGATCACCGGACGCGTCGACGACGTCATCAACGTCTCGGGCCACCGCATCGGAACCGCAGAAGTCGAAAGCTCGCTGGTCTCCCATGCCAAGGTCGCCGAAGCGGCAGTCGTGGCCTATCCCCACGAGATCAAGGGGCAGGCGATCTACGCGTTCGTCACCCTCAACACCGGTGAGGAAGGGAGCGACGCGCTGCGGGCCGAGTTGAACCAGGAAGTCCGCAACGATATCGGCGCCCTCGCAGCGCCCGAGAAGATCCACTTCACTCCAGCGCTTCCAAAGACTCGGTCGGGCAAGATCATGCGGCGCATCCTTCGCAAGATTGCGGAGGGAGAGACGTCTGCGCTCGGCGACACGTCCACTCTGGCGGACCCGAGCGTGGTCGACGCGCTCGTGGCCGGACGGCAGTAGGCGCTAGCGGGCGTTCGGAAGCTCCGCGGCGACCGGCGCTGCGCGTGTGAAATCGTCGCCGCCCAGCGCCTGATACAGGTCGACGAGATTGCGCGCCTGGTCGAGCTTCGTCGCGACCAGGACCTGCTGCGCCGAATAGGACGAGCGTTGCGCATCCAGGGTCGCGAGGAAATTCTCGATACCGGCGCGATAGCGCGCCTCGCTAAGCCGCAAATTATCGGCCGCGGCGGCGGCCTGCATCGTCCGCGCCTGAAGCTCGGAGCCCATGGTCCCGCGCCGCGCCAGTGCGTCCGCGACCTCGCGAAAGGCAGTCTGGATCGCCTTCTGGTAATCGGCGACCGCAGCCTGGCGCTGCGCCTGGGTCATTCGGACGTTCGCTTTGCCAGCCCCTGCGTTGAAGATCGAGTAGGTGGCGTCCGCGCCGACGCTCCAGCCGAATGCTCCGCCCGAAAAAAGGCTGCTGAGAGCGCCGGTCGCAAGGCCGAGAAGGCCTGTAAGGCTGATCCGCGGGAATAGTGCCGCGCGTGCGGCGCCGATCTCGGCATTGGCCGCGCGAAGCTGATATTCCGCCTGCAGCACGTCCGGCCGGCGCAGGAGAATCGAGGAGTCGAGGCCCGCCGGAAGCGGCGCCACCGTCGGCGCTGCCTCGTCAATCGAATTTGCCAGGAGCGCGGGGTCGATCGGTGCGCCGACGAGAAGCTGGAGCGCGTTCACGTCCTGCGCGACGAGCGTCGTCTGCTGGGCGACGTCCGCCTGGGCAGCGGCCAGGATTCCTTCCGCCTGCCGAAGGTCGGTCCGCGGCGAGACACCTCCTTCGAGCCGAGCGCGTGTGAGCTTGACGCTCGTCGCCGCACTCCGCGCCGTTTCCTCCGCGATCTTGCGAAGGCTGGAGTCGGCGGCGTTGAGGAGCCAGGCGTCAGCGATGCTCGCGACCAGCGCCAGCCGCGTCGATCGCGCAGCCGCCTCGGTGGCGAAATAGCGCTCAAGCTCCGCGTGGCTAAGCGAACGAACACGGCCGAACAGGTCGATCTCGAAGCTCAGGACCTGGAGCCCGGCGCTATACTGGTCGTCGTTACCGGTGACCGTCGCGCCGCCCGCCGCATTCAGGTGCGGAAGCTGGTCAGCCCGCTGGATATGGTATTGCTCGCGCGCCGCAGCGACATTGGACGCCGCCGCCATCAGGTCGCGATTGTTCGTAAGCGCCTGCGCTATGAGCGTCTGCAGGCGAGGATCGCGGAATATGTCCCTGTAGGTGATCGCTGGAAGCGCCGCCTCGCTCTGAGCGAGATAGGAATCGCCCGCCGGCCACGACGCCGGAACCGGGACAGCCGGCTGGACATAGGCAGGCTCGAGCGACGTGCAGCTCGTCGTAACCAGCGCGACCAGGGCGATCCAGCGCCTCACGCCCGCTCCTCGCGCCGGGTCCGCCAATAATCGCGGACGATGGTGAACCCGTCCCGGACTCCGCGCCGGACCAGGACGTAGAAGAGCGGAATGTAGAAGATCGCGAGGATGGTTGCCGTCAGCATTCCACCGATCACTGCCGTTCCGATCGCGATCCGGCCATTCGCGCCCGGACCCGTCGAAACCGCCAGCGGGAAAACCCCGAAGATGAAGGCGAAGCTGGTCATCAGGATCGGCCGAAGCCTGATCTTCGCGGCCTCGATGGCCGCCTCGATGATCCTCTTGCCCTCCTTCTCCGCGCGCTCGGCGAATTCGTTCATCAGGATCGCGTTCTTGGACGTCAGGCCCATCGTGGTGAGAAGGCCGATCTGAAGGAATACGTCGTTCTGGAGCCCGCGAAGCGTGACCGCGAGGATCGCTCCGACCAGGCCGAGCGGCACCACCAGCAGCACCGCAAGCGGGATCGACCAGCTCTCGTACAGCGCGGCCAGGCAGAGGAAGATGACGATGAGCGAGATTCCGTAGAGGATCGGCGCCTGGCCGGACGCCAGCCGCTCCTGATAAGACTGGCCGGACCAGGCGACGCTAACGCCGGGGATTTCGTCGGCCAGTTTCTCCATCTCGGCCATCGCGTCGCCGCTGCTGACGCCTTCCTTGCCCTGGCCGGAATATTCGAACGAGGAATAGCCGTTGAACCGGGACAGCGACGTCGGCGTCGTCGTCCACTGGCTATCCGAGAAGGACGAGAAGGGCACCATGTCGCCCTGGCCGTTGCGCACGAACCAACGGTCGATGTCCGACGGCGCGGCGCGATATTGCGCGTCGCCCTGCACATAGACGCGTTTCACTCGTCCCCGGTCGATGAAGTCGTTGACGTAGCGGCCGCCCCAGGCCGTCGAGATCGTATTGTTCACGTCGCTCGTCGTCAGGCCGAAGGAAGCGAGCTTGTCCTGGTCGATGTTGACCTTGAGGCTGGCGACATCCGGAAACTCGGAGAGTCGGACCTGCTCGAGGACGGGGTCGGCCATTGCCGCCGCCAGCAACTTGTCACGTGCCGCCGCGAAGTCCTCGCGTGAAAGACCGCCGCTGTTCTGGAGCTCCATGGTGAAGCCCGCCGACTGGCCGAGACCGCGGATCGCCGGGGGAACAAGGGCGAACACCTGGGCATCGCGGACCTTGCTGAATTCCTTCGACGCGCGCTGGACGATGGCCTTGGCGCTGTTTTCGCCTCCGCCGCGCTCATCGAACGGCGCAAGGTTCATGTACATCCGCCCGGAATTCTGCCCGCTCGCGCCGCCGCCGCCTCCGACCACGCTGAAGAAAGCGTGGACGTTCTTCGCGTCAGGACCGTGCAGGAAATAATCTTCGACCCGGCTCTGAACGACGCCTGTCCTGTCAACGGTGGCGCCGGCGGGCAGCTGGTACTGGACCATCGCGCTTCCCTGGTCCTCCTGCGGCAGGAAGCCCGTCGGCAGGCGAAGGAACAGGATCGTAAGCAGGAGACAGGTGGCGAGGTAGATGCCGAGGAACAGCCACTTGCGCTCCACCACCTTCCCAACATGCGCCACATACCAGTCGATCAGGGCCTGGAAGCGCGTGTTGAAGCCGACTCGCGCGCGTTCGATTGCGTGGGCGGCCGCCGGAGCCCGGCGGCCAACCCACGTCTCCTCAACCGTCAGATGCTTTCGGCGGAGGAGATTCGCCGCGATTGACGGGCTGAGGGTCAACGCGACGAACACGGAGAGCGCCATCGCGGAAACGATGGTCGCCGAAAACTGGCGGTAAATGACGCCTGTCGAGCCGCCGAAGAAGATCATCGGCAGGAAGACGGCCGAGAGAACCAGGGCGATGGCGATCAGGGCCATCTGGATCTGCGCCATCGACTGGGCGGTTGCTTCCTTGACGGTGAGCTCGGGCCGCTCGTGAAGCAGGCGCTCAACGTTCTCGACCACGACGATCGCATCGTCGACGAGGAGGCCGACTGCGAGGACGAGCCCGAAAAGCGTCAGCGTGTTGATCGAGAAGCCGAGGACATAGAGCACGCCAAACGTGCCCATCAGCACCACGGGAATCGCGATTCCCGGAACTAGAGTCGCCCGCCAGCTCTGCAGGAACACGAACATCACCAGGATGACGAGGGCCATCGCCTCGGCCAGCGTCTTCACAACCTCGTAGATCGACAGCTTGATGAAGTCCGATGAGTCGTTCGCGTAGGTGAAGTCATACCCCGTGGGCATTCGCGGCACTGCGGCCTCGACCTTTGCCTTCACGAGCTTGGCCGTTGTCAGCGCGTTGGCACCCGGCTCCAGGAAGATGCCGATGCCCGCGCCCGGATAGCCGTTCACGTGGATGATCGTGCCATAGCTTTCCGCGCCAAGCTCGACCCGCGCGACCTGCGACAGCTGGACTCGGGCGCCGGTGGAATCCGACTTGACGATGATCTTCGCGAATTCCTCTGGCGTCTGCAGCCGCGACTGGGCAGTCACGGTCGCGTTCAGCATCTGTCCCTCTGGCGAAGGGGCGGCGCCGATCTCGCCGGCTGCGACGTCGACGTTCTGGTTCTGGATCGCCGAGACGACGTCGCCGGGCATCAGCTGGAAGCTTGCGAGCTTGTCCGGGTCCAGCCAAATTCGCATCGCATATTTCGCGCCGAACACGTTGACGTCGCCGACGCCGGGGGTGCGCGAAAGATCGTCCTGGAGGTTGTCGGCGAGCCAGTCCGACACGTCGACGTTACTGCTCTTCCCGCTGCGGTCGTAAACGGCGACGATCATCAGGAAGTCCGGGGAGCCTTTGGAGACGCGGACCCCCTGCTGCTGCACCTGCTGCGGCAAGCGCGAGATCGCCGCCTGGATCTTGTTCTGGACCTGGACCTGGGCAATGTCGGCGTTGACGCCCTTGTCGAAGACGGCGGTGACGCTCGCGGCGCCGCGCGAGCTGGACGAGCTGTTGAAATAGAGAAGCCCCTCGAGCCCCGTCAGCTCCTGCTCAAGCACCTGGGTGACGCTGTTCTCGAGGGTCTCCGCGGAAGCGCCCGGATAGTTCGTCCGGATCGAAATCTGCGTCGGAGCGACGTCGGGATATTGGCCGACCGGAAGGCTGACGATCGCGCCTATGCCCATCAGCACGATGATGATCGCGATGACCCACGCGAAGATCGGGCGTTCGATGAAAATCCGCGACATGTCTCAGCCGGTCTTGCCGGTTGCCGCGGGCCGGGCCGGGGCAACCGGCGCCTTACCCTTGGCCGGGGACGGCTTGACGGCGGCGCCGTCGCGAAGGTTGCCGGTGCCTTCGACTATGACCTTCTCGCCAGCGGCGAGGCCTTGGGTCACGACCCAATTTTGGCCCTGAGTGCGGCTCGCAACGACCGTGCGCTGAACGGCGCGGTTGCCCGGGCCCAGAACGAACAGGCTTGCATTGCCCTTGGGATCGCGGGTGATGGCCTGTTGCGGCACGAGGAAGGCGGTCGTGTCGACGGCTTGCGAGAATTTGGCGGTGACGAACAGGCCGGGAAGAAGGATCGACATCGGATTGGCGAAGCGCGCTCGAAGTGTGACAGTGCCGGTGTTCTGGTCGACGATCACTTCGCTGAACTGCACGGTGCCGGTGAATCCGTAGTCGCTTCCGTCGGGCAGGGTCAGCCGAACCTGAGCGCTGGTCGGCGCGACTCCGCCGGCGCTTAGCGCGCGCCGAAGACCGATCAGGTCGGACGCGGACTCCTGGATATCGACATTGACGGGGTCGAGCCTGGTGATCGTCGTCAGCGCGTCCGTCTGGTTGGCGGTGACGAGCGCGCCCTCGGTCACGTTGGAAATCCCGATCCGGCCGCTGATCGGCGCCGGGACCCGCGTGAAGCGAAGGTTGATCTGCGCAGCCCGAAGCGCCGCCTGGCTCTGCGCTATGGCTGCCTCGGCCTGGCGCGCCTGCGAGACCGCGTTCGTATAATCCTGCTTGGAGACGGCCTCCATTTCGACGAGCGGTTTGTAGCGGGCGGCAAGCGCGCGGGCGGCCTCGGCGCTGGCCTGAGCTGCGCGCACATTCGCGGAGGCCTGTGCGACCGAGGCCTGATATTGGCTCGGATCGATCTGGTAGAGGGTCTGCCCCTTCCCGACGAACGAACCCTCGGTGAAGTAGCGCTTCTGCACGATGCCCGAGACCTGCGGTCGGACTTCCGACACTTCGTAGGCCGAGACCCGCGCCGGGAGGCTTTGGACGAGCGGAACGCTGGTCGGCTGGACGACGACGTAGGTCACCGCCGCCGGACCGCGGTCGCGCCCTCGGGCGGAATCCTCAGCTCCCGAGCCGCACGAGGCGAGCGCAATCATCGCTGCGGCGGCTGCAATCCACCTGGCGGCGCGCAATGGTTTCAGCTCTCGCTGTGAATTCACATGGGCCTCATTGTCTGGATGCAGGGCCAAAAGAAGGTTGCTTCCTGAAATGCAAGTGAGCCATCGACGAACGGCGGTGATTTGTCCGCAGCCGGGCCCCTTAGCCGCATCTCACCCTTCCGAGAACTTGCAAGGCGCCTTCGGGCCGCTATCCCTCATCAACCGTGGGGGACAATAGATGCCAGCCGAAGTAAGATCGCATCATGACAGGCCCTGGTCGATGACCCGAGTGGTCATCGCTTCGTCGGCTGGCACCGCGTTCGAATGGTATGATTTCTTCATCTTCGGAAGCCTTGCGCCCGTTATCGGCAAGGCATTCTTTTCCGCTCTCGACCCCACCCCGGCGCTGATTGCGGCCCTCGGCCTATTCGCCGCAGGCTTCGCCTTCCGGCCACTGGGCGCGCTCATCTTCGGCATCGTCGGCGACCGCGTCGGCCGCAAGGGCGCATTCCTCGCCACCGTCAGCCTGATGGGCGGCGCCACCTTCCTGATCGGCCTTCTTCCAACCTACGCGCAGGCGGGCGCGCTCGCTCCCACGCTGCTTATCCTCTTGCGCATCCTGCAGGGCGTGGCGCTGGGCGGCGAATATGGCGGCGCTGCAATCTACGTCGCCGAGCATGCGCGAGTAGATAATCGCGGCAATGCGACGGGGTGGATCCAGTCGACCGCCTCCTTCGGCCTTCTGGCGGCGATGGTCATCATTTTCGCGTCGCGAAGTTGGCTCGGCGAGGATCAGTTCGGGGCGTGGGGCTGGCGGATCCCGTTCCTGGTTTCGGTCGTGCTGCTCGCAATCTCGCTGTGGATGCGGCTCAAGCTGGCGGAGAGCCCCGAGTTCGCCCGCCTTGTCGCCGAAGAGAATGTCAGCCAGCACCCGTTCCGCGAAGCGTTCGGGACGAAGGACAATATCAAGCGGGTCCTGATCAGCTTCTTCGGGATCATGTTTGCACAGGGCGCGGTCTGGTATTTCACCTTCTTCTACCTGCAGGTTTTCCTGGAGAAGTCTCTCGGGATGCCGGCGTCGATGAAGGACCTGATGATCCTCATCATGACGATCGTCAGCGCACCGCTCTATCTCTTCTTCGGCTGGTGGTCCGACAAGATCGGACGGAAGCCGATCATCGTCGGCGGAATGGCGCTTGCGCTCGTCCTCTACTTCCCGGGTTCGCACTGGATCGCGCAGGCCGTAAACCCGGCGCTGGTTGCGGCGCAGCGTTCGACGCCGGTCGTCGTGGAGACCAATGTTCAATCCTGCTCGGCGCAGTTCGACCCGGTGGGAACGGGCAAATTCACCAGCGGCTGCGATATCGCGAAGAGCGCACTTATCAGTCGCGGCATCTCCTATTCGACGCGTTCCTCGACTGACGGCCAGACCCGCGTCCTCGTCGGGCAGCATGCGGTTCCGGTGGGCGGAGGCGAAGGGCTCGCCGCGGCGGACCTGAAGGCACTGAAGACCGGCGAAGGAGACAAGATCGCGTCCGCGCTTCAGGCGGCGGGCTATCCCAAGTCCGCGGATCCGGCGCAGATGAACTTCCCTCTCCTGCTCACCGTCCTCCTGCTCTTCGTGATTGGAGCGACCGCCCTCTACGGCCCCCAGGCGGCAGCGCTGGTCGAAATGTTCCCGACGCGCGTGCGCTACACCGCCATGTCCTTCCCCTACCATTTCGGCATTGGGTGGGTGGGCGGTTTCCTGCCCGCGGTGAGCGTCGCCATCGTCGCAGCCACGGGCAATATCTATTCGGGGCTTTGGTATTCGGTGGTCTTCACCGGGATTTCGGTAATCGTCTCCTTGCTGTTCCTGCCGGAGACGAAAGGCCGGAAGCTCGACGAGATCTAACCGCCTAGGGGCACCAGTGGATGTCGATCGGCTGATCGAATTCCGCCAGCACCCGGCCGATCGGAAGCCGCGAGCTCTGACCGTCAGCGATCGCCTGCTCGAGCATGTCGCGCTTGTCCTGCCCCTGGAGCGCGATCATCACCGTCCGCGCCGAGACGATCGACGCCCGGGTTAGCGTGACCCGCGCCTCGCCGTCATCCGGCTTCACGCCTAACGCCCGGCGCGCCTTGGGTGCATCGAGTGCATCCTGCAGGTCTAAGCCTGACGCAATTCCGGCGGCGCTGCCACCCTCATCCATGCTCAGCCAAACCAGGTCGGGCGGCCAGGGCAGGTCCTGGAGCCGCGCATCGGCGGAATTTCCGGCAAGTCTGTAATCGTCGAGCGGCGTGACGATTGGGATCACCCGCGCGCCTTTGGGCAGAAACGCCTGCGCAAGGACGCGCGCCTGGCTCCGCTCGTTATCGACCGCCACGATGAAGTCGTCGGTGGGAATGATCATCGCCTGCTTCCACTGCAGCTTGGCCTCGGCGAGCTTCGGAAAGATGGCCCGCGCCGTCTCGTCGGCCGGAAGCGCAATCAGTGCAGCGCCACGTGCGTCCAGGGCGCTTTCGACGATGAAGCCGACATCGCCGGCAACCGCCTCTGCCATCTCTTCCGGCGAGTCATAATCCCACCATTCGGCTTCGATCATGCGAATCCTTCCCGATTATCGCCAAGCACCACTATCGCGGTGCTGGTTGCGCATATCCGAACCATCCTGCAACCGGCTGTCCGGTTCGGCTGAGCGCCGGCCGGAAGCGGAGCCGGTCATGGGCGACGTTGCAGATAGCCGAATCGATCGCGGCCACACCAGTACCGCGGTCGACGGTGCATTCGCTGACAAAGCCTCGGGAGTCGACCCGCAATCGAAGGAAGACGGTCGCCCTTCCCGGCCACTTGTCGATGACGTCAGGCGGGAAGTCGCGGCCTCGAAGGACCGGCGTTGCGAGCCGCGGCGGATAGGCTGCGCCGCCCGTTCCACCGCCGCCGCTTCCGCTGCCCGATCCACCGCTTCCTGTTCCGGTGCCTATTCCGCCGGCGCCCGTGCCCGGCCCGGGATTCGACGCGCCCTGCGTCGCCTCGGTTCCGCTGTTTGGAGTCCTGGAGGTTTCCATCGGCACGGGGACCGGCAGCGAGATCGGCGGCCGCGGCGCCTGCACCTCCGTCGCCCTGCTCCGGACGTTCTGCGGGCTTGCGGCGCCCTCGGATTGCTTCGGCTTCTGCTTGGGTTGCGGTTCAGGTTGCGGCTGCTGGATGACTTCCGGCGGCGGCGGGGGGGGGTCATTGAGGTCGAAGACTCGAAGGACGCTCTGCGGGTGCGCGAGGTCGATCTTCCCGGAGATATGCAGGAGCATGAAGAGCAGGGCCGCATGAACTGCGGCAACCGCCAGGATTGCGCCGGTCTTGTCGGTGGAATTGAGATCGGAGCGATACATGCCGCCCGTCAACGCGGTCGGCGGGCGGCAGTTTCGTTACGCGGCGTTATCGACCGCTTTGGGCGCTCATTCTCGCAGTCTTGGGGCGCCGTCCGCCGCCGTGGCTTGCGCGTCCGCCCTTGGACGCGATCTCGCGCTGCTTTTCCGGGCTCATCGCGGCGAATCCCCGCTTCGAGCCTCCAGTCTTCACATTCGCCATTTCTCTCCTCCGGCTGTTGCCGGAACCCGCAACGCAGCCGAGCCTACGGCAGTTCACGCTGCTGATTCAGGTTATGACGATTGCTCAGAACCGCGTGAACCGCACCCCGATCCACAAGGTTCGCGGAGTCGCTCTCTCGGTCGTTCCGTCACTGTCGACTGCCGCCGGGACGGTGGCGTCGAAGAGATTTTCCGCCCTTGCGATGAGCTGAATCCGCTCGCCCAGCGGCCAGGCAAGGAAGGCGTCGAGAGTCGTCGCGCCATGAAGCCGAAGCTCATTGAGATCGTCCTCATATTGGGGTCCGACATGGCGGACCTGCAGCGATGCCGAGCGGCCTCGATTGCTCCATCCAAGCTCGCCTGACAGGGCCAGATTTGGCGTTTGCGCCGGCCGCAATCCATCGAGACGGGACGCGGCTCCATTGGCGTCGACGCGCGCATGAGTGAAGCTTGCCCCCAGCCCGAACGACCAGGGTCCGCGATGCGCCTTCGCGGAAGCCTCGACGCCGCGCACCTTCACCGCATCCAGGTTCTGTCGCTGGCTGAAATTCCCGGCGACGAAGCCGACGCCCGGGAATTGTCCGGGCCCCTGCCCAAGGGTGACGTTCGCAATCGCATCGTAGAGCCGGTTCACGAAACCCGTGAGCTCGATCTCGATCGCCCCTCGATGGTAGCGAAGTCCTGCCTCTGCGCCTGCCAGCCGCTCGGGATCGAGCTCGGGATTGGCTGCAGTGGCGTCGGGACCTGCACGAAACGGGCGGAAAAGCTCGTTCAGAGTCGGCATTCGCCAGCCGAGGTAAGCGGCGGAGCGAAAGCTAAGCCCTCCTCCGACATCGACCACGGCTCCAAGGCGTGCGGTCGGCCGCAGCCCGCTGCGATTATCGAAATGATCGTCTCGCAGCAGATTGCCGGTCGTGAGTTCGCGCTCGACCAGGCTTCCATTCGAGATGCTCCAGTGGTCGAGCCTTGCGCCGCCGCTGAGCGCCAGTGGTCCGCGCGTCCACGCGCCTTCCGCGAATATGCCTTCGGTAGCGCTGTCGCCGCCTGCAACACGCCGCTTCGTCGGCTCACCGGCGACATAGCTGAACAACTCGCGCGTCTCGCCTGTCATGACGCGCAGGTCGCCGCCAAGGCGGAGCTCGAATCCTCTGCCTAGCGGCGGGCGAATTTCGACGCTCCCGCCGAATGCGCTCGACGGAACCGAATCCTGGAGGGCCACCCGGTTGGCTTCCGTGCGGTCGTCATTGACGCTTGCAAAGCTGCTTCGGAAGTTTCGCCACTGGCCGTAGGCGGCCGCCGACCATTGCCAGCGCCCCTTTCCGACCAGCCGGATCGAGCCATCGACGCCTCCAGTGCGGTTCCCGGTGAAGGGGATGCCGCGCTGGCGCTCGTCGACGAAGCCGAGGCCACTCGCCTGCAATTCGACGTCGCGGCCAATCGGCGCCACCCAGCGCGTGCGAAGGCTGCCTTCCCGATAGGGCGCGCGCCGGTCGATCGGGCCACGCGTGGCGCTAGTCACGGGTATGAAACCATCGCTTCGCGCGCCCTGCGCGTTGAGGGTGAGCAAGCCGCCGCCCACGCGTTGCCCAAGATAAAGATGGCCGTCCGCGGAATCGCGGCTCCCCCCTTCGATCGACGCGTCGACACCGGCTGAAGTGAGGCTGTCCATCTCGATCACACCGGCAAGCGCTCCGGGACCGGAGGAGACGCTCCCGCCGCCGCGGATGACGCGCACCTGCGCGAGACCCGCCGGGTCATAGGCCGGCCAGTTCACCCATCCGCCGAACGGATCTGACTGCGGCACGCCATCGAGAATCAGCAGCGCCCGGCTCGAGGCATTTCCGCCCAGCGCTCGAAGCGTGACCCCCTGGCTTGTGGGATGGCCGCTAGTCGAATCAGATCGCCGGAAGAGCTGCAGCCCCGGAACCTGCTTCAGGATCTCGTCTATACGGTGGCTTGGAGCATCGGTGAGCTTCTCATGGCCGATGCTCTCGACGTCATAAGCGCGCGAAGCCGACGGGTCCGGCAGCGACTTGCCGGTGACAATGATGATTTGTGCAGGCGGGGACGGCGGAAGCGCTTGCGGCATTACGCGGCGCTAACGAATGTCCTCGCGATTTGTCACAAACTCACTCGGACACAATTTGGACGAGCAGGTATCTCTCCCAAGAATGCTCGGCTGGCCCAAGCGACGGATGGGGCAATTTGAGGAATATAAGCCTCTCTTATCGAAGCTGTGCGCGGATTGATTATGCGCCGGACAGGCCCTCCATTACGTTCGTAACATGAGCAACACTGATCGTCCCGTGGTTGTACAGGACCCGCGCGCGCTTAGCCGGTCCGTCGCCGATCCTTATTCCAACGTATCGCTGGGCAATGTGAATGATCACGAGATCCGGATGAGCGTCATGACCGAGCAGTTCCGGTGGCATCGTCATCCGGACTCCGACGAAACATTCTTCGGAGTGGATGGCGAACTGGTCATCGAATTTGAAGATCGCGAGGTCGTGGTGAAGCCGGGGCAGTTTGTAACGGTGCCCGCCGGCACTCTTCATCGCACCCGACCGGCCGGTGGCAGATCCGTGAACCTGACCTTCGAACGACGGAACGCCGATACAATCTTCGTAGAGTGACTGGCGGAGAGGGTGGGATTCGAACCCACGGTACGGTTGCCCGTACGCCGCATTTCGAGTGCGGTGCTTTCGACCACTCAGCCACCTCTCCGCATGTCGTGAAGGCATGTGCCGGGATACCGGCTCGCGGTCGCGGCGCGCCTGTAGCAACGGACCCCGCCCTTGCCTAGCCTGACTTGGCCCCTAGATTGCAGCCATGTTGCCGATGGAACGTTCAACCGACATGGATGCGCGGCATTCGCTTTCGATGCCCGAAGCCCGCTTCGCAATCGGCGAAGTGGTTCGCCACCGCTTGCTCGATTTCCGCGGAGTCATCTTCGACGTCGACCCGGAATTCGCCAATTCCGAGGAGTGGTACGACGCCATCCCCGAGGAAATCCGGCCGTCGAAGGACCAGCCTTTCTACCACCTGCTCGCCGAAAATGCAGAATCCAGCTACGTCGCCTACGTCAGCCAGCAGAACCTGGTTCCTGACGACAGCGAGGAGCCGGTCGACCACCCGGCGATCCCGACCATGTTCGACAGCTTCGACGGCGAACGGTACCGCCTTCGCCCCGAGCATCGCCATTAGTTGACACCGCGCGGCCGCTGCCATAGGCGGCTCGCTTCGCGCGAAGGCCCGGCCTGACGCGCCCACAAGCATAGAAGAGAAGCCAATGTTCGCAGTCGTGCGCACGGGCGGCAAGCAGTATCGCGTCGCCCCCGGAGACAAGATCGTCGTCGAGAAGATGGACGGAAACGCGGGTGATACAATCACCTTGGGCGACATCCTCCTCGCCGGCGACGGATCGGACCTGAGGAAGACCGACGGCCTGACGGTCTCGGCAGAAATCATCGCGCAGGCGAAGGGCGAGAAGGTCACGGTCTTCAAGAAGCGGCGCCGCCACAATTACCGCCGCAAGAAGGGCCATCGCCAGCAGCACACGATCCTGAGGATCACCGCTATCGGCGACCACAAGGCCGAGAAGAAGGCTGCTCCGAAGGCTGAGAAGGCTCCGGCTCCCAAGTCCGAAAAGGCCCCGGCTCCCGCGAAGACCGAAGCCGCCGCGACCGCGGCTGCCGGCGAAAGCGTCGAAGCCAAGGCCGCGCCAAAGGCCGAAAAGCCCAAGGCCGAGAAGCCGAAGGCGGAGAAGAAGGCTGCACCGGCCAAGGCTGAAAAGCCCGCCTCCAAGCCGTCGACAAAAAATGCTGCACCTGCTAAGGGCGGCGCCAAGAAGGCCCCCAAGGGCAAGTAATCAGGATAGTATTTCGTCATGGCACACAAGAAAGCAGGCGGCTCGTCCCGCAACGGCCGCGACAGTGAGAGCAAGCGCCTCGGCGTGAAGTTGTTCGGCAGCCAATCGGCTCGCGCCGGCAACATCATCGTGCGCCAGCGTGGCACCAAGTGGCATCCGGGCACCAACGTCGGGATCGGCAAGGATCATACCCTCTTTGCCCTTACCGACGGCACGGTCGCGTTCCGAGACGGAAAGCTCGGCCGCAAGTACGTGCACGTCATGCCGGCCGGCGAGGAAAAATAGGAACGGTCACTGACAGGCCGTTCCCTTGAAGGGGCGGCCCGGACGAGATCTCACCAGATCAAGACCAAAAAGGGAGAAGGGGGCGCCCCGGGTGGGGTAGCCCCCTTTTCTTTTCCTTCTCCCGAAACTGTCACCAGCCGCCGCTAGGCGGCCGGCGAGGAGAAGGACGATGTTCGCCAGAACGCAAAGATTGCTGCTTCGGCCCGGCTTCCCGGAGGACGCGCCAGCGCTCGCGGCTGCAATGGGGGACGAGCAGGTCGTGCGCAATCTCGCCCGCGTCCCCTGGCCATACGGACTGACCGACGCTCAATCCTTCCTGGCCAAGCCGGCCGATCTCTTCCTGCCATCGTGCCTGATCACCGAGCGGACGGCCTCCGCTCCGCTTCTCGTCGGCGGATGCGGACTGCATCGTCGCGAGTCCGGCGCGGTGGAGCTGGGCTATTGGATCGCGCGTCCGCACTGGGGCCGTGGAATTGCCACGGAAGCCGCGCGTGCCGTCATCGACATCGCTCGCGCCCTTCGCCTGCCGGCGCTCGAAGCCGGGCATTTCCTCGATAATCCGGCGTCCGGGCGTGTGCTTGAGAAGCTCGGCTTCAGCCCGACGGGGATAATCGCTCCGCGCTTCTGCCTGGGCCGTGGCGAGGAGCTCCCCGCACGTCTCTACCGGCTCAAGCTGGCAGCAAAGTCGGCGCCTGCAAAAGCGCAGCTCGAGGATTGTCTCGCCGCCTAGGCTGCGTTGCGCACTTTCTTGCGTGGAGCGGGCGCCGACCGAACCTCGGCGCTCGCTTCATAATTGCGAAGCAGCTCGCGATCGTCCTCATTCCAGGGATGAAAGCCGGGCAGGAAGAACTTCAGCCACGCGCCGGCGATCTTGCGGAACATGCCGGGACGCACCCACAGGTGCCAGAGCAGGCTCGACCAGGCGCGGAAGCCGGTGACTCCGTCCTGCCGCATCAGCTCGAGAGCTCCGGCCGTTCGGTCGACGACGAAGTTGCGGGTGATGTAGATCATCACCTTCGCCTTCACCTTCCAGCGCTTCCACCTGCTCCAGTGCCGAGTGGCGTACAGCCAGGTGTCGTAAGCGACGGCCTTGTGCTCGATCTCCTCGACGGCGTGCCAGCGCCACAGCGCCGCGGCCTCCGGATCGGCGCCTTCCAGATGGCGCGGATCGCTGAGCAACTCGTGGGCGAGGATCGCCGTGAAATGCTCCAGCCCCATGGTCGCGGCGAGACTCACGATCTTTGGCTTGTCTCGCGTGATCGCAAGCCGCTTGTCGACCTGCGCTTCGAGCTTTCCAAGATCGTAGCCCGCGTCCGAAGCGCGGCGGTTGAACGCGTCATGCTCGCGGCTGTGTATCGCCTCCTGCGTGGTGAAGGCCTTTATGTCGGAGGCGAGTTGCGGCGGAGCGCCATCCCGAAAGGCTCGTACGCTTTCGACGAAGAAGGCCTCGCCCGCCGGAAAAGTCGTGGAAAGGGCGTTGTAAATGGCGGTGGCCGGAACATTCCCGCCATGCCACAGGCGCTGCTTGAGCGCTCCGCGGTCGAAACGGCGGTCGCGCGGAGTGATCGTCAGGCCCGTTGGAGTTGGCAGGATGTTGGCGGTCATGAGCGGAAGGTATAATAACTTACATGTATGTCAATAAGATCGAAACGCCTCAGCCCGCAGCAAAGCCGCTCCGCCGCGGTGGATGCTGCTCGAAGCCTGCTTCTGGAAAAGGGACCGCAGGCCGTGACCCTGAAGGCCGTAGCGACCCGCATTGGCCGCACCCACGCCAACCTCATCCATCATTTCGGCTCCGCGGCCGGCCTTCAGGCTGCGCTGGCCCAAGACATCGCCGAGCGGGTGACGGGGCATATCGCCGAAGCCGTAGAGCGCGCCCGAAGCGGCGAGGCCGACGCCCGCGAGCTCGTCGACGGCACGTTCGATGCCTTCGACCGGGAGGGCGCGGGCGCGCTTGCCGCCTGGATGATCCTCTCTGGAGACCGCGAGGCCCTCGATCCCATCCTCGAGTCCGTACGCGCCCTGGTTGCACAGCTCAGCGTCGGGCGCGACGAGCGCCATGTGGCCGAAACGACATTGTGGCTCGTCCTCTCGGCTCTCGGGGATTCGCTGCTTGGCGGCGAGATTGCAAAGGCGCTCGGCCTGCCTCGGGATTCGGCACGAGCCATCGCGGCGGACAGAATAAGGGTCCGCCTTAACAGCTGACGGGGAAACCCGCAGTTCCTGCGCCCGGATTTCCTGATATATACCTTAGGTTAGCGTTTGCGACTTGCAGCGCTTCCGGCTCGGGGGGCGAATGTTCGAGGGTGTACTGAAGCATCGCTCCGGCCGGGTGATCGCACTTGCACGCTCGGTGCTTGCTGCGGTCTTCCTTTTTGCAGTGTGGATCGATCCGACCCATCCGGCGCAAGCCGCGGTGGCTACATATACGGTTTTGAGCGCCTACGTCGCAGCGGCTGTCGTGCTGACGTTGCTGACCTGGGACAATTGGTGGCTCGATGGGAAGCTCGCCGCAGGCGCGCACGTTGTCGACATTGCCGCCTTCACCCTCCTGGTGCTCGCCACCGACGGCTATACCAGTCCCTTCTTCGTCTTCTTCGTATTTCTCATCCTCTCAGCGGCAATCCGCTGGGGATGGCGCGAAACTGCACTCACTGCGGCCGCTGTCAGCCTCCTCTATTTCGGCGCCAGCCTGCTTACGGGAGACGTCGGCCCGCCATTCGAGCTTCAGCGCTTCATTATTCGAAGCGCCAATCTCGTCATCCTGTCCGGGATCCTGATCTGGTTCGGCGTGAACAAGGGCTTCGCGAGCCTGAAGTTCACCCTCGATTCCTTCCTCCCGACCGCCTCGCCCAACTCTGCCCCAATGGAGACATTGCTCGAGGGCGCGATGCACATCACCGGCGCAGACTGCGGCCTGCTGCTTTGGCGGGATCACGCGGGACATTCGTTGGTGGGCATTTCCGCCGACGAGTCCGGGATTCGTGCCCGTCTGCTTCCCAATTCCGCACTGAAGGATGCCGGGCGAAGCTTCCTTTTCGACGTCGGCCACGATCGCGCCTTCGCCAGGGATTCGAACCGCCGAATGCGCTTCTTCAAGGCAGGGGCGGCAATGGACTTGGCTATCGCCAAGGAAATCGGGATTGACTCGGGGCTGGCGGTTCCGATTCACAGCCCGACCGGTCACGGAATGCTGTATCTCGGCGGCATCAGCAGCCTCTGCACGGACCATGTCGATTTCGGCGATCAGCTCGCCGAGGCACTAACCGCCCATCTCCAGCAGGAGGCGCTGGTGTCGGCGGTGGATGAGAATGCAACCGCCCGGGCTAGGCTTTCCCTGGCGCGCGACCTTCACGACAGCATCGTCCAATTCCTTGCTGGGGCGACATTCCGGATCGAGGCGATCCGCCGTGCGATGCGCTCCGGCGACCAGCCGGACCGCGAGCTTTCCGAACTGAAGGACATGATGCTTGAAGAGCAGCAGGAGCTGAGGTCGGCGATCGGGGCCCTTCGAGCGAAGAAGATTTCGCTGCCACTGCTGGCTCGCGACATTCAGATCCTGTGCGAGCGCCTCGGCCGGCAGTGGGACATACAATGTTCCTTTTCATCTGAAGTCCCCGATCAATCCGTGTCGATGCGCATTCACCTCGATACCCACCAGCTGATCCGCGAAGCTGTCGCCAACGCCGTTCGCCACGCGCACGCCAAGACCGTGAACGTTGAGATGACGGCGGAAGGAACGGAGCTCCGTCTCGACATCGGCAACGACGGGAGCGGCAGCGAGCGATTGAAGAAGGGCAGCCCCTGGTCCCTTCGTGAGCGAGTCGACGAGGCCAATGGCACGTTGATGCTAGCCACCCGCAAGACGGGCACCAACGTTTCCATCACACTTCCACTCAAGCCGGAGACACGGCAGTGACCAGAATTGTTCTCGCGGATGACCATCCCATGATCCAGGCCGCCGTCGAAGCCATGCTCCGCGGCAGCGAGTATCAACTGGCCGCCAAGGCCAGCACCGGCGCCGAAGCGCTCCAGGCAATCGAGGAGACGGAGGCCGACATCATCGTCCTCGACGTACAGATGCCGGACGGTACCGGGCTCGATGTTCTTCGAAAAATGCGCACGGGCGGTGATGACCGCCGCGTAGTCCTGCTGACCGCGTCGATCGACGAGGCGGGATTCTCCGAAGCTTTGAAGCTCAAGGTCGACGGCGTGCTTCTTAAGACATCGGACCCGGCTCTGCTTCTGGACTGCCTGGATTCGGTCAAGGCCGGCGACGAATGGATCGACCCGCATCTCAGTGCGGAAGCCGCACGCGCCGAAGCGCCGCGCGACAAATCCATTCTGTCACCTCGCGAAACCGAACTGGTGAAGCTCGTCCGCCAGGGCATGCGCAACCGCGACATCGCGGAAGCGCTGGGTATCACCGAAGGGACCGTGAAGGTGTATTTGCACAGCGTGTTCGAGAAAACGGGCGTCGCAAATCGCACAGAACTTGCGATCCGGGCGGCCGAGTGGGTCGGCAATTGAACCGTTGTCCTTCGATATCCTACCCCACGGTAACTGTTGCACTTAATGTCCACCCCATAAACGCTCATTTAACCACCACCAAAGGCTCGCGAATCTAATTCGCTCGTGGCCCAGAACCGCGCGCGGACTCCCTGCCTGGCTCGGCCAGGCAGGGCAGCGCGGACATCACGAACCCCGCCGGCGCAAGTGAGCTTGAGTCCCGGCGAAAGTTCCCAAAGTTCGCAGACCTACGCGCACGCGCGGATAGCGCCTTCACGACATTTCGCCGAGGCGTTCATCGATATACTCGGGGCTCTCAGCCGGGCAGTCATCCTGAGCGACATCGACGAGACCAGCCGTCAGACTCGGCAGTGAATTGCGCGATGCGTCTCGTGGGTCGCCTGTGGCAGCGGCGAGCGCCTTGGCGGAGGGCGAGCCGAATTGCATCGGATCGAGCCGGGCGAGCAGCCAGGTGAGCAAATAGTCGGAGGGCATCTTGCGCTCCATCACCAGCTCGCCGTCCTTGTAGAAGCGCTCCGAACGGCCGTGCAGCGCGCGGTCGAAGGCGATCGCGGCGAGGCGTGTCGCGGCGAGCGATAAGGCCGCGTCCCATGCACGCACAAAGCTCTCGGCCCCAGCCTTGTTTCGAAGCGCGTAGGCAGAGCGCGAGGAGACTCCGGCGATCGCCGCCGCCTCACCGACCGAGCCGGTCAGTGACAAATGCTCGATGAACTTGCGCTGCCGCTCGGCGGTCCAGCCGGAATGCTTCTTGCGGGTCGGGGCAGGAGTGAAGTCAGTGACTTGGGGAGCCGGGACGATATCCGCATCCTGCTCCACGATCTTGAGGTTCCTGGCCACTTGCGACTCCCTTTTGTTTCGAGAGTCGCGCCACATGGAGCAGATCGGGTGCTGTAGGACAGCCTAATTTGATCGGCGCTCCTTTTCGCGTTCGCGCTTCCGCGTCCCACGCTTCGCGAGCGCTGGCATGCGTCACCATTCGGATTGGCCTTCCGCCGCGCCCTTCGATTGGAAATCGGACGTCAGCGGTCAGAAATTCAGCCCCAGGGCTGCGTAGAAGTGATACCCAGTCTGGTGTTGCGTCCAGGTAGGCCCGGCCGAAAACAAAAGGGACGCTTTACCGGCAACGTGGAAGATCGACCCAACCCCCGCCCGTGTCTGTGCTGTCTCGCCAACAGCCTCCTTACCTTGGTGAGTGATCTCTGCACCAAGTGAGATTTCTTCGTTTAAATCGTGGGTTAGCGCGAGGGCTGCCTGCCAAGAATCCTTGTTACCCCGTCCCGGATTAATCAGGTAGCCGCCGCCACCAAATAAACTTGTTCCTCCAGCGAAGTCCTTCCCAAGCCAAAGCGGGAGGAGGATGCGTGCCTTTTCACCCGGGGTGTCACTCGCAGTTGGCAGGATCACGCGCGGAAAGATCGCGGCTGAAACCCCGTGCGCCTCGTCATTGAAAAATCGGTATTTCACGCCGAGCTCCACGTCCCCCGTACCGCCTCGCCAACCCTCATCCGACGTGTGCGAGAAGCTGAGAGGCAGTGTGGCGGTTAATTGAACGCCGGGCGCAGCCCCATAATTGAGATCAAACCCGGCATCCTGATCGAGGATCGATCGGTGCCCTTCTCCGGCCGTGAAGGCGTAGATTTCCCAATGCCCGGGGTCGGTCGGCACGGGATCGTCCGTAAGGTAGGGCGGACCTGCCCAAGCGGGATCCGCCACACTGGCCAGTAGGAGCGCGGTCAGCGCATGGATGAGCTTCACTCGATAGCCTCCGCCCGACGGGGGTGACTTCCAGGCTTCTGGGGCAGGATCAAAATCAGAATGACGATGATAACGGCAAGGACTGCGGTTGCTAGCGGTCGGCTCCACTCCAAGCCGCCTTTGGCAACAGGCTTGTCCAAGAAGTCGCCGACGGTGGCGCCAAGCGGCCGCGTCAGAATGAATGCAGCCCAGAAGAGCAAAACCCGCGAAGCGTGTGTGGCGCGGTACATCACAGCCAGCAGCGCTAACGTGGCGCCGAACACCAAGGCTGCGCCCGAATAGCCAAGCGCTCCATCCGCGGCCCAGTCACCAAGAGCGGTGCCGAGCGTCTGCGAAAACGTGATGGTGATCCAATAGAAAAGTTCTTCTCTTCGCCCAGAGACGCTATTTACATCAATGGTTCCGAGCGCCCGGTACCATGCAAACAACGATGCGAGAACGCAGGCCAAGAGAAGTAGCGAACCCCCGGGATAACCGATCCCCAGCGAGCGCGTCACGAAGTCGGCGAGCGTCGTTCCGCATGTCGTCGAAGCGACAATGGTTGCCCAATAGAGCCATGGACTGAACTTGCGCGCTTTGATCTGAGCGATGACTAATCCGACAAGCAACACGCCAAAGATGGCAGTGCCAATCAAATAGCCATTGGGAACCGGATGGTCCGTCGTCTCCCCGAGCCAAGTCATGGTGACGCTGTCTCCGCCGGTTTCCCCCAGTGTCGTGGCGAGAATCTTGATGATCCAAAAGCCTATCGTGACCGCTGGAACTTTCGACAGCATTTCGCGCCTTGCTCCGTCGTCACTCATCCAATGCCCTCCCGATGGTATCAGGCCGAGCTAGTCGCATAGTCGCCGAGCTGAAAACGCTAATGTCCGCAATGGGTGGCAAAAGTACATTGGGCAGTCACCGCTCACGATCCAATTGAGCGCCAGAACTCGCTCTCCACGAGCCTAAGAGCGGTAACCGCAAGCAGTCCAAAACGGCACGGAATCGCTGAAGTGGATGTCGGTCAGGCCAGCATCCCGCATCATCGCTTTCACGCCTTCCCGCGTGAAGCGTTGTTCGAGGTGCGTCCCGAACCGATCAAGCGCGTCCGTGCGAAGCGTGTAGAGGCTGCGATCGCGGTAGGCGTGTAGCGGGAAATGCGGCCCGAACGCGCGCGACAGTCGGGACAGAGGCCAGTAAATCGTGAGCGCCAGCAAGTCGGCGGCTGTCCGTTTCAGGGGTTGAGGCAGTCGGCACACGCCGCTCCTCAGGAAGTCGCTTCCTCGCCAGAGCCAGCGATACCAGCCTGGTCGATTGTCGAAGGCGTAATAGACGTAGAGCAGGAAAGGCGAGCCCCGCTTCAGCTTGCGGACGCAGCTCGCCAGAGCAGCGGCTGTGTCGGGGACATGGTGCAACACGCCCAGTGCGAAGCCGAAGTCCTGGCTGTCGTCGGCGAGCGGGATGTTCTCAGCGTCGGCAAGGTGGAAACGGGCACCGGGCACGTTGCGGCGAGCCACATCGAGGGCCTTCGCGGCAGGATCGATGCAATGGAGAGTGCCGACACGGGGCGCGATCATCGCCGCCCACCGGCCCGAACCGCATCCAAGATCGAAGCCTTCGGACTGCGGTGTCAGGCTGTCGAGCGGGAAGACCGAGAAGTAGGCGTTGAACAGTTCGTCGCGCTCGCCTGTCGGAAGCGCGCCCTGATCGAACGCAGCCCATTCGTCGCCAAAGGCGGCGACGGTCGGCGCGTGAAGGTTCGCGGGGGGCATCAGTGCCGCAACCTATGGCGGCGGATGGAATATGCCAACACAGCGACCGCCACCAATAACAGAGCAAGCATGAGGCTCATTGGGACGACTCCAGTTGGGTTCGCTCGAACCATGTCCCCGCCGAGCAGCCCGATTGCTAATCCCGATCAACCACGGATGCAAATCCTACAGGCGCGTATTGCTCAGGGGCCAATGACGCATGGCTCATCGGGTTTCTGTCGCATGTCTTCTCCGTCGAGGGCGCTGCCTGGACAGTGGCCGTGTTCGTCGGATTCATGGTCGCTCGCGTCTGGATCGGCTCGCCGGGCGACTGAGCCGGGACGGGTGGCTCCCCTACGCTCAGAGAAAGCCACCCGCGGGAGGCCGGCAACGACTTCACCATTTGCGTTGGCTACCGTCGCCGAGCCGACAGTCTAAGACATTGAGCGACAAAAACCAAATGATGCGTCCCCTCCGCTAAGCTACGCGTCGACGAGAAATGGAAGTCACCTTGCGGGGCTGCCTCGGACCGCGGAGAGCAAGTTGCCATGCCTGCCGCGATCCTTGGGAAGGTGCGCTCCAAAAAGCGTAGACCGGCGGTTAACGATTGTTGAATTTTGCCGACTGCTGTAGCTCTTGGCGCGACCGGGAGGATCGGGCGCGAGTCGCGATCCGCAGGTTTGCTTTTCACGTCCGGACTTCGGTCCGCGCGTGGACTCCCTCGCTGGCGTCCCGGCGCCGGCGAGGGCAGTCTTCCTCCAAGCGCTGCTCCAGCCTACATCCGCGCCATGCATTTTCTCGACCAGGCGAAAATCTATGTGAAGTCCGGTGCCGGCGGCCCCGGCGCGGTGAGCTTTCGGCGCGAGAAGTTCATCGAGTTCGGCGGCCCCGACGGCGGGGACGGCGGCAAGGGCGGCGATGTCGTGTTCGAGGCTGTTCCGGGCCTGAACACGCTCATCGACTTTCGCTACACCCAGCATTTCCGTGCTCCTCGCGGCAAGGGCGGGTCCGGATCGAACCGGACCGGCGCTGGCGGCAAGGATCTCATCATCAAGGTGCCGATAGGCACGCAGGTCCTGGCCGACGACGACGACCGCACCCTCATCGCCGACCTTACTCGCGCGGGGGAGCGCGTGGTGCTGCTCGCCGGTGGGCAGGGCGGTCGAGGCAATGCGAGCTACAAGACCTCCACCAACCGCGCTCCGCGCCAGCACCAGACGGGCGAGGCCGGTGAGGAGATGTGGGTGTGGCTTCGGCTCAAGCTCCTTGCCGACGTCGGCCTGGTCGGCCTTCCCAATTCGGGCAAGTCGACCTTCCTCAATTCGGTGACGAACGCGTCGGCCAAGGTCGGCGACTATCCGTTCACGACTCTTCGTCCGCAGCTCGGCGTCGTTCGGCACAAGGGCCGGGAGTTTGTTCTCGCCGACATCCCGGGCCTGATCGAGGGCGCCGCCGAAGGGGCAGGCATCGGCGACCGCTTCCTCGGGCATGTCGAGCGTACACGAGTCCTTCTCCATCTCGTCGACTCCGCGGGCGAAAAGCCGGCGGCCGCCTGGAAGACCGTTCGGGAAGAGATGGCAGTCTATGGCGCAGGCTTGATGGACAAGGCCGAGATCGTCGCGCTCAGCCGATGCGACCTGGTCGATCAAAAGCAGGTGACGAAAGCCAGGGCCGCCTTGGTCAAAGTCGGCGCGACCGATCCATTCGCCATTTCCGCGGCGGCGGGAGAGGGGCTCGATGCACTGCTGGACGCAATCATCGAGCGCCTTGGACCGGAGCCGGAGACGACCGAATCCGAGGACGGGCCGGACCGCGCCTGGTCGCCTCTGTGACGATCGCGGTCACGGGCGGAACCGGCTTCGTCGGCTCCCGCTTCCTGGACGTTGCAGTGCAGTCGGGCCAACAGGTCCGCGCGCTGACCCGCAAGGCGCAACCGGCGCGGGACTGCGTCGAATGGGTCGAGGGTTCGCTCGAGAATCCGGATTCGCTTCGCCGCCTCGTCAGCAATTCGACGTCGGCGGTCCACATTGCCGGCGTCATCAATGCGCGCGATCGCGAGGGATTCGAGCGCGGAAACGTCGAGGGCACGCTGGCTATGCTCGCTGCCTCGACGGCCGCGGGGATCACGCGTTTCATCCATGTCTCGTCCCTCGCCGCTCGCGAGCCGAAGCTATCGCTCTACGGCGCGTCGAAGGCCCGCTCGGAGGAGCTGGTTCAGAGGTCCGGTCTGGACTGGACGATCGTCCGACCGCCGGCCGTCTATGGGCCCGGCGACCGCGAGACCCTGGAGCTCTTCAAGATGGCGAAGATGAGACTCATGCTCCTGCCGCCGGGCGGGCGGCTGTCGCTCATCCACGTAGACGACCTTGCCCGCCTCCTCCTGGCGCTCGTCAACACGGACGAAGGGGGCCAGGTCATCGAGCCGGACGACGGCAGGCCGGAGGGCTGGTCGCACAAGGAGTTCGGAAAGGCGATCGGCGAAGCGGTCGGCCGCCGCAACCTGTCGCTGTCGATGCCGCGCGCGATGCTCCGGTTCGGTGCGGCAATAGACCAGGTCGTGCGGCGCGAGCGAGCGAAGCTGTCTGCCGACCGCGCCGCCTATTTCAGCCATGCCGATTGGGTGGTCGACGCCTCCCGCCGTCCCTCGCCTGCTCTCTGGCGGCCGCAGGTCGATACGGAAGAAGGGCTTGCGCGCACCGCCCTGTGGTATCGCGACCAAGGGTGGCTCTGACGCCGCCAAGCCGCCGCATTCGCGCCCCATTGCATTGCGAAAGCGCTGCCTCGCGAATAGGGGCCTTGGCATGGACGAGAGCGACGAAATCTACACACGCGTGAAGGAGCAGGTGGACGCCTTCAACAAGAAGGGCGTGACCGTGACCCCCGAGACGCGCTTTCAGCAGGATCTGGAGTGGGACAGCCTTACCGTGCTCGACTTCGTTGCGAGCATCGAGGACGAGTTCGACATCATGATCACCATGAACATGCAGGCCGAGATCGAGACCGTCGGCCAGCTTGCACAGGCCGTTCGCGACCTGATCGAGAAATAGGCGGTTCGTTGACCGACCTCTTCTCCAAGTTCGACCCGCTCATCGAGCAGCGCGAGACGCTTCTTGCGACCGGCCTTACCGACCCTTTCAATCTCGTGATGGAGAAGGTCGAAAGCCCGACCGTCGCAATCTGCAACGGCAAGCGGACGATCCTTCTAGGCACCTACAATTACATGGGGATGACCTTCGACCCCGACGTCGTTGCGGCAGGCAAGAAGGCGCTTGACGAATTTGGCTCCGGCACGACCGGGAGCCGGGTCCTCAACGGCACCTATGTCGGTCACCGCGCGGTCGAGGATGCGCTTCGCGAATTCTACGCGATGGACCATGCGATGGTCTTTTCGACAGGATACCAGGCGAACCTGGGCGTCATTTCGACGATCGCCGGCAAGGAAGATTACATCGTCCTCGACATCGACAGCCACGCATCCATCTATGACGGCTGCGCGCTCGGCAATGCCCAGATCGTCCCGTTCCGCCACAATGACATCGACGCGCTGGAAAAGCGTCTCAAGCGCATTCCGGAAGGCGCTGGAAAGCTGGTGGTTCTCGAAGGCGTCTATTCGATGCTCGGCGACATCGCGCCATTGAAGGAAATGGTCGCCGTCTCCAAGGCGAACGGCGCGATGGTCCTGGTCGACGAGGCCCATTCCATGGGCTTCATCGGCGAGAATGGCCGAGGCGTGGCCGAGGCGGAGGGCATCATCGACGACGTCGACTTCATCATCGGCACCTTCTCGAAATCCGTCGGGACCGTCGGCGGCTTCTGCGTCTCCAACCACCCGAAGTTCGAAATCCTTCGGCTTGTCTGCCGGCCCTATGTCTTCACCGCGTCGCTTCCTCCCTCGGTGGTGGCGACCGCAGCCACATCGATCCGCAAGCTGATGGACGGCGCGGACAAGCGCGCGCACTTGTGGGAAAATTCGAAGCGCCTGCACGCGGGCCTTCGCCAGCTCGGGTTCACGCTCGGAACGGACGAGCCGCAATCGGCAATCATCGCGGTCATCATGCCCGACCTGGAGACCGGCGCGGCCATGTGGGAGGCGCTTCTCAAGGAGGGTCTCTACGTGAACCTGGCCCGCCCGCCGGCAACGCCGGCAGGAAAGACGCTGCTTCGCTGCTCCCTGTGCGCCGAGCATACGACCGACCAGGTCGGCGAGATTCTTGCGATGTTCGGAGCCGCCGGGCGGGCGACCGGCTGCATTTGAGCCCCGCGCTAGCCTTCCGTCGGGTTGAAGACGGTACTACACTGACATCATGACATCAGCAGGGGACGCGATCCGTTTCGACTGGAGGCGCGGGGGAGCTGCTGCAGGCGCGCTGGTCGCCGTCCTGCTATTGCTTGGCCTCGTTTTCCTCGTCGCATGGTCGAACGGCGAGCGCGACAAGGCGCTCGAACAGGAGCGCCACGCCTACGACGTCACCCTGCTTACGCGGTCGATTGACGCCAGCGTGTCGCGGGCGGAGGCCGGTCTTGGCCAGTTCGCGCTCGATGAGAATGTGAAGACCGGGAACATCTATTACAGCTATTGGCAGCTTGCCGGACGGCAGATCCAGCAACTGAAGTCGTCGGCAAGCGCGAACGCGGAGCAGCGGCAGCGGCTGAAAGAGCTGCAGGACATATACAATCAGCTCGGCGGCAAATTCGACAATGTCGCGCGCGTCGTAACGGCCCGGAAAGGCGATCTCGGGGTCAATTATTACTACAAAGCGATGAAGGACCCGCTTCAGGCGACGATCCACGTGAAGCTCAGGGATATCGCCCAGAACGAAAGCGAGCTGCTTCTCGAACGAATGCAGCAGACGAGGATCTTCACCGCCCGGGCTGATCGACTGACCGATTATCTCTCCTGGCTGGGGGTACTGGTCGGGATCGGCGCGATTTTCCTCGGCGCGATCGCCGTCCAGGCAATCAGGCAATTCTCCTCCGCCCGTCGAGAGGCTGAGAGCGAGTCCGAGCGCGCAGAATCCCTGGAGCTTGCAGTGCGCGATCGCACGCAGGAACTTTGGGAGGCCAACCAGGCGCTGAAGGCCGAAGCGGCCGATCGCGAGGCCGCCGAAGCGCAGCTCCGCCAGGTGCAGAAGATGGAAGCGGTTGGCCAGCTGACCGGGGGCATCGCGCACGATTTCAACAATATGCTGGCGGTCGTCGTCGGAGGTGTCGATCTTGCACGCCGACGCCTGAATGGCCCCCGCCGCGAAGTTCTAGCGCACCTCAACAACGCGATGGAAGGCGCGACGCGCGCTGCAGCTCTCACCCGCCGCCTGCTTTCCTTCGCAAGGTCCGAGCCGCTTTTGCCCGAGCGCGTAGAGCCCAAGCATCTCGTCGCGGGAATGTCCGACCTCCTGGACCGGACGCTTGGCGAGCAAATTCGGATCAAGGTCGACCTGGCGGCTGCGACCTGGCCGGTCTATGTCGACCCCCACCAGCTAGAAAATGCGATCGTCAACCTGGCCGTCAATGCGCGCGACGCAATGAACGGCTCGGGCCGCCTGAAGATCAGCACCGAGAACGTTAAGGTTTCCGCAAACCAAGTAGGCGACATTCGGGGTGGCGAGTATGTCCGCATATCGGTGAGCGACACCGGCTGCGGCATGCCGCCCGAAGTGAAGGAACGCGCATTTGAACCGTTCTTCACGACCAAGCCGGTCGGCAAGGGCACTGGCCTCGGGCTCAGCCAGATCTTCGGCTTCGCTCACCAATCGGGCGGCGAGGTCGGAATCGAAAGCCAGGTTGGCAAGGGCACGACCGTGTCCATCTATCTCCCACGCAGCGCCGCCGAGCCGCCCATTCGGCTGCATTCGCCGCAGCGCATGAGCGAAGAGCAGCGAGTTCCTGGCGCCCGGATCCTCGTGGTCGAAGACGATCCGCGGGTTCGTACCTCCACGGTCGAGGCTCTGCAGGACCTCGATTACGAGCCGGCCGCCTGCGCAAGCGGCGAAGAAGCCATCAAGCTCTTCGACGCCCAGACGTTCGACCTTGTCATCAGCGACGTGATCATGCCCGAAATCACGGGGCCGGAGCTGATCAAGATCCTGAAGGAGAAGCGCCAGGACTTCGCCGTGCTCTTCGTCACCGGCTATGTCGGCGAGAGCGAGGGCGACCATTTCGTTGGCCACGAGCTTCTGCGGAAACCCTTTACCGTCGCGGCACTTGCGGCGGCCGTTGCCACCGCGCTTCAGTCTAGCGAATTGCCCCGGACTTCAGGAGCCGCGGCAGTAAGGTAAGCCCGGCGACCAGGGGGTGCCGACGCTGCCAGGGCTTCAGCTCGATCTCGGTGCCCGCATGGCGATTGATCTTCCATGCGATGTAATCCGCGCCGCCGGCGAAGGTGGCGCTGGCTTTCATCAGGCGAACGACCGAGAGCGCCTTCCCCTGACTTCTCCGCCAGGTCCAGCCCGCCTGACGTGGAAGGCTGCGGGGGATTGCCCCGATCGCCGCATCGCTGAACCGCTCGTAACGCGCGCGATCCCCGTCAACGACGGACGTTTCCCGGCCGTTCCGCTCGGCGCGAAGCTCGGCGGAATAGGTGAGTGCGAAAGCGCGGCGCCACCAGTCGAGCGGAGCTTCGCCGGGATGGCGCCCAGCGGCGGCAAGCAAAGTCGGCGCGGCGCGGGAGACAGCGTCTACGGCTCGCTCACGCGCTCGCTTGTCAGCGGCCCACACCAGTCGAGACGGTTGGGCAAACCGAGCCCACACCGACACGCTGCTTGTTTCCGGCCCGTTGAGGCGAAGGAAGTCCGCCTCGCTGAGAACCGCATATTTGGCGACCAGCCCGTCATACTCGAAGTAGAAGACGTTCGGGGGGATTAGCCGGTTCGCAACCGCCAGCCACTTCTTGTCATAGGCTTCACGGTAGTCGGACACGATCAGGTAGAAATCGAGCATCAGCCCGTCGAGCTGCTTCTGCCTCAGGCACGAGCCATAGAAGAGAACCGCGCGCGACGCCTTGCCGTGCTTGGCCGCGATCGCCTTCGCCATCGCCGTAACACGCGGGTCGACGGGCGCGCTCAACTCCTCGGCGACGAGCTGTTTCAGGTCTGCCATTGCCTGCAGCCTAGGCGGCGAGGCGGACGAACGACAGTGGCTGGGCGGGGTTCAGGCGGATCGGGCTTCCACGGTCGGCGCTGAACGTTTCTCCGTCGAGGATCACGTTGGAGCTTTCGCCCTCGATCGTGATCTCGTCGGCCTCTTCAAAATGAATTCCGCGCATTTCGCGGCCCTTGTAGCCGCCCGTCATGCCGGCAATCAGCGCCCGGAAGACCGAAGAGGGCCGCTCCTCGATAGCCACCATCTTGAGCGGCTTGCGCCCCTCGCCTCCCATCTCGCCCGACAGCAACAGCTTCTCGAGCGTCGTCACGATGAGGAGGGTGAAGCGTCCGGTGATCGAATGGGTCGACCCGGTCGAAACGTGAAGCGGCCTTGCCTTGGGCGGAAGGAAGCTAGCCTTGATCCCCGACAGCAGCCTGAAAAACAGCGCAAGTGCGGTCAGGCCGTGACTGACCGCATTGGGAAGGCCGAGTGGGTAAATCTTGTCCCGGCAATAGAGCATCGTGTCGGCGAGCCCGGCGCCGCCGAGGAACATGCCGATGACTGGCCGCTCCGATCCGTCCTTGCGGAGCGCAATCAGTTCGCGCGCGACGACATGCGTGCTGAGGTCGCCCTGCGCCAGCTCGACGAGCCGCATCAGCGCCGCGATCGGGTCGCCGTGAACGCCGAGATCGAGAGCGATCAGATTGGTCTTTCCGCTCGGGATCACCGACATGGGCGGCGGCGATCCATCGAAATGATTGCCATTGTGGATCTCGGTCAGCGCCGCCTGAACGGTGCCGTCGCCGCCGTTGATCACAAGCATTTTCGGGCGCACCCGGGCGATCGACGTCAGAGCGTCGCCGATCTGGTCGACATGCTCGACCTCGTAATGGAAGATGTCGGGATGGTCGGCGCAATAGGCGCGAATGCGCGACAATTGCGCGAGGTTGCCGGTCGATTTCGGGTTCGAAAGCAGCGCCACGCGCGGACGGCTAGTCACCGCCCGGCACTGGGCGGGCGAAGGCTCCGCGGCCGGCGGAGCGCCAATCGTCTTCTGCTCTGTTTCCGACATGCCTTCGAACCGCTAGACCTCGACAAGACCTGGCCATTTCGGGAAAGGCTTTGGTCCGCTTGCCGGTTTCCATCCGCTTTGCGGCCAAATGATGGTGTAGGAACGACGAAAAATTGAGCCGTCTGCCGCTCATGGACCGCTACCTGGCCCGCTCCATCGCGATTCCCCTTTTTGGGACGCTGGTTCTGGCGGCAATGCTGCTTGTGCTCGACAAGATGCTCCGGCTGTTCGACTTCGTCGTCAACACCGGGGGCCCGGTGAGCGTCGTCTGGCGAATGCTGGCCAACCTCCTTCCCGAATATTTCTCGCTCGGAATCCCGATCGGCCTACTCCTGGGTATCCTGCTCGCCTTCCGGAAGCTGGCCCTGTCGTCGGAGCTCGATGCGCTGCGCGGGATCGGCGTCGGCTTCGGACGCCTGCTGCGCGTCCCCTACATGTATGCCGGTGTGCTGATGGTCCTGAATGCGACCATCGTCGGCTATTTGCAGCCCTACGCCCATTATAAATATGAGGGGCTACGCTTCGACCTCCGCTCGGGAGCGCTGGGCGCTTCCATCAGGGTCGGCGAGTTCAACCATATCGGCAAGAAGCTCACCTTGAGGATCGACAAGAGCGAAGAACACGGCACTCGGCTGCGCGGAATCTTCGTCTCCGCCGAAGACACCAAGGGCGGGAGCGTCGCTGCAACCGCCGAGGGGGGACGCTTCCTGTCGACCGACGACCCGCGGGTGATCCTGTTCCGACTGCACAATGGCAAGTTGGTCCAGCAGTCGCCGAAATTCTCGACGCCGCGGACCCTCACCTTCAACAGTTACGACCTGCCCATCGCGGTTCCCGCCATCGACCCGTTCCGCGGGCGCGGCCTCGACTATGACGAGCTCTTCTTCAACGAGCTGTTCCGGCTCGGGTATGAGGGCGGGGCAAAGAACCGCGAGCAGATGCTCGGTGCACAGGCCAATTTCCACTACCGGATCGCCGAGATCCTCATGATGACGATGCTTCCGATGCTCGCCATCGCGCTCGCGGTTCCACCGAAGCGAAGCACTTCGGCGCTGGGGATCTTCGTCGGCATTGTGATGGTCGTCGCCTATCACAAGATAAACCAATATGCGCTGTTCGCCGGCAGCAAGGGCCGCATCGACCCGATCCTGGCGATGTGGATTCCCTTCGCGCTCCTCGCCGGCCTGATCGGCTGGATGTACCATGTGGTGGCGCATCGGCCGGGCGGGCAGCCGATCGGGGCGCTCGAATGGGCGGCCGCCAAGGCGGTCCGCCGCGTGAAGGCCCTGATGCCCAGGACCCGCACAGCTTGATCAACCTCGAGTTCTTCCCCTCGCGCCAGCTCGCGCTCTACACGGTGCGGCTGTACCTCACGCGAAGCTTCGCGGTTCTGGTCGGCCTCGTTCTGGTTCTGATGGCTCTCGATCTGCTCGGAGAGTCGGGCAAGATCCTGGCGGTGCCTGGCAACGGCGATTCCCAGCTCTGGGAATATGTCGGCTTGAGGGTGCCTTTGCTCGTCGCTCGATTCTTGCCTTTCGCGGTGCTCCTGGGAACGCTCATCGTCTTCGTCGCTCTAAACCAGAACAGCGAAGTCGTTGCTATGAAGGCGGCCGGAATTTCCGCGCACCAGATGCTCGCGCCGCTGATCGTCGCCAGCATTGGAATCGCAGCCGCGGCCTTCGCCTTCAACGAAACGGTGGTGGTGAATTCGGCACGCGCGGTGAACGCATGGACGGACAATGACTACAAGCCGGTGCCACCGGAAAGCGGCATCGTCAGCAACGTCTGGCTGAACCACGACGGCGACCTGGTCAGGGCAAGGCGGGTCGCGGGAACGGGAGCGAGCTTCCACGCCGACGGGCTCACGATTTACGAACGCAAGGCCGGCGTGCTGGAGCGAATTATCGATGCGGATCGGGCATCGCCCTCCGGCGCCGGGTGGCGGCTGGAAAATTTGCGCGTCTACGATTCCGGAATGAACATGGTTCGCAAGGCGAGCGAAGCGACCGGGCTCGAGGGCCTCGATCCCGAAGAGCTGACTCTTGCCAAGGTCGATCCCGACGAAACAGGCTTCTTCGAGCTCAGGAGCAAGATCGACCAGATGGAGGCTGCCGGAAAGCCCACGTCGGAAGCGCGCGCCGGCCTTTGGCACAAGATTTCCGGTCCATTATCGATCCTTCTGATGCCGCTTCTGGCCGCGGTCGCGGCCTTCGGCCTCGCGCGATCCGGCCAGGTCCTCCTGCGCGCGTGCATCGGCATGGCGCTTGGCTTCGCTTATTTCGTAGCCGACAACTTCAGCCTGGCGATGGGCAATGTCGGCGCCTACCCGCCGCTTCTCGCGGCTTGGGCGCCCTTCTTCCTGTTCCTCCTTGTCGGCGAGGCCGTGCTCATCCGCTCGGAAGAATGATCGCGCCGCAGCTTGTCCGGGGACAGGCGAGCATGAACATGTTCGCTTCGGACCAACGTGCAAAGGCCGATTAGCCGCTCGCTTGCCAGTCCCGGGCGATGCTCCTGCTTGCAGCCCTCGCCTCCTCGGCGCCCGTCGAACCACGCCGCGAGGCGACCGCGGTCGTCCGGATCGAACGACGATCAATAGCGTCGAGAGAGGAGTGGAATGCGATTCCGAAGTCACGGCGTCGCGAAGTCACCATCCGCGACGAGCAGGGCCGTGAGCTACGGCTTCGGCTAATCGAGAATGAGTAGCCCCTAGGCTCCGCCGCGCCAGCTGCTGCGGGCAAGTCGAACGACCAGTCCCGGAAGGCCGCGATGGCTGGACTCGTGATAGATCGAATCCTGCTGCAGCTCGGCACACAGACGGCGGTGAGCGGTCCCAAGGGCGTGATAGGGCAGGCCCGGGAGCAGATGGTGCAGCGCGTGATAGCGAAGGCCCACAGGCGCCCAGAACATCACGAGGGTCGCCGGCGGCGGCACGTTTACGCTGTCGAGGTACTGCGCGGTGACGCTCATCGGCTCGCCGTCATTTTCCCACAAATGCGCGACGAGGGTCCGGACCTGGTTCAGGAACATGACGCCGGAGGCCACGGCAAGGAAGATCAGAAATGCGCGCAGCGGGATCGCGCCTGTCGCGGTGAGTGCGAGAACCGCAATCGCCCAGATGCTGCAAGCGGCCTCGAGCAGCGTCCAGTCGCGCCGGAATTCGCCTTCCGGGGCCGGCCGCCGGAAACCGGGATTGATCTGAAGGCCGGAATATTTGGCGACGACGGCCTCGCGCAGCCGCTTCGAAAATAGAGACAGCGGGGCAAGCAGTGCGAAGCGGATGAAGAGGCCTATCGGCGCGAGCAGGGAGGCAATGAGGAACACGGGCAGCGTCCACGGCTTCATCAGCGCCAGCGGCAAATATTCGGGATCCATCGCCGTCCCGTAATAGCGCTTGGCGTGATGCTGGTTGTGGACGCCCTCGTACATGAAACTCGGCACAAGCAGCGGGATGCCGATGATGAGGTTCCAGACGAGCCGGAAGCCGGGCACGGCGCGCGGCTTCAAATGGGTGAGCTCGTGGATGAAGCTTCCGGCGCGGTAGAGCGCAAGCACCGCGACGAGGCCGGCGAGCGCCGCCAGCGCGGCCGACGGCAGAAGGATCGCTGCGGCGAGCGCACCGTAGCCGAGGAACGCCGAGCCAATGAGGTCGGCCCAATAGATGGCGGCGCTCGGGCTGTTGAGGTCGCGCGTCAGGTCGGCCGCCGCCTTCAGCATCGCCTTGTCGTCGCTCGCGCGCACCGCCTCGCGCGCCGTCGCGGGCGCGGCGTCCTTGCGGTGGAGGGTTGCCGTTTTGCTCATAAGTCCTTGGGGTTGCGGGCCTCTGCCAAGACATAGTGGCGCGAACATGGCCGGACAATGACTGCGGCTAGCCATTGGCGAGCACATTCGTCTGGCGCCGCAGGGCGACGCGAGCTAGCGGTCGCTCATGCCAGCTTCGCTCACAATCCGTCCCGTTGAGACCAAGGCCGACCGCAAGGCCTTCGTGAACTTCGCCTGGGACGTCTATCGCGACGATCCCGCCTGGGTTCCGCCGCTGAAGGACGAGGTCCACGGCCTCATCACGCCCGGCAAGAACCCCTGGTTCGAGCATGCGAAGGCGCAGCTCTGGCTGGCGGAGCGCGATGGAAAGGTCGTCGGCCGGATCAGCGCCCAGGTCGATGAGCTTGTGCAGCAGCATATGGGCAAGGGCGTCGGCCAGTGGGGCATGTTCGAAGGGCTCGACGAAGGGGCCGCCGCCGCACTCATCGCCACGGCCGAGGACTGGCTTCGCGGTCAGGGCATGGCCAGCGCGCTCGGCCCGATCAGCCTTTCCATCTGGGATGAGCCGGGGCTCGAGATCGAGGGCTTCGAGGAGCCTCCGACCGCGATGATGGGCCATCACCGTCCCGAATATCGGCAATGGATCGAAGATGCCGGCTACGGGAAGGCGAAGGACCTGCTCACTTACGAGGTGAACATCGCCAGCTGGTCCGACCCCAAGATCAACCGCCTGATCGCCGCGGGCGAGCGCAACAAGCGAATCCGAATCCGAATGGTCGACAAGAGCAGGTTCGACGAGGAAGCGCGGATCATCCTCAACCTCCTGAACGACGCCTGGTCGAGCAATTGGGGCTATGTCCCGCTGACGGAGAGCGAGATTGCCTACGCCGGCAAGAAATTGAAGCCGATCATCTACAACGAGCTCGTCCGGATCGCCGAATATGACGGCGAGCCGGTCGCGTTCATGATCACGCTTCCCGACATCAACGAGCTGATCAAGGATCTGAACGGCGAGCTCTTCCCATTCAACTGGATGAAATTGCTGTGGCGGCTCCGTAAGCCTCGCACGCGCCGCGCCCGGGTACCTTTGATGGGCGTCGCGAAGAAGCTGCACCACACGTTGCTCGCGAGCCAGCTCGCCTTCATGCTGATCGAATTCACCCGCCGCGATTGCGTCGGCAAGTTCGGCATCGAGACGGGCGAGTTCGGCTGGATTCTCGAGGATAACAAAGGGATGCTCTCGATCGCCGAGCTGCCCGGCGCGCGAATCAACCACCGCTATCGGATTTATGAGCGGAAGCTTTGACGCGTCACGCCGTCAGGTCGAGCTCCATGAACACCAGCCAGTCGCGCAGCTCCGGCGAGAGCTCGTAATAGGGCTCGATCTCCCCGAAGCCGAGCTTGCGGTACAGTCCCTGCGCCTCGCGCTGGGCCGGGCCGGTGTCGAGCAGCATGCGCGCGTAGCCAATCCGCCGCGCCTCATGGACAATCGCTTGGCCGAGAGCCAGGCCGACGCCCTTGCCGTGCTGGTCGGCGGACACGAACATCCGCTTCATCTCGCAGGCCTCGCGGGTCAGCGGGCGAAGCGCCACGCAGCCGACGATACGGCCCTCATCTTCCGCGACAAGCAACGCACCTTTGGGCGGCGCAAACTCGCCCGGCAGTGATCGCAGCTCCTCGTCGAACTTCCGCGGATCGAAATAGCTGTCGATGATGGCCCGGTCGAACGAATGGCGCTGGTAATGCCACTCCACGAAGGCGCGCATAAGCCGAGCGACCGCTTCGAAGTCCTCGCCGGACTCAGCGCGGCGGATCAGCATTCTAGCCGATCTCGATCCACGTTGGAGCGTGGTCGGAGGCTTTTTCCTGCGCCCGCGCCCATTTGTCGACGCCCGCGCCCCGAAGCCGGTCGGTCGCTTCCGGCGAGCAAAGCAGGTGATCGAGCCGGAAGCCGAGGTCGCGCTGCCAGCAACCGGCCGTATAGTCCCAGAAGGTGTAGAGCTTGGGCTCGTCCGGGTGCAGCGAGCGCAATGCATCGGTCCAGCCGCCGGCGAGCATTCGCCTCCAGACTTGCCTTGCCTCCGGCTGCATCACCGCGTCGTGCTGCGTCGCGCGGACGGAAAAGACGTCGCGGTCCTCGGGGACCACATTCCAGTCGCCGGCGAGCACAACCGGCCGCTCCTCGGCCAAAAGCTCCGCAGAATGCTCTGCCAGCCGGTCGAACCAGCGGATCTTGTACTCGAACTTCTCGGTCCCGACTGGATTGCCGTTGGGGAGGTAGATTGACGCGACAACGACGTCGCCCACCTCGGCCTCTATATAGCGGCTGTGCGTGTCGTCGGGGTCGCCGGGAAGGCCTGTTCGCCGGAGCTTCGGAGCATCGCCACGGGCGAGGACTGCCACCCCGTTGAAACCCTTCTGCCCGTGCCAGACTGCGCCGTATCCCGCGCCCTCGATATCGGCGATCGGAAGAGATTCATCGGCGCACTTCAGCTCCTGGAGGCAGACGACCTCGGGCTTCTCGCGGTCGAGCCAATCGAGCAGCCGCGGCAGCCGTGCGCGGATTCCGTTGAGGTTGTAGGAAGCGATCTTCACGGGGCCGCCCTACCCGCTTGGCGTTAAACCGAGAAGCTGCTTCCGCAGCCGCAGCCCGACTGGGCATTGGGATTGGTCACTTTGAAGGCCGCCCCGCCCAGGTCCTCGACGAAATCGACCGCCGAGCCGCGCACCAGCTCAAGGCTCGCGGGATCGACGACCAGCTTCACGCCATCCGTCTCCGCAATCGCATCGTCGGCTTCCGCCGCGGGGGCGAGCTCGAAGCTGTAGGTGAATCCGGCACAGCCGCCGCCGTCCACGGCGAGCCGGAGGATCGCGGGCGCATGTTTGCGGGTGGCGATCGCGGCGACGCGCTTCGCGGCATTCTCGGTCAGGCTGATTTCAGGCTCGCTCACGAATTCAAAATGGGATGCCGGCTGGGGATCGGCAACCTCGAAGCGATTATTTGCCGCCCGCCGGTCCGCCGAGAGCGACCTGGTCCATCGAGCCCGAGTTGCCGGCCTTCTTCATGGCCATCAAATAATCGGTCGAGCGCATGAACGGGATCGGGTTGACCGGGCTGTTGTCGATCCGGACCTCGTAGTGGAGGTGGTTGCCCGTCGAACGGCCCGTCGAGCCGACATAGCCGACCTGCTGGCCGCGAGTGATGTGCTGGCCTTCGCTTACAATGACCTTCGACATGTGCCCGTAGCGGGTGACGATGCCGCGGCCATGGTCGATCTCGACCAGGTTGCCGTAGCCGCCGCTGTTCCAGCCCGCGCGAAGCACGGTTCCGTCGGCGGTCGCATAGACGGGCGTTCCATAGGGAGCTGCAAGGTCGATCCCCGGGTGCATTGCTGCGCCGTGGCGGAAGGGGTCGGAGCGGACACCGAAGCCGCTGGTGAATTCGGCGGTCCGAAGCGGCTTCTCGGACGGGATGGCGATCGCGCCGCCCGCCAGCGTGTCGAGCTTCTTCCAGCTCGTAAACAGCTGCTTGAAAGTGGGGTCCGCGTTGGCGGAATCGAACGGCCCACCGACCGCACCCTTGCCGCCCGTGGAGGGATAGAAGCCAAGCCGCTTCAGCGTTGCGGGATCGACATCCTGGTCGGCCAGCGCAGCGGCGAGTGCTAGTTGGCGTTCCTCGACAAGCTGCACTCGGCGGTCGGTCTCGGCCGCGAGCTTCTTCAGCTGCGCCGCATAGGGCGTGACGACCGCCCGGTCAGCGGCGCTTCCGACGAAGAGCTGTGCTGCGGAATAGCCGGACCAGCCGACTAGCACGAGCGAAAGGAAGAAGAAAAAAGCCTGGACGGGAGCGGAAATGCGGAATCGGCGGAGGCGCTGTCCATCGTGGATGAAGAATTCGCGATCGCTGAAAAAGCCGCGCGAAAGTCCAAGCAACTGCGCCATCGTGTCCCGCTCCAAACCGTACCGGTGCGCCCGGGCAATCCCGCGCGCTGGAAAACCGTCGTTGAAGGAGCTCCCCAGCCCCTACGGCATGTGCGGAAATACCCCCCGCTCGTGCCGAATGCGAAATTCACTCCGGATGGTTAACAAATTCAACCACAAGTGGCGCATCCCGGGACGAGCCGTCTGTCAGGCGCGGTGAGTTGATGCCTAGGGAGGGATACCTAGGGATATTTCCTGATCTCCGCGATCCGATTCGCGAATCTTTTGGCCGCCGTCGCCCTTGCGCGGGCCGAGCGCATCTCTACACGTGGCTTCGGGCCACGCCGTCCCAACGCGGCGCGAGCTCTCTGCGAGGAGAGTGATTTTGACGACGACCAAGCCAGCGCGGGTTCCCGCGCGCGCCAGCTTTTCCTCTGGACCCTGTCCCAAGCCACCCGGCTGGTCGCTCGACGCGATCGACACCCGCTCGCTCGGCCGTTCGCACCGCTCGGCACTTGGCAAGGCGCGATTGCAGGAAGCGATTGAGCGAACGCATGCGCTCCTCGAGCTTCCGGCCGATTACAGGATCGGAATCGTGCCCGCGTCCGACACCGGCGCGATGGAGATGGCCATCTGGTCGCTCCTGGGGTCCCGCCCCGTGACGATGCTGGCCTGGGAAAGCTTCGGTGCCGGCTGGGTCGCGGATGTGGCGAAGCAGCTGAAGCTCGAAGCGGACATTCGCACTGCTGCCTATGGCGAGATCGCGAAACTCGATGGCATCGACCCGGCGAGCGACATCGTCTTTACCTGGAACGGGACGACCAGCGGAGTCCGCGTGCCCAACGCAGACTGGATTTTGGCCGACCGCGCCGGCCTTTCCATCTGCGACGCCACGTCCGCTGCCTTCGCCCAGCGCATTGATTGGGCGAAGATCGATGTCGGCACATTCAGCTGGCAGAAGGCGCTTGGCGGCGAGGCGGCGCACGGAATGCTGGTCTTGTCCCCGCGCGCGGTCGAGCGGCTTGAAGCCGGACCGCCGCGCCCGCTCCCGAAGATCTTCCGGCTGACCAAAGGCGGCAAGCTGATCGACGGCGTGTTCAGGGGCGAGACGATCAATACGCCATCGATGCTTGCGGTCGAGGACTGGCTCGCCTGCCTCGACTGGGCGGAAGGCGTCGGCGGCCTCGACGCGCTTGTCGCCCGTGCCGACGCCAATGCCGCCGCGCTCGACCGCTGGGTGCAATCGGCCAACTGGATCGAGCATCTGGCGGCCAACCCGGCCATCCGCTCCAACACTTCGGTCTGCCTGCAGTTCGCCGACCGCTCCGATGAGGAAGCGAACAAGGCGCGGCAGAAGGCGATGGTGAAGTTGTTGGAGGCCGAGGAGGCCGCGTTCGACATTGGCGCCTATCGCGATGCTCCACCGGGCCTCCGTATCTGGTGCGGCGCGACCGTGGAAACTGACGACATCGAAGCGCTCGGGCCGTGGCTCGACTGGGCCAGGGAGCAGACGAAATGACCGACGCTGTGCGCGTACTCATCGCCGACAAGATGGATTCCCGCGCGGCGGCAATCTTCCGCGACCGGGGCATCGAGGTCGGCGAGAAGCCCGGCCTGACGCCCGACGAGCTTGCCGCGATCATCGGCGACTATGACGGCCTCGCGGTCCGAAGCTCGACCAAGGTCAACGCCGCGATCATGGACGCCGCGCTCCCGCGCCTGAAGGTGATCGGCCGAGCCGGAATCGGCGTCGACACGATCGACGTGCCCGCCGCTTCGGCGCGCGGAATCGTCGTCATGAACACGCCGTTCGGCAATTCGATCACGACCGCCGAGCACGCCATCGCAATGCTCTTCGCCCTCGCCCGCGAGATCCCGCAGGCCGACCAGTCCACCCAGTCCGGCAAGTGGGAGAAGAACCGCTTCATGGGCGTCGAATTAGCAGGCAAGACGCTCGGCCTCGTCGGCTGCGGCAATATCGGCTCGATCGTCGCCGACCGCGCGCACGGCCTCAAGATGAAGGTCGTCGCCTATGACCCCTTCCTGTCGCCCGAACGCGCCGTCGAGCTGGGCGTCGACAAGGCGGAGCTGGACGAGCTTCTGCAACGCGCCGACTTCATCACCCTTCACACGCCGCTCACCGACCAGACCCGCGGAATCCTCAGCCGCGAGGCGCTTGCGAAGACCAAGCCCGGCGTGCGCATCGTCAATTGCGCGCGCGGCGGGCTGATCGACGAGGCGGCGCTGAAGGACGCGCTCGAAAGCGGCCACGTCGCGGGTGCCGCGCTCGACGTCTTCAGCCAGGAGCCGGCCAAGGAAAATCCGCTGTTCGGCACTCGCGGCCTCATTTGCACGCCGCACCTCGGCGCCTCCACGACCGAGGCGCAGGTCAATGTCGCGATCCAGGTCGCCGAGCAGATGGCGGACTACCTGCTGCTCGGCGGAATCACCAATGCCGTGAACGTCCCGTCGCTGTCAGCGGAAGAAGCGCCGCGCCTCCGCCCCTACATGGCGCTTGCCGAAAAGCTCGGGCGCCTCGTCGGCCAGGTCGTCGGCCCGGAAATCCGTTCCATCGACATCGAGGTCGAGGGCGCCGCCGCTGAGCTCAACATCAAGCCGATCAGCGGCGCGGTCCTTGCCGGAGTGATGCGCACCTGGTCGGACACGGTGAACATGGTCAATGCGCCCTATCTCGCGAAGGAGCGCGGGCTTGCCGTGCGCGAGATCAGGAACGAGGCCGAGGGCGATTATCACACGCTCGTCGCGGTCAACGTCGGGACAGACCAGGGCAACAAGCGCGTCGAGGGCACATTGTTCGGCAATCGCGCGGCCCGGCTCGTGAGCATCTTCGACATCCCGGTCGAGGCCGAGCTTGCGGGGCAGATGATCTACATCGTCAACACCGACGAGCCGGGCTTCATCGGCGCGCTCGGAACCGCGCTCGGCGAGCACAAGGTCAATATCGCGACCTTCAACCTCGGCCGGCACGATGCGGGTGGGGAAGCGGTGGCGCTCGTCGCGGTCGACGACCCGATCACTCCAGAGCTCGCCGCCGAGCTTCGAAGCCTGCCCGGCGTCCGCGAGGTCGTGCCGCTGAGTTTCTAATGTCCGCTTTCGACCCATTGCGGACATGAAAGCGGCGAGCCATTCTCTGGCCGTGAGCCCGATCCTGATCTTCCTCTTGGTCATCGGACCCTTCGCAGCATTGATTGCCTGGTGGTTTGTTGAAAGCGGCCTTGAGCGGCGTTTGAAGCCTGTAGCGAAACCTGACCATCGCCGCTTCGCCAGACTTGATCAGTTGAGCAGGGCTGTGGGGTGGGTGCTCGTGGTCGGCTATTGTGCAGCCATTTTTGGTGGCTGGCTCAGGCCTCGGAGTACATCCGAAGGAATCATCCTCCTCGGAGGGGCACTTGGATGGATCCTTTTCAGCACACGCCGGTCAGTTAGGGACAGTGCGGGAGCGGAGGGCGCCCGTCAGATTCGTGAGGTTCGTTTTATCCTTGTGATGCTGACTTTTTTTGGAGCGATGCTGGGCCTCGCGGGCTGGCTATCGACGGTCCACCCGATGCGGTAGGAGTGCCAGTGTCCGCTTTCCACCCAAAGCAGACGCCAACCTAGACGCCCGCGCCCCTAGCCCCTAGAGCCGCGCGGGCAGCCAAAAACTCAAGGATTCGCACGTGCCAAACGTCACCGTCATCGGCGCCCAGTGGGGCGACGAAGGCAAGGGCAAGATCGTCGACTGGCTGGCGAGCCGAGCCGACATGGTCGTCCGTTTCCAGGGCGGCCACAACGCCGGCCACACCCTCGTCGTCGAGGGCACAACCTACAAATTGTCGCTGCTTCCATCCGGAATCGTCACCGGAACGCCGTCGGTCATCGGTAATGGCGTCGTCCTCGATCCCTGGGCTTTGAAGGCCGAGGTCGAGCGGATCCGCGAACAGGGCGTGAAGGTGACTCCCGAAATCCTCATGGTCGCCGAGACCTGCCCGCTCATCCTGCCGATCCACCGCGACCTCGATGCACTTCGCGAGGATGCATCCGGCGCCGGCAAGATCGGAACCACGCGCCGCGGGATCGGTCCGGCCTATGAGGACAAGGTCGGCCGCCGGGCGATCCGCCTGTGCGACCTCGCGCATCTCGATGACCTCGACCCGATGCTCGACCGCCTGTGCGCGCACCACGATGCCCTCCGCGCCGGCTTCAACGAACCGCCCGTCGACCGCAAACGGCTACGCGCTGACCTCGCCGAGATCGCCGACTTCGTCCTGCCCTTCGCAAGGCCCGTCTGGCGCGACCTCGACAAGGCCAACAAGCGCGGCAAGCGTATCCTGTTCGAAGGCGCTCAGGGCGTCCTCCTCGACGTCGACCACGGCACCTATCCGTTCGTCACTTCGTCGAACACAGTCGCCGGCACCATCGCTTCGGGAAGCGGCACCGGGCCCGCTGCGGCCGGCTTCGTGCTGGGCATCACCAAGGCCTACACCACGCGGGTCGGCTCCGGTCCCTTCCCCACTGAGCTGGACAACGAAATCGGCCGCGAAATCGGCGAGCGCGGACGCGAGTTCGGTACCGTCACAGGCCGACAGCGGCGCTGCGGCTGGTTCGACGCCGTGCTGGTTCGCCAGGCCGTCGCGGTCGGCGGAATCACCGGGATCGCGCTCACCAAGCTCGACGTGCTCGACACGCTTGAGACGGTGAAGGTGTGCACCGGCTACACGATCGACGGGCAGAAGCTCGATTACCTCCCGCCGCACCCGGCCGACCAGGCGCGCGTCGAGCCCGTCTATTCGGAGATCAAGGGCTGGCAGGAATCGACCCAGGGCGCCCGCAGCTGGGCCGACCTTCCGGCGCGCGCGATCAAGTATGTCCGCCGGATAGAGGAGCTGATCCGCTGCCCGGTTGCGCTGGTTTCCACCTCGCCCGAACGGGAAGATACAATCCTGGTGAGGGACCCCTTCGCCGGATAATCCTGCCCGCGACGCCGGTCCCTTACGAAAGTGGCGTCGGTAACCAAGTGGCAACACCGACCAGTCTATCTCCTCCGCGCCGAGCGGGAGGCGAGATGCGTACCAAGATACTGGCGGCCGTTGTTGCGGTAGCGTGCTGGTTCATGTTTCTGCAGGACAGCACCGCTTCGGCGATGGGGCAGCGCGTCGGCGATATGTTCGAAAGCCGGCCAATTCGAACCCTTCTCATCGTCGGCAACAGCCGGACCTTCTTCAATGGCATGCCCGGGATGATACGGGGCCTATCGGAATCTCCAGAGAGCGCTGTGGTCTTGGATGTGGAGCATTCGACATCGCCGGGAGCGACCTTCGAATCGCACTCGCAAAACGGCCGAACGATTCGGCTACTCCGCAAGGGCTGGGACGAGGTCCTTCTGCAGGCGGAAAGCGGCTCGCAGGCGAGCATCCCACAGAGCGAATCTTTCCACACGTACGGGATTGAATTGGCGCGGGTGGCCAATGTCCACGAAGGTCGTCCGGCGCTGCTCGTAAACTGGCCGTATGATCCAAGCGAGTTCAAGGGCGACGAAGGATACGTTCGCTCGGAGCACCTTGCCTTTTTGCGCTCGATCAATGCGCGGCTGGCGGCGGATGCGAAGCTCGAGCGAGTGAACCTGGCAGGCGCATGGGTATCGATTCGGCTCGCCAATCCGGGGCTCAAGCTGACATCCGACGGAAACCATCCGACTATCGCCGGCAGCTACCTATATGCATTGGCGGTCTACAAGCATGTTACCGGCGCAAACGTGGCCGCTCTGTCCTATGTCCCAAGCGGTCTGGATCCGGCTACGGCAAAGATGCTGCGCGACTCCGTGGACGCCTTCCCTATCGACATGTGAGTTTGCGGCAGCTCAACCGCGCGCCTTGAATCCCGTAATCCCAAGCGCGGGCACGTCCTCAACCTCAACACCTTCCACCTCCGCTGCCGAAGGGCCTTCGTGCATCTTCTGGATTAGCGCTTTCATCGCCGCCTCGTCGCCTTCGAGATGGGCTTCCACCGAGCCGTCGGAGCAGTTGCGCACCCAGCCGTTCACGCCAAGCTCGATCGCCTGTTGCTGCGTCCAGGAGCGGAAGAAGACGCCCTGCACGCGTCCGGTCACCCGGACCCGGCGAGCGGGTTCAGCCATCGACCGACGTGATGGCTTCTCGCGCCCATTCCTCGAGCTGCTTCATCAGCGCGCGATGCGGAAATGGCCCGTAGCTGATCCGCGCGACTCCCGCGTCCGCCCACTCGCGGTTCGGCGGAGCGCCGGGGAAGGCGATGACGTTCAGCGGCAGCGGCACTTCGCGAACGACGCGCTCGATCTGGCTCGCGTCTGATAGTCTCGGCACGAAGAATCCGCTCGCCCCGGAATCCGCAAAGGCCTTCCCGCGCTCGACCACCTGGTCGATCAGCGCATCGTCATAGGTCTGGGTCTTCAGGAACAGGTCCGTCCGCGCATTGATGAAGCAATCGCTGCCGACGGCATTCCGGATTGCCCGCAACCTGGCGCATTGCAGGTCGAGTGGATGGAGCCCCTCGCCGCCGATCACCTGGTCCTCGAAATTGCACCCGACGATGCCGGACGACTTCAGCCTCGCTGCATTCGACGCCGCTTCGTCGGGATCGGCCGAATATGCGCCTTCGAAGTCGACGGTGACCGGAAGGTCGACTGAAGCAACCACGCGCCTCGCATTGTCGACAACGAACTCGAGTGGAACCTGCTGGCCGTCGCCAAAGCCCGAGGCGTCCCCCACCGGGTGGCTTCCGGTCGCGATCGCCTTGGCGCCGCCCGCAGCCACCGCTTTGGCGCTCCCCGCGTCCCACACGTTGTAGAGGATCACCGGCTTTCCCGGCTGGTGCAGCGAAGCGAAAGTCTCGAACTTCGAAGCCATGGACGCGCTCGCTAGCACGGCTGCCGCAGACCGGCTAGCGGGCCGGATCCACCATTGCGGTGCTGAAGCCTGGAGTCGCTGTGGGCTTCGGCGGCGGCAGAGTGACCGTTACCGTGGATCCGCTTTGCTGGTCCTGCTTTGGGCTGCAGGCCGAGCAGATCAGGAAGAGGACTGGCAGGACGCGCCGCATGCCCACTTTCTGCGCCCCCAAATATTGAAAATTTCCAAACGCGCGGGGGCTTTTCAGACGCCGATTCGTGCGCGCCTTCCCTCGGCGAACGACTGGCCGAGAAGGAACTGAAGGCCCGCGCAGTCGCCTGCCGTCCAGCGCACCTGCGCGTCCTGGGTCCCGCGTCCCGGAAGAGTGAGGCTGATCGTCTCGCCGACGACCAATGCCCCTTCCGCGAGCAGCTGGCAGCCGCTGTATGACAGGTTGGTAACGAGCGCTCTGAACAGCTGCCCGTCCGGCAGCTGAATCGTAGCCCGATGGCTCACGCCCCGGCGAGAGGATTCCCTCGCCTTCCAGTCGATTGTTTCCCGTTCCACAAACGCCTCACTTGTCCACAAGCGAAGCATTTAGGCTGGGTTGGTTGACAATCCCATCAATAACCAACGTTAGTGCTCGTCCCGTTTTAGAACGGCGAAATCGGTGTCGGGCAGATCGCCGACCGCCTCGCCGACGGGTTGTCGTGGCTGCAGACGCGGTCGATTGCGACGGGCGACGCATGGTCGTCGCCCTGGTCAGGATCGACTGGCCGCTTTGACTGCCCGGGCGGGGAAACCATCGAGTGAAGCGCCGCCCGAAGCGCCTGGGCATCGCTGGAAGGTTTGGGGGCCGGCGGGCCGGCTGCTGCGGCCGTTCCAAGGGCTATCGTGGAGGTGATGAACATGGCGAGGGCACGCATTGGGACGCTCCTTGCCCGGCTCACGTCCGGGCGGGTCGAGGCACTCCCCGCCGCCCCTTTATCAGGACAGTGCGACGTGCGTCTGAACGTACTGCAAATTATCGGTGGGCCGGTTGGACGGAGAGCCAGGGGCTTTAACCGGTCAACATCCAATCCTAGTGGACGAACCTCGCGACAACGTCCCTGTAGGAGCGGCTGACCTTCACCTGGGCGCCGGAATCCAGCACCAGGAAGCACTCGCCGTTGGTGTGCGGCTTGACCTGCCGGACGAGGTCCAGGTTGACGATCGTCGAGCGATGGACGCGCTGGAATCGCCGCGGGTCCAGCCTCTTCTCGAGGTCCTTCATCGTCTCGCGGAGGATAAGCGTGTTGTCGCCCGTCTGGATGCACATGTAATCGCCAGCGGCGTCGATCCGCTCGATCGTGTCCACGTCGACGCGGAAGATCTGGCCCTGGTCCTTGATGTTGATCATCTTCTCGAAGCGGTTGGCGGCCGGCTCCGAGCCGGGGCCTCCGCCCTCCGCCAGCTCCTCGGCGGCCTCTGGCGCATGCTCGACGAGCGCCTCTTTCAGCCGCTCGGCTTCCTCGGCGCTGCGCTTTTCCGACAGTCGCTGGCGAACCCTGTCGAGCGTGGCTGCCAGCCGATCCTCGTCGACCGGCTTCACCAGATAATCGACCGCCTGGGATTCAAAGGCACGGACCGCATGGTCGCTAAAGGCCGTGACGAAGACGAACAAAGGCGGCTCAACCTCGAGCAGCCCCTGGATCACGGAGAAACCGTCGAAGCCTGGCATCTGGATGTCCAGGAAGACGAGGTCGGGCTTGTTCGTCTTGATCTGGCGTATCGCCTCGCGGCCGTTCGACGCCGTGGCGACGATCTCGACATCGTCATGCGCCTCCAGCCGAAGCCTCAGCCCCTGGGTCGCGAGCGGCTCATCATCGACCAATATGGTCCGGATCGTCATTCCTCTTCTTCTCCGCTCTCGTAGGGAATTTCGATGATAACGCTGAATCCACCATGTTCGTTCGTCTTCGTCGTAAAACCATGCGCATTGCCGTAGGCTTGCTGAAGGCGCTCGCGGATATTCGCCAGCCCCACGCCGGTCGACTGGGTCGCCGACATTTCGGCCGAGGCGGAATCGCCGCCGCTGTCGGCGACTTCGATCCGTACCGCCGATCCTTCGCGGCTAGCCGTAATCCAGATATCCGCGCCGTCCTCGCTCGGCGTCACCGCATATTTGATCGCATTCTCGATCAACGGCTGAAGAAGGAGTGACGGAAGCCGCGCACCGATCGTCTCCGCATCGATCCGGAAGTGCGGCCGCATACGGTCCTCGAATCGCATCTTCTCGATCTCGAGATAGAGCTTCAGGGTCTCGACCTCCTGCGCGAGCGTGACCTTGGCCGTCGATTCATTGGCTAGCGTGTAGCGCAGGAAGGACGACAGGCGCGCAAGCATCGCGTTGGCCCGCTCGGTCTGCTTCAGGAGCACCAGGGTGGAGATGGAATTGAGCGTATTGAACAGGAAGTGCGGGTTCAGCTGATAGCGGAGCATTGCCAGCTGCGCCGACGAGGCCTGGCTCTCCAGCCGCTCGCGCTGGTCGATCTGCTCTTCCAGAAGGATGTAGTAGTTGATTCCGTAATAAAGCGCCGCCCAGGCTGCCAGCAACGCGAAATTGAGCAGGATCGCGCCCATATATTCGAAGCCCGCGGGCCGCGACTCCGGCTTGAGGAATGTCGCGTAGCTCCACGTCTCGATCACCGAGAAGGCCATTGACGCAACGACCACCGCAAGCAGCGAAAGCACGGCCGTCCACACCACCCGCATCTTGATCAGGCGGCGGAACAGGGCGCCCATCAAAAGCGTCAGCGAATAGCCGGTTGCGGTGAGAAGGGCCGTGTGGACCAGCCACATCGCCCCCATGCTGTTGGCGAAGCCGGACAGCGAGCGAAGGAAGAAATAGCCGGTCCAGCCGGAGCTCTGAAGAAACCAGAAAGCGCGGTTCTTGTCTTCGAAGAAGGGTGCGTCGAGGCCGACCCCCTCGAGGATCGGGCGAGCCGGCGACTCGATCACAGGCGTATCGCCCCGCCGCCTGGCAGGCCGCGAGGGCGGCGCTCGGCCCACGTCCTTCTGGCTCAGCGCTGCACCGTCGGTCGCCATCGCCGGGCGATATAGGGCGATATTGCGCTCCTTGCGAGCGGGCGCGTCGAGAGTGCCCTGAACTCCTTCCGGACGCTGATACTTCCGATGTGGTTCTTAACCGCGTTTCAACTGTCTTTGGCGTAGCGGGGCCAGAAGGAAGAAAGCGGGACGCGGATGTACGAAGCTCCTGACCGTTACAAACGGATGATTTCGGCGCGTCTGCCGGACGGCGAATCCCTTGCGTTCGCCTCGGGCAAGGCCGAATCGGAAAATTCTCCGCTGCGCGACGCGCAGCTGCTTGCGAGAGCACATCTCGCCCCTTTCTTCACAGCCGCGAATATCGTTGCCGCCGCAATGATGGTGACCTGCCTCTGGAGCGAGGCCTCGATCGTCTGGATCATCGGCTGGCTTTCCAGCACATTGGGATCCTAAGCTTAGAATTCCACGTGGACAAGTTGTCGCG
>JADMIO010835350.1_pt1 | contig 59485 bp, 49 predicted proteins | sample 8958161 | NCBI WGS metagenome assembly JADMIO01 (sample SAMN16585339, study PRJNA669376) | soil metagenome | isolation source: Crop rotation soil | place: USA: Cullars Rotation, Alabama | collected 2011 | reverse complement strand
CTTTCCCTCGGCCAGGAGCCGGCTGGCGGTTGCGTCTGTGCCAGAAGACTGGCGCCGAAGAGCGCAAAGCACGCGAGCTTCATTTGAGTCTCTCCAAGTACGTCACGACGTTGTGGATCTCGGCGTCGGTGATTCGATCGAGCAGCTCGCGGTGCTTGGTGAGGGGATCGTCCAACTTTACGTCTACGCCCGGTCCTCGAGAAAAGTTTCGATGCTCGCCCGCGGCGTCGCGTAGAGAGACGGAGAAATCGTCGATTCGATCAAGCGTGCCGGTGGTCCCGGGCGGCGTCACAGTAACCGTGATCGGCCGCGGGCGCGGAAACAGAAATCGCTGCTGTAGAGCAACGGGCTCCAGGCGTGTCCCGACACCGGCAAGGTCACCAGCGGGCGAGTGACACGCAGTGCATCCGCCCGCGCCGTTGAACCAGGCTCGGCCGGCGTCCGCATTACCGGTCAGCACGTTCGGCGGCTTCGCAGCGTTTCGATTTTGCGCCGTGTACTCGACCCGCTGTTTCAGGAACTGCATCAGATCGGCAACATCCTCGGTTGCGAGGTCGGCCTTATGGCCAGACAGACGCTTCAGCGCAGGCCCGAGCTCGTTTCCGCCGCGGTCTCTCAGAACCGCGACCGACCGAATCAGATCCGGACCTTCGTCGGTACCCTGAGCGAGCGTCCCGTGGCAGTTGATGCAGTGCTGAAGATAGAGCCGCTTTCCACGATCGGCTGCTGAGGGATCCACTTTCGGGCGCGCTGTCGGCCCGGGTTGGGCGAGCAACGGAAGCGCCGTGATCAGTAGAAGCGCAGTGGGGCAGGCCCTCGGCCTGCGGCGGCCTCGCAGGCCGCCTTCGGAAATGCCGAACCGATCACAAGGCGGGCTGGGAGCCCGCCGCAGGCCAAAGGCCTGCCCCACTGCGCTAAACATCACAAATCTCGATCGCTTTGCGAAGCGTTGCGATCGGGTCGTGCCCTGGCGCAGGCGTGTACTCATGCGTCACGAATCCGGTGAACCCCAGATCCGCGATGGTCTGCGAAATGTAGCGGTAGTTGAGCTCTTGCGAATCGTCGATGTCGTGGCGGCCCGGATTGCCGCCGGTATGGAAGTGGCCGATCCACTGGAAATGATCCTTGATGTTGCGCGCGATGTCGCCGTCCATGATCTGGGCGTGATAGATGTCGTACAGGATCTTGACCCGAGGCGAGTTTACGCGCTTCACGACGTCCACACCCCAGGCGATGTGATCGAACATGTAGTCGCGGTGATTCACCTTGCTGTTCAGGTACTCCATGCAGATGGTGACGCTCTTGTCTTCGGCGTGAACCTTGATCTTATTCAGGAACGCGACGCAGTTGTCCGCGCCCACACGATCGTCCATGCCATTGCGATTGCCGGAAAACGTGATGATGTTGGGTATCTGGTTCGCGGCCGATTCGTCGATCGCCGCGTGCAGTGATTTCTCCAGGCGATCGTGATTCTCCTTGCGATTGAGCGCCTCGGGTATGGTGCCGCCCGGACCGGGCGGATACATCGACGGCACAAGCCCGTACTTCTTGAGCAGCGGCCAGTCGGCGGGGCCGATCAGGTCGAATCCTTGAATCCCGAGCTGCGCGGCGGCCTTGCAGCAGTCTTCGAGGTTCATCTCGCGAGCGAAAACGCCTCGTGTGACTCCCTGTTTAATGCGGCCTTTGCGAGCTGTCTGGGCGGTTAATGAACCTCCGGCGAGCATCGCGCCGAGGCCGGTCATGAAGTTTCTGCGCAGCATGGAATATACCTCGCGGAACCGTCGTCCATGCTATCAAAGCGGCGCCAACTGTGAATCCGCAGTCACCCTTTGCGCTCTTCATCACCTTCTGATGTATTGTTCAAAGACTGGAGGCCTATGCTTTCGAGACTCCGAAGCTCAATGTGGTTCTTGCTTTGTGTGTTCCTTGCGACTCAAGTGCCCGCGCAACAGCAAGCGGCCCGGTCAAGCAATATGGATCTGGTCGGCTACAACGACCTGCAAGCACGAAGCGCGTACCAGCCGGTGATCCACAAGCAAGGCGACCGCTGGATTGCCTACATCGGCCATCACGGGGGCGAGCAGCCGAATCCGATGACGGGCAAGATGGAGCCGAACGGAACTTCCATAGTTGATGTCACAGATCCAAAGAATCCGAAATATCTCGCACACATTCCCGGCGAGCCCAAGGATCGCACCGGTGAAGCGGGCGGTGCATCGATGGCTCGGGTTTGCGGCGGTAACGAACTCCCTCGCGCACAGCGAAACAAGTTCTATCTGCTGCGCGCCTACGGCAACACCGCTCACGAAATTTGGGATGTGACCGATCCCGCCAGGCCCAGCCGGGTGACCGTCATCGTGAAGGGTCTGGAAGATACGCATAAGAGCTGGTGGGAGTGCGATACCGGAATCGCCTACCTGGTGTCCGGCGTGCCCGGTTGGCGCACCACGCGCATGGCACAGATCTACGATCTGAGCGACCCGTCGAAGCCCGTTTTCATTCGCAACTTTGGCTTGCCCGGCCAGCAACCCGGGGCGCGCGGCCCTGCGCCCGGCGGCTTGCATGGACCCTTTTCTACAGGTCCCAAAGGCAACCGTGTCTACTTCGCGTACGACAATTCGCGAGACGGCGTGATTGAAATTGTGGATCGCGAAAAGCTCCTCAAGGGTCCGCCTGAGCCCACAGACGAGAATTTACGATCGCCGGTGATCGCGAGGGTGGATCTGCCGCCCGATATCGGCGCGCACAACGTGCTCCCGATGCTTCGGATGCCGCTGAGCGAGTTCGCCAAAATGAAGACCGGTCAGGTGAAGGATTTTCTGCTGTTGATCAGCGAGAGTGTGGCGAACGAATGTCAGGAATTCCGCCACATGGCGCGTATCTTCGATATCAGTACGGAGACGAAGCCCGTCGGCGTCTCAAGCTGGACAGTTCCCGAGGATAGCGGTAACTTCTGCACCGCCGGCGGCCGTTTCGGCACCCATTCTTCCAACGAGAATATGACGCCGGTCTACTACAACCGGGTCGTCTTCATCGCACACTTTAACGCCGGGGTGCGGGCGGTCGATATTCGCGATCCTTATCGCCCTCGCGAGATCGGCTACTATATCCCCGCCATCACCGCCAAAACCGATCAACGCTGCGTCGGCCAAGGCGCCGACCAACGTTGCAAGACTGCAATTCAGACGAACAATGTGGATGTCGACGATCGGGGCTATATCTACGCTGTAGATCGAGCCAACACGGGCATGCACATTTTGGAGTTAAGCGGCTCCGCTCGGGCGGCCGCGGACTATTCGAAAGCGGCCCGTTAAGCGATGCTCAGCGGTGCGGGCTTGTAGCATTGCCCTCGTAGGTTCCTGTGCCGGCGCCCGGAAGCTCATTCGCGCGCGGACCTGTGTACTTCGCGACGTGCAACCCCGTCTTGTTGTCGACCCAGTAGATCAGCCCGTCCTTAAACACCGGATACGTCCGTGCGATTCCGTGCGGAACCGTTAGCGCGTAGCCGACCTCGCGAGGCGTCTGCGGGATCGAGATATCGATCACACGGAGGCCGTGGCCGTACCACGTATTGAACACGAGATTCTTGAACACCGTCGGATTATGATTCTGCTGCGCGACGATCTGCCGCCGCGCGCCTGTCGGTTCGGTGACCGCCTGATCCAGGCACTCGTCCAGCTGGTTATCCGGAATCGCGAACGCGCCCACCATAATCGGCGTGATCTCGGATTCGACCGAAACGATGCGCGCGAAGTTTAGCGGACAGCCGCCGTTTTCGTCGGTCACCCAGACATACGCTGGCCGGCCCTTGGTGTTGCCTTTCACCTGCGCGGGACGATTCGGCACGAACACGGCGCTGTGGGTGCCCGTGGGTGTGGCGTTCACGGGCGGATAGACGTCGAATCGCGAGCGGGTCAGCAGTACGAGGTACCGCTCGGCCTTTGCTTGCGGAGTAGCGTTCGAAGAAAGGAATGCCTTCAGCCCGGGATCGTTGTTGACCACCATGTGGATGCAGTCGTTGGTGATCGCGGGCAGCTTCGCGGCGTCGATCGCGCCGTTCACGGACGCGATCGTCGACCGCACGTTGCATCCCGCGTTTCCTGCCACCAGCTCAGCATCCTTATGATGCGCGACTGCCTCGGAATCGAGCACGTAGAATCCGGCGGTTGTGCCCGCGACGTATACACGCTCGCCGTCGACGGTAACGGATGTCGAATGCAGCCGATTCTGCTCGTTGTTCTGAAAATTTCCCGCGCGCCCCAGCCGATTCTTGGAATTGCTAAAGTCCAGAAACCGGCCATCGGAGAACAGGCCCGTAGCGTCAGGCTTCTCGTTCACCGGCGGACCGCCGACCTCCTGCAAGGTGAACGTCGCCAGCACCTTGGCTTTCGGCAAAACTTCGCCAGTGTCCTCATCCGTTACGGCTAGCGCGAGCAGATCGGGCGTCTTGAGGCCCGGATTTTCGCGATCCGGCAGACCCGACGTCCAATTCGTCATATACACCAACACGCGATTCGGATTCGTCGGATCGTGCCACAGGAAGAACTCGTGCGATTGCCCGCCGAAATCCGTAATTTCGCTTTTGAAGGACGGCAGACACGTAGTCATATTGATGCCGTAGGTTTCCATGCGCCCGATGGTGTTGGTCCCGGCATTGCGAACCAGAATCTGACGATCTTCTCCGCGAGAAGTTTTGTACACCAGGGACCGAAGCTCGCGATCGTCGAACCCCTCGTTGCCCTGGAACATCGCGGCGATCTCGCCCACCTGGATCGGAGGCTCCTTTTCGGGATTCGATTGCAGCTTGAAAATATTGATCGCGTGTCGCTTGCCGGCGCCGTTCTGGTGGCCGGTAAACACGCAGTTCCCGGCGATACCGAGGCCGCGTCCATCGCCGCCCGCGTCGAGATCGCCTCCCTTCCACGCGCCGGTCGCCGAATCTTTCTCGGAAGGCACCGTCATCACCCAGTGCAGGTGTTCGAAATTGCGAAATAGATGCAGATCCTTTTCGAGCTTTAGCGCGCCGGCCTTGGCGTCCTGCTCCGAGGAGTTCGGGTCAATGTTCCCGTCACGCCCCACCCGCACGGAGGGCATAAGGCCGATCGGCGTATCGAACGTGGACGGCTGGCAGCCGGCGGGGTCTTTCGAATAGTCGACGCATTGCTGCCCTGCGAGCGGGAGGCTCATCGGCACGAAAGACAACACGGCGGCAAGGGCACAGACAACTAAGCGAATCGCATTGGTAGACATTATTGCCTCGCACCTGATGGAGTCGTCCGCTTGCTTACGCGCGCGGTTCATACGGCAACCCTCTTGAACCGCGACCGTAAGGGAGCGGACAAGTCGCTAGAGTCGATCATACGCCACTGGAAATCAGAGGTGATATGCTTGAGCCAAATGATGTTGCGCTCGCTTCGACGCATGCCCCCAATCGCGGCATTCGCTGCGCTGGCCGCCCTGTCCTACGCGCCTGCGCAACAGAAAGGGAAAGCTCAGCCCCCCAAGTCGCTGCGGCTGTATATCCTCGATTGCGGCAACATCACTGGCGTCAGCGCCGCGAACTTCGGTTTTAAAGAAGGTGAGTTGAAGGACACGGAAATGATCACGCCGTGCTACCTGATCGCGCATCCTCGGGGCACGCTGATGTGGGATGTCGGCGAGATTCCGGACGGCGCGTTCAAAGGCGACGGACAACCCGCGAAGCAGGGAGCGTTCACCGTGACCAAGCCGCTGCTCCCACAGTTGGCTGCGCTCGGTTACGCGCCCGCGGACATTACGTATCTCGGACTATCGCACTATCACGGCGATCACGTCGCGAACGCCAATTTGTTTGCGTCTTCGACGTGGCTCGTCCAGGAAGTCGAGCGCAACGCCATGTTTGCGCCCCAGGACGACAAGGCCAAGAACGCACCTAACCTCAGCTATTTCGGCAACCTGAAGAACAGCAAAACCACCATCATCAAGAACACGGATCATGATGTGTTCGGCGACGGCACCGTCGTAATCAAGTTCACTCCAGGCCATACGCCAGGGCATCAATCTCTGTTCCTGAGGCTTGCCAAGACCGGACCGCTGGTGCTCTCGGGCGACCTCTATCACTATCCGGAAGAAATGACGCTGAAGCGTATCCCGACGATTGAGTTCAACCAGGAGCAGACCGCGAAGAGCCGGGCATCGCTTGAGGATTTCGTGAAGCAGCAAAAGGCGCAGCTCTGGATCCAGCACGATGCGAAGCGGGCCAAAACATTGAAGAAGGCCCCCGAGTTTTACGAGTAATGCGTACGGGAAGGTACATCGCCGGGTTCGCCGCGAGCGTGCTGGTGGCGCTTCTGCCGGCCCAAGGTCCGGCTCCGCAGGCCGCAAAGCCGGCGACGATGACGGCTAAGCAACTCGTCTCGACGTACTGCGTCACCTGCCACAACCAGCGGCTGAAAACGGCCGGGCTCGCGCTCGACGCGGAGGATGTTTCAAATCCCGCCGCCAAACCCGAAGTATGGGAACGTGTGATCGCAAAGCTGCGAGCGGGCTCCATGCCGCCAGCCGGTGCTCCGCGACCTGATGCCGCGGCTTACCGAGCCGTCGCGACCGCGCTCGAGAATGAAATCGATCGGGCCTGGGCGACAAACCCCGCGCCCGGGCGGATCAACGCCGTGCATCGTCTGAATCGCACGGAATACAACAACGCGATTCGCGACCTGTTCGCGCTCGATATCGACGTTAAGAACCTGCTCCCGGGCGATGAGACCGCCGACGGCAGCTTCGACAATTTCGCGGACGTTCTCTCCATCTCCACGGCGCACTTGGAACGCTACATGTCCGTAGCCCGCCAGGTTACGCGACTCGCCACCGGGCTCCCGCCCTCCAGCCCTGGATTCGAAAAGTTCGAGATCCCGCTGCACATCCTTCAAGAGGATCGCCAAAACGAAGACCTGCCCTTCGGCTCGCGCGGCGGCCTCGCCGTTCACTATGATTTCCCGGTCGACGGCGAGTACGTCATTAAGGTTCGGCTGCAACGGCAGTATCAGGATTACCTCAAGGGCATGGGCTGGCCACAGAAGCTCGATGTGCGGCTCGACGGCAAGCTGCTGAAAAGATTCACGGTGGGTGGCGCCGCGAAAGGCCGGCCCGCTGCCGCAAGCTACGCCGGCGATGGCGAGCCTGGTTTCGCGGGCGATCCCGAGTGGGAAACCTACATGCAACTCACCGGCGATGCCGGGTTGGAAGTCCGCGCCCAAGTCGAGGCGGGACCGCGCGTCGTCGGCGTTTCCTTCGTTCGAGAAATGTGGGAGCCCGAGGGACTTCCGCAACCTCAACAGCGCGGACGCGTGATCGCCAACGATCAGGTGTATATGGACTACGCCAACGTGAACTCGATTCAAATCGGCGGTCCGTTTAAGCCCGGCCAGACGTCCGGTCCTGCGCCGGCTGCCGCAGTCGCGAAAGACACACCGAGTCGCAAGGCGATCTTCGTCTGCGAGCCGCGCCCCGTCGCGGAAGAGCGCGCATGTGCAATACGGATCGTTTCCAAAATTGCGCGTCTCGCTTATCGCCGGCCCATCTCAAAATCCGATGTCCAAACGCTGATGGAGTTCTTTGACAACGGCCGCAAAGAAGGTGGATCGTTCGATGCCGGAATTCAATTCGCGCTGGAGCGTGTTCTGGTCGATCCCGACTTCCTGCTCCGCGTCTATCGCGATCCAGCGTCGGCGGCTTCGAAGCCATATAAACTGAGCGACCTTGAAATCGCCTCGCGCCTCTCTTTCTTCCTCTGGAGCAGCATTCCGGATGACCGGCTGCTCGCGCTCGCGGAGCGCGGCCAGCTTTCGAATTCCGCAAACCTCGAAAAAGAAGCCCGGCGCATGCTGGCCGATCCGCGGGCGAGCGCCGCTTTGGTGGACGATTTCGCGGCACAGTGGCTGAATCTGCGCCGCCTCTCCGAAGTCGTGGTCGATCCTGATCGCTACCCCAACTACGACCTTAGCCTGATCGAGGCGTTCCGTAAAGAAACAGAGCTCTTCGTCGGCAGCACGATTCGCGACGATCGCAGCGTCACGGATCTGCTGAATGCGAACTACACGTATGTCAACGAACGGCTTGCTAAGCACTACGGAATTCCGGGTATTTACGGGAGCCGCTTCCGCCGGGTGACGCTTCCCAACCACGATCAGCGCGGCGGGCTGCTGGCTCAGGGTGCGCTGCTCGCGACCACTTCTTATCCCGATCGCACGTCACCGGTCCTGCGTGGGAAATTCCTGCTCGACAACATTTTCGGAGTCGGCGTACCGCCTCCTCCGCCCGGAGTGAATACCACTCTCGAAACGAAACCCGGAGTCACCCCGCCGAGCATCCGCGAGAGACTAGCGCAACATCGCGTGAACCCAACCTGCAATAGTTGCCATTCCGTGATCGACCCGATCGGGTTTACTTTGGAAAATTTCGACGTGATCGGCGGTTGGCGCACCAAGGACGAATCCGGAAATCCGGTCGATTCCATTGGGCAAACTGTTGGAGGCGCCAAGATCGAGGGATTGGCTGGGCTCCGGTCATTTCTTCTCGCCGAGCCGCAGCAGTTCCCGCGGACGCTGACCGAAAAACTGATGGCTTACGCACTCGGCCGGCGAATCGAATACTTCGATCATCCGGCCGTCCGCCAGATTGTCCGCGACGCGGCGCCCACAAATTACCGCTGGTCTTCGTTGATCCTCGGAATCGTGAAGAGCCCGGAATTCCTGATGAGAGAGCCCCGCCCAGCTTCGTCCGTGGCTGCGGCCAAGTGACTCTTGAGTGACGCCAGGCGTTTTGTCGATCTGAGTCACACTGTGGAACACGGGCTGGTGACCTACTCCGGCCTGCCCGCGCCGATCATTTGCGATTTCCTGAGCCGGGAGCAATCACGCTCGCATTACGCACCCGGCACCGAGTTCCAGATCGGCCGCATTGATATGGTCGCGAACACGGGAACGTACCTGGATTCTCCGTTCCATCGGTACGAGTCCGGGAAGGACCTGTCGGAGCTGCCGTTAGAGTCGCTCGCCGAGATCCCGGCGGTTGTCGCGAGGCCGGATCTGCACGGCGGTAGAGCGATCGAGCCCATAGAGCTTCAGGCCGTCGATTGTGCAGGGCGGGCCGTGTTGATTCAAACGCGCTGGAGCCGCCACTGGGCAACCGAGCAGTATTTCAGCGGCCACCCCTTCCTAACCGAGAATGCGGCGTTGTTGCTTCGCGATCGCGGTGCCGTCTTGGTGGGCATCGATTCCTTGAACATCGATTGCACGGATGAGGGCCATCGTCCAGTGCACACGATTCTGCTCGGCGCGGAAATCCCGATCTGTGAGCATCTCTGCAATCTGGAGTCACTGCCACCTGATGGGTTTACCTTCTCTGCCGTCCCTGTGAAGGTCAAGGCTTTCGGTACATTCCCAGTCCGCGCCTACGCAACCTTGCACAGTCCCTAACGCCTCGCAATCTGCGGCCTTCCTAACCCAACCTGCGCGGTCGCCCCCAATACAGCGGAAAACTAAGTAGGTCGGGCCTCCGGCCCGACAAGACCCGCAAACGTCCCTCCCTCGCGCGCGCACGAGTAAGGTTCGATCACCTCAACGTCGGGCCGGAGGCCCGACCTACCGCCCGACCTACCGCCCGACCTACCGCCTATCCATCCATAAAACACTGGGATAAGATAGGGAACGGAAAGAGAGGGCAGAAAATGAAATGCCTGTCCCGACGGACAGTTCTGCGCGGTGCGGGCACGGCTCTTGCTTTGCCGTTTCTGGATGCGATGGTCCCCGCCGTTTCGCGGTTGAATGCTGCGGCGAAACCTGCGCACAGGTTCCAGGCATTCTACGTTCCCAACGGCATGGCGATGGAGTACTGGACGCCAAAAGGCGAAGGCACCTCCTACGAACTCTCGCCGATTCTCGAGCCGCTCGCCAAGTTCAAAGACCAGATGCTGGTGATGTCCGGCATCAAGGCGAATTGGAACTACATCCACGCCGGCGCGTCGGGATCGTTCCTCACCGGGACGGCGCGCGGCGGCAAGAACGAAGTCGAAATCATTGCTGATGTTTCGATCGACCAGTTGCTCGCCCGCCACTTCGCGAAGGAGACGCAGGTCGGTTCGCTGGAATTATCCATGGATGCGCCCGCGAATGCCGGCGCCTGCACCGGAAATCTGAGCTGCGTCTACACTCACACTCTCTCCTGGCGCAGTCCTACGCAGCCGCTTCCGATGGAATGGAATCCCCGAGCCGTATTCGAAAGGTTGTTCGGCGATAGCGGCAGCACGGAGCGCGCCGCCCGTGAAGCTCGTCTGCGACAGCACAAGAGCATTCTCGATTCTGTGAACACCAAGCTCGCCGAGCTGAAGCGCGAGCTCGGCCCCCAGGATCAGACCAAGGTCGAGGAGTATACGGAAGCCGTGCGCGACGTCGAACGCCGCATTCAGAAAGCCGAGGAGCAGCGCGATATCGAGCTGCCCAAGCTCGATCAGCCGCAGGGCGCTCCGCCGGTGTTCGAGGATCACCTCGCCCTGATGCTGGACCTCCAGCTGCTCGCCTTCCGCAGCGACCTGACGCGCGTGATTTCGTTCATGCTCGCCAAGGAGCAGAGCGCGCGGCCGTATCCGCAGGTCGGCGTACCCGAGGCGCATCATCCACTTTCGCACCACAACAACATCCCTGAGTTGATCCTCAAAATGTCGAAGATCAACACGTATCACACAACGCTCTTCTCGCAGTACCTGACCAAGCTGCGCGCCACTCCGGATGGCGACGGAAACCTGCTCGATCACATGACGATCCTCTATGGATCGGGAATCTCGAACAGCAACGGGCACTCCGGCGAGAATCTGCCGTTGATGCTGGTGGGCGGCGGTGCTGGAACGCTCAAGAGCGGGCGGCACCTGGTCTATAAGGACAAACCCGGAATTGCGAACATGCTGTTCGCGGTCATGGACAAGATGGGCGTGCCGGTCGACCACGTCGGCGGAAGCAACGGTAAATTGCCGCTCGATCCCCTGCCGGGAGTTTAGTTCGATGCGGATCGCAGCAGCGCTCCTCTGCGCAACCACACTGATCGCCGCGCCACCGGCGCTCGTCGACGCCGCCAAGAAGGGCGATCGCGAGGCGGTGCGCACTCTGCTACAGAAGAAGTCAGACGTCAATGCGGCGGAAGGTGACGGTACCACCGCACTTCACTGGGCGGCATATCGCGACGATCTGGACACCGTCGATCTCCTGATCCGCGCCGGTGCGAAAGTAAACGCCGCCACAGATCTCGGTGTTACTCCGTTGTGGAACGCCAGCCAGAACGGCAGCGCCGGCATGGTCAAGAAGCTTCTCGACGCCGGCGCGAATCCGAATGCCGCGCTACTGGCGGGAGAAACTCCGCTCATGGTCGCGGCGCGATCGGGTAAGGCGGAAGCCGCACAGCTCCTCCTCGCAAAAGGAGCGAATCCGAACCTGCACGGCTCACGCGGCCAGACTGCGCTCATGTGGGCGGCGGCTCAGAAGCATCCGGATGTGACGAAGATCCTCCTGGCTCACAAAGCCGACGTTCACTTGAAATCGGAAGCATGGAGCGAGGTGATGGCGGTTCCGCCGCACGGCAACCTGGAGCTGAACAAGTCGATTCCTCACGGCGGCGACACAGCGCTGATGTTCGCGGCGCGGTCCGGCGATTTAGAATCGGCGAAACTGCTGGTTGCCGCGGGGGCAAACGTCAACGACGCGGACGCCTGGGGTGTCAGCGCGACCGTCCTGGCGGCGCATTCCGATTTCGGCGATCTGGCGAAATTCCTGCTGGACAAAGGTGCGAATCCGAACATGATGGACGCTGGTTTCAGCGCCCTCCACGTCGCGGTGATGCATCGCAACGCGGATTTGGTCGCCGCGCTGCTCGACCATAAAGCAGATGCGAATGCGATCTTGAAAACCTGGACGCCGACCCGTCGGTCTTCCGACGACTATCACTTCGAACCTTCCATGGTCGGCGCGACACCGCTGTGGCTCGCCGCCCGATACAGCGAACCCGAATCCGTTCGGTTGCTGTTGAAACACGGCGCCGATCCGAAATTCGTGCTGAAGACGGATTACGTCGCTCCCGAGGGGTTCGGTGCGCGCCGCCGCCAGGAAGCGACCAACATCCTCATGGCCGCCACCGGTATGGTCCGCGGCCCTGCGTGGGTCGAACTGCCGGTACCGGAGCGCAATCAACTGATGCTTGAGTGCGTCAAAATCGCGTTGGAGCTGGGCATCGACCTGAACGCCGCAAACACCGATGGCCGCACCGCCCTCGACGCCGCCAAAACAGCCAAGGCTGATTCTGTTGTTAAGTTTCTAACCGAGAAGGGCGCCAAGGAAGGCGTCCCGCAAGGCCCGGCCCGTCAGGGCAAGGGCCGATAACCGGAGTCGTCAAATGGTAGATGCCCGCCTCGCGGTACACTAGGATTTAGCGGAGGTGGGTCTTCTCGAGTAGACTGCTCCACATTCCGGGGCCTGCAATTCCTGGCGGCGTAATGAGCGTCGTCAAGAAGCTCTCCTGCGGCCTGCTCGATCTTCTCTTCCCCGACGATTGCCGCCTGTGCGGCGAACCCCTTCACGAACTGTCCCGGATACCAATCTGCCCGCGCTGTTTAAAAGAGCCGCGGCCGCTGGTTGCCGAGTATGCGTGCGTTGCGTGCCGGATGCCCTTCGTCAACCGATTCCCGCTCGACGAAACCGGGCGATGCGCGCTCTGCCGGCTTGGCGTTCAGGGGTTCGATGCGGTGTATTCCTACGGGTCCTACGAGGATACGCTTCGCAAGCTGATTCACCTGTTCAAATACGGGGGTGTCCAACCGCTCGCCCGCAAGTTTGGCGATTGGCTCGCGCTGGCATTGCCCAGAGAGCAACATTTCGACGTCATCGTCCCCATGCCGCTGCACTGGATCAAGCGCTGGCGGCGCGGGTTCAACCAATCCGATCTTCTCGCGCGCGAAATCGGCAAACGCTGGCGGCTGCCGGTTCGCCCAGTCGTGCGGAGGAAGAAAAGCACTACGCCGCAGGCGGGCCTGACGAACGCAAAGCGCCGTGCGAACGTAAGCGGTGCGTTTCAGGTCCGGCGCCGTGTGAGCTTACAAGGCAAGCGAATTCTGCTCGTCGATGATGTCATTACCACCGGCGCAACCGCCCGCGCCTGCGCCCTTGCGCTCAAGCGCGCGGGCGCGAAACATGTCGCCGTGCTGGCGCTGGCGCGAACAGACCGGCGCATCTCCCTCGAAGATTTTGCGAATCTCAAATCCGCGGCAACCGCCGCTGGGAGTACATCCCTATGATTGCCTCGCACGCCTCACATCAAGAACGCCTTCATCGCCCGGTGCTCGTGCTGAACTCCAGCTACGAGCCGATCAACGTCTGCGCCGCGCGCCGGGCGCTGGTGCTGGTTTTGAAGGGCGTCGCCGCAACTGAGGAACATTCGAACGGCCACGTTCACTCCGCGCGCCACGCTATCAAAGTGCCGAGCGTGATCCGCCTGCTCGAATACCGCCGCATCCCGCACCAGACCCGCGCCCTGTCGCGCAAAAACATCCTGATGCGTGACCGCTACACCTGCCAGTACTGCTTGAAGACCATGAGTTCGGGCGAGCTGACGCTGGATCACGTAATTCCACGCGCCCGTAAAGGCGAAACCACTTGGGAGAATCTCGTCGCGTGCTGCCATCCCTGTAATAACAAGAAGGGAAGCCGTACCCCGGAAGAAGCCGGAATGCGGCTCGCCCGCGCGCCAAGGCCCTTCAGCCTCCACACCAGCCGCCACCTGATGCGCCTGCTCGGCAAGAGTGACGATCAGTGGCGCAAGTATCTGTTCTATTAAACTGTCCGCTGCCTCACGGTCGCGGTTCAAATTGAACCGCGCATAAGCGCGCGGACAAACTCACTCTTGGGAAAAATCCACTACGCCCGCGATGCGTAGTTTTTCGCGACGTTCTCCGCCACCAGCACGCGAGAAGGGTAGAACCCCTGCCGTACGAACTGATCTGTCACCACGCGGAAACCTGCCTCGCGTACCATCTCGCGAGCCGAATGCTCCACCTGGCGGCCCCAAAACGCCGGCACTAACGTTCCTGCCACCTTGTAAAGCTGGTTAAAGAACCGTACATTCTGCCCGATTACCACGAGCGAAAATCGCCCGCCCGGCCGCAAGACGCGCCGGATCTCGCGCAGCGTGAGCACGATATCCTCCTGCGAGAGCAGCTCCAGAAGATAGCAGCACATCACGGCGTCGAAGCTTGCTTTCCTGAACGGCAGGCTGCGCACATCGACCGCGCCGCAGTACGCATCGGCATCCGGCTGAACTTTGCGAGCGCGCCGCAAAGAGTGAGCCGCCATGTTCGGCGAAAGGTCCAAGCCGAACGTCGTGCCCGAAGGGTTCGCTTTCACCAGCCTGCGAAACATCTCGCCGCTGCCCGTGGCCACCTCCAGGACCTTCATCCCATCGCGAATTCCGGAGTTCCGCAACGCGCAGGCATGGGCTCTCGAATGAAAAAAGAACGTACTGGCGGGATATACAGAAGCGACGATATCGTACACCCGGCGAGTTCGTTCCGCGATAGTGCGCGGCATTTGTTCCGCGCGCGGAAGGAGGAGGGAATAGTTAAGATCGCTCAAACATGGCTCCCCGTACAGCAGGCTACGCAGCGCCTGCCGTGGATTGAACTCCCACTACGGTACCACTGGTCTGCTCAGGCACTTCAATTCCGGTCGTGGTGCCCTCACCGGCGCGGCTTTCGATCCACATACGGTAGCTATCCCCGTAGAGAACCTTCAACCGTTCGTTCACGTTATTAACGCCAATGCCTTGCTCGTACAGCCGAGCCAGCTTGGCTTCCGGTATCCCAACTCCGTCATCCTCAATCGAAATCAGCAACCGGCCACCGGCCAGTTTACTGCGGACGCGAATCGTCCCTCCGTCTACTTTACTCGAAAGTCCATGCCGGATGCTGTTTTCCACAATCGGCTGCAAGAGCATACTGGGAACCAGCAGGTCCAGCGTCTCCGGTTCGATGTCCTTCACGAACTGCAGCTTATCGCCGAACCGCACCATTTCGATGGCCAGATAGTCATCAATGAACGACAGCTCGTCGCCCAAAGTGATCAGATTGTCCTGCTGCCGCAGCAACCTTCGCAAGATCTTCGAAAGCTTGTAGATCACCTGCCGCGCCTGTTCCGGATCGAGCCGGATCAGCGACGCGATCGAGTTCAGTGTGTTGAACAGAAAATGCGGATTGATCTGGCTGCTGAGCGCCGCCAGACGTGCCTCGTTGAGCCGCAACTGCTGCTGTTCGAGCTTTTTTTCGTTGCGCGTGCTGTTCCAAACTTTTAGAGGTAAAGCAGTGGCGAACAATGTGCTTGCGTAGACGGCTGCGGTGATCCAAGGGCTCACATCACCCCAAGCATTCTCCAGCGCAAAGACTCTGTAACGGGGCGGGAACATCGCCAATGTGTGCCGCAGCAGTTCGGCAAGAAGAATCACACCTACGCACGCGATGCTGAAAAGTGGCAGACGGAGATCCTTCTTCCGCAGGAGTCCGGAGATGGCCAGGCGAAACAGGCTTAGCTCGGGGAAGGGAGAAAATTTCCAAATGAGCTCTTTGTCGGGCGCCAAATCTCGCAGCAACCCCCCCAGCACTCCCGCCGCGGCTAGCAGCACCATGGAGAGGGGCTCCGCGTACACCGACGGAAGCGAGATCAGAACTCCGGAGAGCAGTCCTGTCACGTAACCGCCTAGCATTCCCATAACCAGACTGCCTTCGAGCCCGAGATCGACCGCCTGATACACTCCACGCGTAGCAACTCGCGTGGCGACGCCCAATCCGAAGATCGCCGCGCAGACCAGCGCCATGTGGATTCGTTGCGTGAGAGTGCGTTCCTCTCGCATCAGCATGCGCGTAAATGCGCCGGAACGGGTGAGGATACTGGCGAGCGACGCAGCTACGGCGAGCTTTACGAGCAGCGTCACCAGAGGCTGTTCTAGCATGCGCCCTGCGTCAGGAACCTGCGGGACATTATAATTGAAGTTACCTTCCTTCATTATCTTCGGTAATGCCCCAGAAACTCCACTTGCGCAAGGTCGCCGAGGCCGATTTCCCCAGTCGTTTCGGGCAGTTCCGGATTTACGGCTTCGAAGGCAAAAGCGGTGAACAGGTGGAAGAGTGCGTCGTGCTGGTGATGGGCGATATCGTCCAGGGAACACCGCCCTTGGTCCGGATTCATTCGCAGTGCCTCACGGGCGACGTGTTTCACAGCCTCCGCTGCGATTGCCGCGCGCAATTGGAGCTGGCGCTGGAGTCGATCGCGAAAGAGGGCCGCGGCATGTTGATCTACGAGCATAAGGAAGGCCGTGGCATCGGACTGTTGAACAAGCTCCGCGCCTACGAATTGCAGGATCAGGGCGCCGATACAGTCGAAGCGAACGTAAAGCTAGGCTTCGACGCGGATCTCCGCAGCTACGAAATCCCGGGCGCGATCATTCGACACTTCGGCGTCGAAAGCGTGCGGCTGATGTCGAACAATCCCGCTAAGATCGCCGCGCTCGAAAGCGCCGGGGTGAAGGTGACAGAGCGGGTGTCAGCAAACACGGCGCCCGTCGAGTTCTCAGAAGACTATCTGCGAACCAAGCGCGAAAAGATGGGCCACCTGGTCTAAGCCTTCAGGAGTTGACCAGGTCCGCCTTCCGTCCGGCGCGAGTCTCTTCGACCTTCTGCGCCAGTTCGCTAAAAAACTCGAATACCGCCGTGTGGCTCTTTGCGGCATTGAAGTCCAGAACCTCTATTCCATACCGCGTTGTTAGTTCCTCGGCGGATTTCTTCCACGCTTCACCTGTGACAACCGTTATCAGGTAATGCCTGCTCAGAGCTTTCCGCGGCAGATCCAGCATCGCAAGATCCGCCAACAACCCTTCGATCGAACACCCGGCGAAGAGCAGCGTGCGCATTCGCGACACCCGGGCGATGAACGCCGCCATCTTGGAATGGTCTAGCGCCGCGCGAAGCTCGCTGCGGGTCAACAGCACGGTCTGGGGTAGCGCCAGGTCGCCGTAGAGCTTCAGCAAGAACGGCTGTCGCGCGGATTCCAACGCTACGTCGGATTCGGCGTTTAGAACGCCGCCCGACCATGGTTCTCCAGTGCGCTCCAGGAGATCGTCGTAATTGGTCGTGATCGCCGACACAAAACCGATCCTCGGGAGAACATCATGAGCCGGAGAAGCCGGAGAAGGGCGCGCGAAGATCTCCTTCACTTCGGCGAGTAGCTCGTCGCGATGCGCGCTCATTTCGAGCACCAGACTCTCCATGGCGACTTCAGGATCGCTCTGTGCCGCCGCTTGCAGCTTCGCCATTCGCGCGGCCGGCACCGAACTCTGAACGCACGCCGCTTCCAACATACGAGCGACGAACGCGGTCCGGTCCGGAAACTCAGCCTGCGCACTGAGGCCGGCGCCGGCCCACAATACCGTTTCTCCCGAAGCGCACGCCGCGATCAGCCCTGGTGGAAGCTTCCGATTCTTCGACTCGATCGCGACCTTCCCCGGCCGCCGTTTGCGCCGCGCGAGAACGCCGAGGATCGCGCCTTCGCTAAGAAACGCGAGGCCCAGGAACGTCGCGCCGCCAAACAGCAATCCGGCGACATAAGAGAATGCCTGTCCCCGGCTGCTCATCCGGGTCTCAGTCAATACCTGAAATAGCGACGTTCCCCGCTCATTGCTCAACGCGAGATGAGCCCGGCTGGCTGCGGCGAGCGAGTTCGGCGGCGCCTGAGCCATGGGATACATGTCGCCTTTCGCGGGGACTACAACCGCTCCATCGAAACCGCCAGTGACCAGAAGTTCGCTCGCTCGTGGAAGCACGGATCGCACTGTCCCGGGCGCGCTCCGCGTCTGCCCGTTCAGCTGAAACCCCGCCGCGGCCTTCGCGACCATGAACCCCGGCGCGGGTATCGCTAAGCGATACTGAGAATCCGGTAGCGACGATTGGCGGGTCAGCGTCCAAATACCCGGCTCGCGAAAACGGTACAAGTGCAGCGCGCGTTTCTGAGTCGCGGAGACCGCGAGATCGTCGCCTTCGAGAACTGCTTGCTCCGGTTCGTCAAGCGCAATACGAGATTCGCCGCGAGGCCGCCCCGTCGCGCAATCCCAACGGCGAACAACAGAATCGGCAAACGGCACTGCAATCGAGCCGTCCGAGAGAATCCCAACAGCGCGCAACGCGTTGTCGGCGCCCAGCGCCACAATCGTCAGCCTCGCCGACGATGTGGGGAGCATTTGGCAATACACGCTCGCGCCCACGATCCAAGCGACCCGCGAGGAGACCGTATCAATCGCCCACGGCTGCTCCTCGCCGACCGCACCGGGCATGGCGACCTCCAGGGTATCGGCGATGGACCCGTCGGGCGACCAGTAGTCGATGCTCAGCTTCGTGCCGCTCCGAAGCGCCCCGACGAGTGAATCCTCACCCCGGAACCACATTCGGGAGTATGTTCGAGGCCGGGTCGAGATTACGCTGCTAGTCAGGAACTGCTTGCTTTCCGAACGGATGGCGATGAACAGAAGCGTCGTCCCAATTCCTGCAAGCGCCAGTGCCACTTGGAGTTGTAAGTTCACGCGTCCGCGCTTTATTACACGAATTGGACGCACGTCGGCCATTACCTTTGAAATCGGTGACGTAGGGTGAAGACTTTAGAGGGTGTATCGGGTGTAACGCTCGGATGTCCATCGTCACAGGACATTCATTGGAGATCTCATGACGGGAGACAGATACTACTGCCATGGTTAACTACGGCGTATTAAAGGGTCCTGTGGTTGATTTTGGGCGTGAAGACGACAATAACAGCCCTCATTTTCAGATCGTGATCCAGGCGGCTTCGAATCGCTGGCGCGTCCCGGTGAACGTGCAATCGCAGGATCACTCGCAGGTGCTCTTCTCGATCGTCGATCCGATCGTGAACCACCGGCTGATCGCAGAGCTTCCCTCCATTCCGGAAGGGTTCACGCCGGAGGGCGCCCAGCCGTGGTTCCTGGATTTTCTTCGCGAACCAATTTTCGATATCACAACGATGCGGTTGCTGCCGCACACTTTGCCGGGCGACGACAACGATTTACAGGATCTGGTCCAAAGTAAAGTGTCGGTCGCCAAGCGGGACAATCGCGCCATGTTCGCCTTCGGCTCGCGATTCACCGGCGACAATCCCCTTCCCGTCGATCATCAATTCCAAACCAGCGGCGGCATTCACGATATCCACATGAATCAAGGCAATCCGCCGGGCCAGTTTTTTAACGATAACGGGATTCACCAGGACGGCGGTCTCATCATTCAGACGGGCGACAATTCATTCGCCGGAATTTTTCTCGCCTTCCAAACGCAGTTGATTCCGACGAACGACCAGGGTCGCCCTCTTCCCGGCGCTCACAAGATTCAGGCGGCCGATACCTCCGGGAACGTAGCAAGCCAGGCCGCCGATCTCTCGATCCTCGCTGCGTGCGTGAATCCGATGGGCGATGACGTCGGCAAGGAAACCGTGATCCTGCTCAACGCCAGCCCCGACTCCGCGAACCTGAGCGCGTTCGCGATCGAAGACAAGCAAGGCAAGCGCGAACCTCTTACTGGTGTTCTAGCAGGGGGAGACGTTCGCAAAATCGTCTTGACGGGCCAGAACGCGCAACTCAGCAATAATGGCGGCGTGATCCGGATAGTTCGGCTCGCGGACGGCGGCGTAGTCCATGCCGTGACGTTCGCGGCACAAGGCGCCGCTCAGCAGGGCCGCACCTTAGTGTTCTGAAAACGGAAATCTCAGGTGGCCCCACACCCATAGCAGCGCCATGAAAGCAAAAATAATTAGGCGCTGTGCCGAGAGTTCGAACGCGCGCTGTTTCACGGCCGCTGGCCCTCCCGATAGATCCCGGGCACGATCAACCCACGCCGCTTCAGCCACACAAGACTGAATGTGCCCATGCCGGCAAAGGCCGCCTGCGGCGCCGTAACGATCCCAACTGACGAAAGATCCATCTGTACAAACGATGTCCAAACAGAAGATTTGCCGTACCCAATAAAGATGCACCGCGATCGCTCCGGGATGCAGAATGCGTCGCCTGAGGCAGGAACAGCCTGATCAACCCGCCAATCAGAGATCGGCTCATTGATCTTGTCGCGTCCCTAGACCGCCGGCTCGAAGTCAGCTACGGCGCGGGGTAAGGCGCAGTACAATCGGCGCATGTATGAAAGCATGTGGCAACTCGGTCTGCCGGTTGTCGAAAAAATCCTCCGGCCTATCATCGTTTACCTGTTTCTCATCGCTCTGCTGCGCGTTTTCGGCAAACGCGAACTGGCGCAGCTTAATCCATTCGACCTCGTCGTTCTGCTCTGCCTCTCGAACACTGTGCAAAATGCGATCATCGGCAACGATAACTCGGTGACCGGCGGGTTGCTTGGGGCGGTCGCGCTCGTTTCCGTGAACTATGTCATCGTGCGCTATATATTTCGGCACCGGCGGCTGGACGAGATACTCGCAGGCCGACCGGCGACTCTGATCGAAGGCGGCAAGATCAAGGAGAGGGCGCTCGCCAGCGAACTCATGACGCACTCCGAACTCCTGACGGCTGTGCACCGCCAGGGATTCGCGCACATCCGCGACGTCGATCGGTGCGTTCTCGAACCGGGCGGTGTGTTCTACATCGCAGGGAAAACTCCAACGCCGAATGAGCAGCGGCACGATCAAGTGCTTGCTAGCATTCAGGGACTGGAGCAACAACTTCGGGACCTTCGCGAGCAGCTCCAATCACGGCCATAAAGCTCGCCCCCATTTTTGGCGTAGAGCCAAAAGAAGTGGTCGGGGCGAGTGGATTCGAACCACCGACCTCCTGGTCCCGAACTGGAAGGTTCTGAATCCGCCCGTGTACGTCTTGTGTCGTTTCTTACGCTTACGTTAGTGGCGATGTACGACGAGCGTTGAAGCGTACGCCGATATCCATTCTGGTAGCGGTCACAGTAGCGGTCAACATTTTCAGCTATCCCGAGAGTTCAAATGCTGTGGCGCATCGTGGGCTCGCTTCTGTGCGCGATGTGATGATGGCATTTGGAAAATAGAGGTCTCCTTCAGAAAAGAATACTCACGATGTCCGCCGAAACGAATGGGCGGATCAAGACTGCATTCGACTTGGAGCAAAAGCTGGACACAAAGGCGTGACCGCGATAAACAAAACGGCGGACCAACAGGAACAGCAGATCACGGCGGACCTAGCGCGTCGGGGCTTTCCGGTTCGGGGGTGACCGGGACCAAGCTCCACGAAATACACGAGACGCGTACGAGGAACTTCATCACGAAGGCGATAGAGCTACGTCAGGAAACCATTCCGCGAGGTTCCCGAGGTCGCAACCGACGTGCTATTTGCCGAACTCATCGAGTCCTTCGACCGGACGGCGGAGACGGTAGTCGGCTCGATTGCGGAGCGTCTGAGGGCTCGGACTGGCACGGGCAATCCACGGGCAGGAAAGACCGTGCTCAGGAAATCGCGATTCGCGTCATTGAAGGCCTTTGCTCGAAACGAAGTTGAGATCATGAAAGCAGAAGATCGTTGGCGCCGCCAGCAACAGTGGTTATGGTTCCGTCAGTCGAGAGTTTCCGTAACGGCCTAGTTCGCCGATGAACAGTCGCCTCGGCCGTCCACGGCGAGGTAGTCACTACTAGTAAACTTGCCGGAACGGGAAGAGCCAAATCGCATTGGGTAAACCTAGGCCAGCAATAGTACAATGCGCGCTGGGGAGGGGATCTTTGTGATAAGAATCATGCTCCTGGTGTTTCTGTCGATGGCAGGCGCATCGGCACAATGGTTGAACTACCGGGAATCGGGGATACCCCGATTGCGAGACGGCCGGCCTAATCTTTCGGCCGCTGCCCCCAAGGGTGCGGACGGCAAACCCGATCTCACTGGCCTGTGGCAGGTCGTCCCGACCCCTATGGACGAGTTGACGCGTCTGTTTGGTCCGGAAGCGGCGAGCTTGGACGTGCCGGGCGACAGCCTGGATCTGTTCCCGAAATACGCCATCAACGCACTAGCGGATTTCCCTATGGACCAGGCTCCTATCACTAAAGAGGCTGCGGCGATATTTGCGGGACGTCTCAAGAACGACGGCAAAGACAATCCTACGGGATATTGCGCGCCTGCCGGGGTGCCGCTTGCCCAACTGCTGTTCCTCCCGTTTAAGATCGTCCACACGAAGCGCGAGATCATGATCCTCGGCGGTGACTGGACCACCCGGCAGATTTATCTGGATGGCCGTTCGCTTCCCGCGGACCCCTTCCCAGCCTGGATGGGCTATTCGGTGGGGAGGTGGGATGGTTCAACCCTGCTTGTAGAAACGGCAGGATTCAATGACAAGACCTGGCTGGACTTCCTCGGCCACCCGCGCAGTGAAGCGATGCGAATTACCGAGCGCTATTCGCGCCGCGATTTCGGTCACATGGACTTGGAATACACCATCAACGACCCCCACAACTACACCAAACCCATTTCCTTTAAGGTCGCTCTCATCCGGGTACCTGATACCCATGTCATGGAGTACGTTTGCAGCGAGAACGAAAAAGATCTTCGTCACTTCGAGCGTTAGGAATAGGCTGAACGTGCCAGAGACATCTGGGGGCGCACTACTTAACGGCGACGGCCGGACGTAAGACCCGGACGGCTTGGTTGAAGTCCGAGCTATAGATGTTGCCCGCCGCGTCTGTCGTCAGCCCGAGCGGGTAATTCAAGGTCGCATTCGTGGCTGGCCCGCCATCGCCAGAGTAGCTCGGGATTCCGTTCCCTCCCACCGTGGTGATGATTCCGTTCAGATCGATCTTACGAATGCGTTGGCCGTGGAGGTCATCGAGGAAAAGATTCCCCGCGAAGTCAACCGCAAGGTTGGAGATGAATGTCAGTTGAGCGCTGCTGGCGGGCCCGCCATCGCCGACACCGCCGCCGGATGCAAAACTGGGCGGATTCGCGGCGATGAGCGTGATGGTTCCAGCCGGTGAGATCTGGCGGATCGAAACGGAGCAATAATAATCGTCGCCACATATCGTGTAACCGGCGATGAACAGATTGCCGGTGCGGTCGACGGTAAGCGCCGTGATGATACCGAACTGAGGAAGCGTCGTATTGGAAAGTGGCACCGTGCTGATGGTTCCGTCCGGCGAGACTTTCCGCAAGCTTGCGTAATTACCCTCCGAAAAATACAGGTTGCCTACGTCATCCACGGCGACAGCGGTTGGCAGTACTGGAGTGTCGGTAGCGGCTGCGCCGTCCACCGCGACTCGCGGCCATGGCGGCGCAATCCCATTTCCGGCCACGGTTGTGATGATTCCGTCCGGCGAAACTTTGCGCACGCGCAGATTGGAGGAATCGGCGATGAATAGGTTGCCTGCGCTGTCGACCGCAACACTTGTTGGGTAGGAAAGCGCTGCGTTGATGGCAGGTCCTCCATCGTTCAGAGGCGGACAGACAGCCCCTGGGCCGCAACGCGACGATGCACCGACGCCCGCGACCGTTGTGATGATTCCGGACGAGGAAACCTTGCGAACACGATGGGCGCCGGTTTCCGCAATGTACAAGTTGCCCGCGCTATCCGCCGCCAGTCCGCTTTGAGCGATCACTCCAGTTATGGCCAGTTGCAGTTGCGCGTTGATGGCAGGCCCGCCATCACCGGAAACAATCGTTGCAGAGTTCGGGATGGAAACGACCGGTCGAATGATCCCGTCCCCGGTTATCTTGCGGATACTGCGGCCGAAGTCATCGGCGATAAAGAGGTCGCCTGCCGCATTCACTGCCACGGCGGTAGGCCCATTCAATACCGCTTTGGTGGCAAGCTGGCCGTCCCCCGAGGGCATGCCGTAGATTCCGCTGCCCGCCACAACGGTTCGGGCGCCGGAAGGCGAAATCTTCCAGACGTCCGGTCCCGCCGAAATGAACAAATTCCCCGCAGCGTCCGCCGTGATATCTGCGTTACAGCAAAACTGGAACGACGGAGGCAACGGAGAAACAAAGCCCTCCGCCGAAACTTTGAGGAGACGCTGGCCGTAGGATTCACTCTCCTCATCGTAATTTTGCTCTGAGATAAAAAGATTGCCGGCGCCATCCACTGCTACAACGAGCCCACCGGAGAGATTGGCGCTGGTCGCGGGCCCGCCGTCTCTCGGACTGTTGGGGCCGCCGCCGGCGACAGTGGTTATGGTTCCGTCAGCCGAGAGTTTCCGAACGCGGCCTAGTTCGCCGATGAACAGATTGCCTCGGTTGTCCAGGGCGAGGCTCCAAGGATAATTCAATTGTGCCTGGGTCGCGGGCCCGCCGTCGCCCAGAACGGTGCCTCCCCCTGCGACGGTCGTGATGATCCCGTCCGGCGAGACGCGGCGGACACGGTGATTCCCGGCATCGGCGATGAACACACTCCCCGCGCGGTCGGCGGCCACATCGCGAGGCGCGTAGAGCGAGGCATTGGTAGCGGCGCCACCATCGCCGGAAAAGCCGGTCCTGGAATTGCCGGCGATCCTTGTGACCCGACCGCTCGGATCGATTTTGAATACGGTATTGCTAAGCGCTGGGCCGCTGTAGTAACCATGGCCAGAGCCATCGACGAAATACACGCTTCCGGAGGCATCTGTGGTTATATTCTGGGCTGCCGTCGGGAGCGCCGGTGCTCCGCCAGCGTACGTCGAGATTATGTACTGTTGAGCGTCGACAGCCGTAACGCCGGCAGTGAAGAGCAACGCGACCCCAACGCAAGTTCGGAACAGGAGCGAAAAAACATAACTCGGTTTCAATGTGCCTCCTCTTCAATTCACCGCACGCTGATGGTGACTTCGTTGCTCGGGCGGGCAAGATAGAACAAGCGCACCCCGACGGTAGCTCCTGGGGCGACGCCCGTCGGCACGCGAACATTCACCTGGTTCAAATTCGCGAATCCGGGAGCCTTGCCGAAGAACAATACTTGAGCCATCCGGCCACCGATGGCTACCTGCGGAGGGATCGAGCTTCCGTCGGTCAAGCCGGTGAGGTAAAGCTCCAGAGCCTCTCCGGCCACCGCGGGATTGGCCGGTGAGACGATCTGATGTGTTTCCGCGTGCAGGATCGCGCCGGCTCCTCGCCCGTCGCCTGAGAGAGAGAACAACACCGGGGAGGGCGCCAACAAAGCCGGACGATAGGTCTCAGCGAGGGAAAGCGAGACACCGCAACAGACCCAGCCGCCGCTCAACAGGACCGTGCCGTCGGGGAGCAGAGTAGCGGTATGCCCGTCCATGCTCTGTGTGAGGGCATCGTTCGAAGTGACGAATTTGCCCGTGACAGGATCATAGAGTTCGGCGCTGCCGCCTCGGAGGTTGTGGAGGTCGTCCCTGCCGGCGATCAAAACCTTTCCATCGGGGAGCAGGGTCGCTGTACCACCAATTCGCAGCGTGGTCATTTTCCCGGTCGCATCAAACGTTCCAGTGAAAGGATCGTACAATTCCGCCTGGTCGCCATACCAGCAATAGTATTCCGAAGTCACCAGGACCTTGCCGGTCGTGAGCAAACTCGATGTCTGGGCCAACACGCCTTGGAACGCCGAAACGCTCGTTAGGCTGAAAGTGCCGGTGTCAGGATCATAGAGTTCCGGGTTGGCGGTGCTATCGTCCTCCAAGCGGCCGCCGGAGACTAGGACCTTGCCGTTATGAAGCAAGCTAGCCGTATAGAAAGACCGCGCTATCGTCATTTTGCCGGTAGCGGTGAAGGTTCCCGTGGACGGGTCGTAAAGTTCTGCCGTGGACAGAGGAGTATTGACGTTTCCTCCGGCGATCAAGACCCTTCCGTTATTGAGTAGCGTCGCCGTGTGCGCCCAACGGGCCGTCGTCATAACGCCGGTGGCTGTGAACGTCCCCGTGGATGGATCGTACAGCTCCGTATCGGCCAGGGGAGGGGCGCCTTCAGCGTTAACGGCAAAATGTCCGCCGGCGATCAAGACCTTGCCGTTGGGAAGGAGCGTCGCCGTGTGCCCTTGCCGGGCCGCGGTCATGTTGCCCGTAGGAGCGAACGTTCGCGTGGAGGGATCGTAAAGCTCAGCGCTAGCATGGACAGGGAAACTGCTTACGGGGACACGCAAGTCGCTGGGGACCGCGAACCCACCGGCGATCAAGACCTTCCCGTTCGTAAGCAAGGTTGCTGTATGGAATTGCCGAGCGGTGGTCAGGTCTCCGGTTCGGGTGAACGTACCAATAGATTGTGCCAGCGCTGTGGATGGGTGAGCGGAAACTCCCAAGAGCAGAAGCGAAAAAACAAGACTCGATTTCATATGTTTTCTTCCCTTCACCGCAAACCGATAGTGACTTCGTTGCTCGGACGCGCTAGATAGGTCCAGCGCACAGGAATCGCAGGTCCCGCCGCAATGCCGCTGGGGACCCGCACGTTCACCTGATTCAGGTTCGTGAATCCGGGAGCTTTGCCGAAGTACAGGACTTCCGCCATCCGGCCTCCGATAGCGACTTGCGGAGGGATCACACTTCCGTCCACCAGCCCGGAGCCATAGATTTCCAGGGCCTCACCAGCCACGGCCGGGTCGCTGGCCGATACGAGGCGCGACGTCCCAGCGTGGAAGATCGCTCCCGCTCCTCGCCCGTCGCCCGTCGCCCGTCGCCCGTCGCCCGAGAAAGAGAACAATACTGGCGACAGAACCAGCACGGCGGGGCGATAGATTTCGGCGGTGTTGATCGAGTACCCGCAGCATCGCCAGCCGCCACTCATCAGCACTGTGCCATCGGGGAGCAGCGTGGCGGCGTGTCCCTCCCGCTCGCTCAGCGGACGTCCCGTGGGACTGAACTTGCCCGTGGCGAGATCGTAAAGTTCCGCGTTGTATTTGCCGGCAAAGTCTCGAGCAGCAAGTAAGACTGTTCCATCGGGGAGCAGACTGGCGGTGCTGGATCCACGGAATGCAGTCATATTCCCGGTAACGGTGAAGGTTCCCGCCGCGGGGTCGTACAATTCCGCGCCGTCGGCGGGATCGCAAGCGTAGTCCAAGGTGACCAGGACCTTGCCGTTCGTGAGCAAGCTCGACGTGACCGGCATCACCTTGTAGGCATGTCCCATCTCGCTCGTGAGGCTGAAGGTACCCGTGTCGGGATCATAAAGTTCGGCCGGGGCCGGATCCTCGTCCGAAACCGAGCGAGGGATCAGGACCTTGCCGTTGCTGAGCAGCGTAGCCGTGCGGTAATCCCGGTATGCCTTGCTCGTCATGCTTCCTGTTGAAGTGAAGGTCCCCGTGGAAGGATCGTACAATTCCGCGCTCGCAAGGAGACGAGATTCCGGATAGTCGCCGTCGTAGCCGCCTGCCATCAAGACCTTGCCGTTATTGAGCAGGGTCGCCGTGTGCCCGCGCCGAATCGCGGTCATGACTCCTGTTGCGGTGAAGGTCTCCGTGGAAGGATCGTACAGCTCCGCGCTACCCATTGCACCGTGTTCGAACGCGCTTCCGCCAGCGATTAAGACCTTGCCGTCGGGAAGCGGAGTGGCAGTGTGACCATGCCGGGGCGTCGACATGTTGTCCATTGCGCTGAATGTTCCGGTGGCTGGATTGTATATCTCCGTACTAGCCAAGATCAAGAGTGAGGCAGCTGGCGTGAAGACCAGACGGCTGCCACCGGCAATCAGGACCTTGCCGTTGGTGAGCAGGGTTGCGGTGTGCCCCATTCGCTCTGTGGTCAGGCTCCCGGTCGCGCTGAAGGTGCCGGTGGACTGCGCGATCGCTACTCCCGACATCAACAACAGAAGATGATGTGGACTCATGTCACTTGACCCAAATGCGGACGGATTCCGGAAAAGAAGTCTGCGACCCGCCGATCGTCAGAATCGGCACTACTGGTCCGGGGGACATTGTTTCCGGAAGCCTTGCGTTCACCTGCAGGAGGCCGGCGACGAAGCCGGGTACGGCTCCAGCATAGGAGACTGCAAAGTTGGTCTCCCCATCGTCAAGGTCCACAGAAACGGTAGCTTTCAGTTGCGCGACTGTCCCAATGATTTGGCCGGCCGGCGTCGCCGGGTTGGTCTCGCCGCCTCCTGTGCCAAAAATGGAGACGGCCGATCCTCTTCGGGCGGGGTTGGCCTGCGAGTTCAGCGTGTCATCCTCGTTCAAAACGGCGGAGATTCCGGGGTGCGCCTGAAGGACCGGGAGATTGACGGTCTTCGAAAGTACGCCGCGATACTCGACCTGAATTCCTACCGACGATTTACTGGCAACGGAATTTGGAACGATCGCGTTCAATTGTCCCGAAGAGGCGTAGAGCATGGGAGCGGGTACGCCATCGAAGAGGACACGAGTCTCTCCGAGTTCCGTTCCATGAGTGCGATTGCCGGGCGGTGTCACCGATTGGGGAGGACCGATGGCGGTTCCGAAGATGGTCACGATCTCGCCCGGGCTGACGGCTCCGCCCACGTTGCTAGCGGCGTTGAGAACGCACTCATTCGTAATTCGCGGCTCGGACGACGGTGAGGCGGGGGCCAGCGCCGGGTCCAGCTTCGCCAGGAACAATCGGCCGGAACCAAAACCGGTGACGAACACGCCGTTCGGGCCGGTGACGATCGCTTGCGGGTACTCGATTTCGTAAGTTCCAAACTGGCGCGTCCACAATACCTTGCTGTCGAGGTCGTAGCGGACCACCAAGACGTCATGGAAACCGGAAGCACACTGCCCCGGCTCCCGAAATGTGTACGCGGTCAGGTAGACGCTGTTTGCATCGAGCGCAATCCAGCCCGACTGCCCGTAGCGAATCCACACCTCATTGCCGCTCGCATCGTACCGGGCCAGAAAGAATTGCTTGTTTGTCGAGTTGAGGCCGGTCAAGTAAACGCCGGTGGCGTTAGCCTTGAGGTCGTACACCTGGCGATCGCTCTCCGCCGTCTTGGCCCAGACCTCGCTTCCATCCCGGTCGTACTTGCGGAAGAACGAATCGGCACGGACGTAGATGCCGCTCGCATCAACGGCAATTCCACGCACCCAACTGTTCAAAGTCCTGGTCCACAATTCGTTTCCTCGCGGGTCGAACTTCCGCAGGTAGTAGCTGTTGTAATCCGTACCTGCGACGTAGACCCCCGTTTCGTCGGCGGCGATCGCGGTGTTAACGGTTCCGGCACCGCCGAATGCAACGGACCGGTTCCACACTTGGGTTCCTTGCGCGCTATATAGCCTGACAAATGCCTGTGGAGGTCCCCCCGTTGAAACGTGTCCGGCGGCGTAGACACCGGCACTGGTGCTAGCAAGCCAAGCCACGGTCTCTCCTCTCGGCTGATCCTGCGACCAGATCGCCGTACCGTCCAGGTCATACCTCCGGACGGTTTCGGTGTTGAAGCTGTAGACCCCGGAACCATCGACGATCATGATGCTCCCGTTATTGTTCGGACCTGGCAGCGTCTTCAGGAAGGATAGAGTCTGTCCCAATGCCGTCGAACGGCAAAGACCCGCAAGCATTACAAACCCGAGCATTGCGAACTTCTTCATGAATCTCCTATTGGACGGCAAGCCATACATTCATCCCGGTCCATTGGGAACCGATCGTGAGGATCGAGATGATTCGCTTGCGGGCCGGTTTCATCTCGTGCGTCTAAATCCGACACGGCCAGATGCTTCGTCGATAATCTTGAAAATGCCGCCGGAAGTGCCAGCGTAGAGAGTAGTCGGGACGCCTGAGGCGACGGCCAAAGCTCGGACGTCCAGGTTTGCCAAGCCGTCATTGAACTTCACCCAGTTGGCGCCGCCATCGGAACTTTTGAATACGCCTTCGCCGGCCGTCGCCGCATAGAGAACGTCGGGATTCGCCGGATCAATCGCCAAGGCAGTGACGCTGGAGTACGTGTCTATCGGGCCGTTTAGTCCTGAGTTGATCGGAAGCCAGGTCGCGCCGCTATCGGTGCTCTTGAACAGCCCCCGCGCACCTGTGGACGGGAAGCTGTAGGCGCTATTCACCGCTGCGTACAGGCGATTGGGGTTGGAGGGATCGATCACCAACACATGCGCTTCAACACCGGGGAGATTACTCCAACTCGTCCCGCCGTTGGTGCTCCTGGCCAGTCCGTTGGAGAGTCCCGCATAGAGCGTGGCCGGGGTAGCCGGGTCGATCACCAGAGCAGTCACGCCGCCGTCAAACCAACTGCTGAGGCTCCAGGTGCCGCCGGCGTCCGCACTTTTCTCCACGAATCCGTACCCGCAGCCGTCTTCAACCTCTCCCAGATAGAGGGTGTCCGGTTCCGTAGGATTGATGGCCATCACGGGCGGCGCCCAGATAAAGTGGCACCCGCTGAGCTCCGGACTGATGCTATCGCTCCAACTCGCGCCGCCATCCGTACTCTTGAACAACAGTTTGTCGAAGGCGTTGCATCCGCCGGCCCGCGTCGTGGCGGCATAAAGGATGTTCTGATTGATGGGATCGATCAGCAGGGAATGAACCAGGCCATAACCGTTCCAGAATTCAGCCAGTTTGGTCCAACTCGCTCCGCTATTGACGCTCTTAAAAACGTAGCCATCTCTCATGCCGGCGTAGAGAGTAGACTCGTCCCGGGAATCCAATACCAATACGCGAACACCGATGTAAGTCAGACCGGCATCGGCCGCATCCCAGCTCTTTCCCCCATCTGCGCTCTTCACCAGGCGTCCGCGTCCCATGTTGCCGTCGACATAACCGGCGTACACGGTAGGCGGAGACGCCGGGCTCACCGCTACCACGGAACTCGTGTTGTAGGGCGGGAGGCCGGTTTTCAATATGCTCCAGGTTTGTCCTGCGTCCGTACTTTTGAGGACGCCCCAGCCCTCGCTGCCGCCATAGGTGGCATAGATGTTCGATGGCGTCGCAGGATCGATAGCCAGAGACACAATGACCGCGTTGCTAGGAACGCCGGCGCTGATCGTATTCCAGGTTTGCCCGCCATCCGTGCTCTTGAAGATGCTTCGCAACCCAGCACCCGTGAAGCAGACCACGTACATCGTCGATGGACTTAGAGGATCGATCGTCAACGAGCCGCATGCGCGACTCGGGGATGGAATTGCTCTCCAGCTTTCGGCTCCATCCGTGCTCTTGAAGAGGTCGCCGTAGTTAAAGGCGTAGATCGTTGTTGGAGTGACGGGATCGATCGTCAGGGCAGTCACACCGTACCGCGATTCAGTCGTAAGTGGCAGTCCGGAGTTCACTGCCGTCCAACTCCCTCCTCGATTCGCGCTCTTTAAGACTCCCCCGGAGTTCCCGGCGACGTAGAGAGTGGACGGAGTGATCGGATCAATCGCCACTGCAAAGACGTAGCCGTTCGGGCCGATATTAATATTGACCTCAACCCAGGTTTCGCCTCCGTCTGTGCTCTTGACGATTCCACGGCCACGGGCGGCGTAGAGCGTCGCAGAGTCCTTAGGATCGACGGCCAGGAAATTCACACCGGTCACGCTGCTGACGTCCTTCCAGCGTCCGCCGCTATCCGTGCTTTTGAAGACGCTTCCGTAGGAGGTGCGAGCGTAGACGGTGGATGGCGCTGAGGGATCAATCGTCAGGGTGGCGACCCCGGCAATGGTGACGGGAAGGCCGGTATTGACTTCCTCCCAGCGCGCAGCCAGAACATCTCCACTGGTCATCAGCAGAATTGCCGCGGCCATGCCGAGCGGACAAGCAAAAGTGGACTTCATGTTTCTCCCGAATTTCACCGCGCTTCGCGTTCAGCGAATTGCGATTGTTACGGCCTGCTCAACGCTGGTATAAGAAGGTAGTCCGAAGAAAAGCGGCACGGCGTCGCCAGCCGGAACATCCAAAGGTAATCGCGCATTGATCTGGACCAATCCGGGTACCGACCGCGGAGCGCCACCGTAGTACAGCACTTCCGCATCGAAACCAGGAAATTCATCGCACTCCACCCCGCTCGCCAGACGAAGGTAGGCTAACGATTTGTGCGTGGACGGATTGTTGCCGGTGATCCTGTCATTCTCTCCTGGCGATTGAGGCAGCCCGCCCCCCGTGCCGTAAATCGAAACCACCGAACCGCGGCGCGCCGGATTGAAAGACGAGTTGACGGTTCCATCCTCATTCACGATGGCGGCCTGCCCGCTGCCCGATGCGCCGAAACTAAAGACCCCAAGACGCGACTCGACGACCGGCATCTTGACGGCACTCGATAACGCTCCCTTGTACTCCACCTGCACATCCATCGTGGCTTTGCCCGCGACGCTATAGGGAACAATCGCGCTGCTTTCCTTCTCCGAGACGTATACGAGTGGTGCTGGTTCGCCATCAAACAGAATCCGTACTCCGGCTAAAGTTGCCGGCACGCGGCCATCTGGCGTCACCTGAAGGCGCGCCAGATCGGTCGGCCCCATCGCTGAACCTAGAATTGTCACGATTTCCCCAGGCGCTACCGCGCCGCCAACGTAGCTAGCCGAGTTGAGAACGCACTCCGAAAGAATTCTTGGTTGGGAATTCGTAACGGGAGCCGACTCTTTTTCGAGTCTCGCCAAAGAGGTACTGGCCGCGAAGGACGCGCCCGGGCGAGGGGTCCCCTGGGTGTACATGAACGCATATACACTGGAGCCGTCCGCCACGAGCGCCATGGGATTATCTATCTCGGCTGTTCCGAACTGCCGGGTCCAACTCGGATTGCCACCGGAGGTGTACCTGGTCAGGAATGCATCGCCGTTGCCGGCATAACACTGCCCGGGAAGCCCCCGCCACGCTAATCCAGCGACGAAGACACCTGTAGAGTCCGCCGCCAAAACCCAGGGTTCCGCACCGGAAGACGTCGTCCGGACATCGCGCCGCCAGGTCTCGGAACCCGCCTGATCGTATCGGTACAAGTTCCCCCCGTTGGACACCAGAATGTAAGCGCCCAACTCGTCCGCCGCCACTACGGGCCTACGGCCCGTCAAGGGGTCAAACTGACGAGTCCAGAGCTCGTTGCCCCGCGCGTCGAATCTGCGCACTGTGGGAGGTTCGCCATGGCCTGCCGCGATATAAACACCCGTGGAATCCGCCGAGGCGTTTACCAACGTGGTTTCTGCAGCGTTGAAATGCCGGGTCCACAACTGGTTGCCGCTATCGTCGAATTTGCTCACGAAATGCTGCGTCGAAGCGCCGCCAAAGATAACCCCCGCGACGTAGACACCACTCCCGTCCGCGGCACCCACGTGGACGAAGTCGTTTTCCGCGGTTCCGAACTGTCGAGTCCACAATTCACGCCCGGCCGGGTCATACTTACGCACGAAGCTGTCTGTCTTGCCGAGGTTAGTCTGGCCGGGCAGAACACCCTGTATTCCGCCTGCCACGAACACACCGCTAGCGTTCACAGCTAGGCTGGTCACTCCGCCTTCGCGCGCGCCGATGCCGATCTGTCTTGTCCAAAGCTCGACGCCCCCGGAGTCGTACTTGCGAAGGTCGTTACCGATGGATGTGTACAGGCCGCCGTTCCTATCCGAAGCGAATGCATCGCGGCCGTTGTAGGACCCCGGAATGTTGTACTGCCGAAAGAAAGTGATGTTCTGCCCATAGGCGGGGCTCGCGGCACAGGCGAGGACGACGCCAAGAACTCCGGCGCCAATCCATCTCGCGCGCGGATTCGTCATGTTCGGTCCTTTATTGCGATCTTCATCGTGGGAAGCCTGCCAGGACGGCTAAGATAGGTGAAGCGTACGGGGACGGCAGATCCCGCCAAAATGCTGTTGGAGCGCGCCGACATTATGCCTATTGTTTTCATACGCTCAGCGATATGCTACTTTGGCACGATGAGCTGATAGAGTGCTAGGGTCCTAATAGGACCCAAAGCCGACTCACGCTGTCCCTGAGAACCATGAAATGATCCTGCGCCATCGCGTCATGCAGCCTGGAGGATATAGGCGAATGTGTGAAACTTCTGGCGAATCATCCTGTCATCGGCCCGCGATATGGGTCGACGATCGAGCACCTGCCCGAAGCATGGCTTCGTTTGCTTCAATGCGAAGCGGGCAACGCCTGGGTCTTTCATGCGGAGGAGCGTTCGAGCGCCCCCATCTGTTTCTTTGGCATCGACGCCATGGTGCAGGACGACTTTGTGCGCGAGATGAAAGAGCCCCCCCATTTCTGGATTGGTCCGGAACTAGCCAGGAGGATCACAACGGGTGTATCGCCCGTTCTAACCGACAGACAGCTCCGTGAAGGGAATTCGCGGGATGGATTGAATCTGTGTTGCTGGGAAGGTACCGGCCTCCCCGGATATGAGGCAGACGGTGAGCTGCAACGCTATCAGTTTTCGGTATTCATAGAGGGACATCGCGGCTATCTCTTGAAAGAAGTAATCGCCACACAGTGCGAAAGCCCTGATCGCCTCGGCTTTTATCTCAAGATCGGAGCGTATCTTTGGGACGCGGTCGCGGGCCGCTACACGTCTACGGTGACAAGGGATCTTGGCGAAATCGTGAGCAAGCCTCACATTGCCGGAATCGCGTGCGATTCGGAACTCAAGCAGCAGGGGACTTGGGCAGGAGGCTGGGCGGACGCGTTGTTTGACTATCGTCCCCCTGTGCTCGGTTTGAGTCGAAGCGAACAGCGCCTGCTCTCCCGCGCACTTCCGGGCGCGACCGACGAGCAGCTAGCCGAGACACTGGGAATTTGGCTACCTGCTGTCAAGAAGATGTGGGTCTCGATCTATCGCCGGGTGGAAGCTTGCTTTCCCGAGTTAATCCCTGACGCACTCGTATAGGATACTCCAAGCGGCCGTGGGAGGGAAAAGCGGCGCCGCCTGCTGGCTTATCTGCGCGAACGTCCCGAGGAATTGCGCCCAGTCTGGCGAAAGCTTCTCTTGAAAAGCCGTCCGGGCAGGAAAGTCGTCACTCCTTAACGCCACAACCATCTGAAAGAATCCCCGAGGTGTCCAGCCGGCAATCGGCGTCTTATTCCTGCTAAGTCGGCTTGTGAGACGCGTCGTCCATGCCCTTCTCGAACGCCGTTTGGGCGTTTGACTCGGCTCCCACTGTCACAGCCCCTCAGCGAACCGCATCGCCGGCTGCGTTGTTGTGCGAAAGGACGCCGGCCGGCATTCATTCCTTCCGATCCTTACGGGCACTACAAGGACCAAGGGTGGCTAAGCTGGCCTGACTGGCTTTTGAACTACGACCGAAGCGCCGAATGCCCGACGACGACGGCCAGCGCGACGGGGTCGATCTCGTTAAAGAGGCGACAACAAGACTCCCCTGCCAAAACCTGATCGTTTTGGGAGGGCTGAATACAATCCTCAAGATGTCGAGCTGTCACTAGGTTTTTGGTAATCCCGGCTTTAGGGTTTCGGCACACTGCCGGTCTACGAACGTATCTCACAAACCGGCATCGGGAGTCCTTCTAACCAGCAGGCGGTTAGGGCAACAAGCTTCCCCGGATCTGGCTTCCCGGCTGGGTTCGGTCCACTTTGTCCGAACTGGCCGACGATCTACCCAGGGGTCGCGACGCACATCCGCGTCATCCGGCAACCTGCCACCGCCGCGGAAGCTCGTGATGCGCGATTCGTCCCCACCCATTTCGACGAGGCTCCCATGAGGCGATATTGGCCTGATCAGTGTCGGGCCTCGAGTTTCGACTTCCACGCCGCGGCCTTTTCTGGCTGGCCCCCTACTTCGTAAAGCTTCAAGATCGCGTGTCCTGCCTCATCGACCGTCGCAATGCTGATCGCCGCTTGAGGTGTCGGTTTGCGTAGCGACATGCCTTCGTAACCGGTGAGCATCAGAGTCTCCGCTTCTGCATATTTCGTAAGAGCGGCTAGACTCTGCCCGAGCAGATTCTGACAATCAAACCTTTCCCGGGAGTCGGGGAATGCGCGCTCCAGCGCGATCAAGGCTGGGCGAAGGACACTCTCGGCTTCTGGGAACTTCCGTTGTTGAATGCGCAGCCAGCCGATGTTCGACTCGCTGATTAAGGTGTTCAGTGCTTCCTGGCCGACTGTCCGGCGCTGGACCTCCAATATCTGCACGAACGCGTCTTCGGCTTGGGCGTATTTTTTCTGTGCCACATAGTTTTGCGCGCGAGCACCCATGTCGGCCCGCGTCTGCGCCGCGCCGTCCCCCGGATTGCGCCGCCCCAGCGCCACCAGCGAGTCGTAGGGCGGCTCCGCCTGCGGGAACATTCCGGCCATCCGGTAAATATTCGCCAACCCGCGAAGTGCCCTGAGGACCTCGTTCTGGTCCTGATCGTTCCGGCGCTCCACTGCGAGAACCTTGGCCAGGTACGACTCGGCTTCCGCGTACTTCTGGTCTTGTGCATAGGCCGGAACCAGCATGCTCATTATGGCGACCGCATAGGTCGATTCCGCCCCTGCCTGACGTGCGACATTTAACGCATTCAGGAGGTCCGATTGCGCTTTCCCGAACTGGCCCTGCAAGATGGCAGCATTGGCGCGCGCCACCACCAACTGCATCATTTCCGGTAGCGACTTGGCGGTATTGAGATCGATCTCGGAAACGTTGCCGCCCAGCTTCGCTAGATCCGCAGGAGTCGCTCGCTGGCCACGCTGTCCAGCCACCGCCAGCCGCAGGCTGTTTACGCCCGTTTGCGCAGACTTTACGAGTTCATCCTTATCGCCATATACGCGAAGGCCAAGATCGACGACGCTGGTTGCAACCTCCAGAGCATCTTCGAACTTGCGTTGATCCACGTATGGTTGGATAAGCCGCAACATGGTTGAGAGTGTTTCTTTGTCCTGCGCTCCGTGGAGGCGCCTCTGGACGTCAACAGTGGACCTTAGGAGCGTAATCGTATCCTCCGGTTTGCCCTGCGCCTGATACAACGTCGCCAGAAGAATCGCGCTCTCCGCACTATCGGAGTTGTGCTCTCCCACAGTACGAAGACGAACCGCGCGGACCGTCACAAGCAGCGGTTCTGCCTCGGCAATCTTGTTCTGCAGGAGATATACCGCGCCCAGGTCGCTCATTGCGCGCAAAGTGTCAGGATGTTCTTCTCCCTGCCCCCGCCTGCGCAAAGCGACAGCGCGTTCCAGTTGTGGCTGGGCCCCGGCGAATGCACCCAGCGTTCGGTACGCTTTGGCGATGTACTCGCGCACGCCTGCTTCCACCAGAGGTTGCTTGTCGTATTTGTGATCGACTTGCGCGGCTGCACGATCCAACGCAGCTCGAATCGTGATGTTCGAATTGCCGCTGGGGTTACTGGTGTTTTGCGCTCCGCTGGCCTGCTCGAACAATCCGCGCTGAAGAAACTCGCTGATGGCCTTCGCTGTCGCCGATTCCATATCGGCACGCTGCTTCTGTGTCATCGCGGCATCCCGCTCGGTGCGTGCTTGCGCCTCAGCGGCTGACGCGAGGCGTTCCGCAGTTGTAGCGCGTTCCATTTCGGCATGGGTGGCGGCCTCAGCCTGCATCGCTCGATCGCGCTGCTCCGTCGCTGTATGTTCCGCGCGTGTAGCGCGTGTGGCCTGCCAAGTACTGACGATAATTCCGGCGACCAACACTGCGAACACGCTAGCCAAACCGGCAACTAGAGCCTTGTGCCGAATCGCGAATTTCTGTAATTGATACGGGAGGGTCGGCGGCCGCGCGACAATCGGCTCATTCGTCAGATACCTGCGGATGTCCCCGGCCAGCTCAGCCGCGGAACTATATCTGCGCGACTTATCCTTTTCGAGTGATTTAGCAACGATCGTTTCGATGTCGCCACGATAGTTGCGATTCACCGAACTCAGACGCGCCGGATCTTCTTCGCGAATCGCGAGCAGCGCCTCGTGGAGCTTGTTGCTCAGGTTGTATGGCAGCCGCTCGGCCAGCAGTTCGTACAGAATCACTCCAAGGGCGTAAACATCACTACGAATGTCGAGTTCCAGCGGATCGGCGAGTACCTGTTCCGGACTCATGTAGGCCAGCGTTCCAATGAGCTGTCCCACATCGGTCTGCGAGGTCGCTTGTGCATCGCGATCCGTCAAGCGTGCGACACCGAAATCCAAAATCTTTGGCTGGGCGGTCTCGTCCACCAGAATATTGCCAGGCTTCAGATCGCGATGGATCAGGCCCCGCTGATGCGCGTGATGTACGGCGTCGCAAACCTTCGCAAAGAGTTCCAACCGCTCAAGCGTATTTAGACGACGCGACGCGACAAACGAGCGCAGATCTTCGCCCCGGACGAACTCCATCGCGAAGTACGGCTGCGGCCCGTAGCCCGTATCGGCCGTTCCAGCCTCGTAAATCTGTGCGATGCCCGGGTGCTGCAAACGCCCGAGAGCCTGCGCCTCCTGCTCGAAGCGCTTAAGAAGTGCCGGGCTCGCCATGCCGGGCTTGATCACTTTGAGTGCAACGGTCCGGCGGGGCTGATCCTGCTCGGCCTCGTAAACCGCCCCCATGCCTCCTTCACCGATTAGCCGGACAATTTTATAACGGCCCACGGTTACTAATGCTTGACGTTCGTGCGCCGCGGGAGCCGATGCACCTGCATCTGCCAAAGTCATCGTCCGTTGCGAACACGTTGGGCAAACTCCCGCGTCAACCAGGGCTTGGCCGCAGCGCGGGCATGTTTGAGCTTCGCTCATATCGGCTTGGCAGTAATATAATTTACCGCAATCTCAGTTGAAAACTATAGGTTGGCGCTGGGAGCGTAAGGGAAATTCCTGTCGCGACAATTCGAACGCGCCGGTCGGAAAAAATCGGTTTGGTGTGAGGATGGACTTGGGTTAGACCTGTTCACGGTACTCCTGCATCGCAGATACCATCTCTGGACGTCGGATTGCGGTAACACAGCCCAGAAGGTGTGAATGCGAATCGCTTCAGAACATATTGTCTGTGAAATTGCAGCCGCCAATCCTATGGCTGCTCGTGTATTCGAGAAGGTCGGAATCGACTACTGCTGTCGTGGAAGCCTTTCACTTGGAGTGGCTTGCGCGAACGCGAACGTGCCGGTCGAGACAGTCGTTCAATTGCTGGAAACGGTTGAACAGCCGAAGGAGTTGGGTGCGCCGATTGACCCAGCCTTGGGTGATCTCACCCACTACATCGTCGATCAGCATCATGGATTCGTTCGGCACGAGTCCCCGCGGGTTCGCGCATTGCTCGCAAAGGTTTGTGACAAGCACAGTCGACAACACGCGGAACTATTGGACGTACAGAAATCGTTCGCCTCGCTTGATGCGGAATTGGCCGAACACATGTTGAAGGAGGAGCGAATCCTTTTTCCATACATCGAGGCGCTCGAACGGCAAACTGAACTATCGGTCGTGTCCGCCTCGATTGAGAGTCCCGTCGCCGTGATGATCGCCGAACACGAGCTAGCCGGAGCGATCCTTTCGCGAATCCGCGCCCTAACGAACGGCTACAAGGAGCCCGCAACCGCCTGCCCTACGTTTTAAGCGCTGTATCGAGCGCTCGAAGAATTCGAGCGCGACCTCCACTGGCATATTCATCTAGAAAACAACATCTTGTTTCCGCGCGCCGTTGCAGCTGAGCGCGAGCGCCGAAGTACAATCCGCTCAACCAACTAACTTCCCATCACAGAAAGAAATATGAAGACACTTTGGATCAGTTTTGCACTCGTAATGTTGATCTCTTTTGCGATCCTCGGATGGATCGGAACGAGAATCTACCAGGAGATGCCGCCCATCCCGGCAACCATCGTGACAACTGACGGACGAATCGTCATCGCCGAGGGCGATATCGCGCGCGGGCAAAACGTATGGCAGTCCATGGGCGGAATGGAGATCGGCTCAATTTGGGGTCACGGCAGCTACGTCGCACCCGATTGGACCGCGGATTGGCTGCATCGGGAGGCGACCTTCGTCCTCAATTCTTGGGCCAGCTCGGAGTTCGGCAACGCCTACGGCGATCTGACTTCGGAAGATCAGGCTAAGCTGCGCGGCCGCCTGGAGCAGGCGTACCGCCGCAATAGCTACGAGGCCGCAAGCAACTCAATTCGCATTGAGCCGGTTCGCGCGCAGGCGTTCGAAGCGTGCCTTCAGCACTTCTCGAAGATGTTTCGCGAGGGCAATGCATCCTATGCGATCCCGCCTGGAACAGTGAGCAGCCCGGAACGAATGCGACAGCTTGCGGCGTTTATCTTTTGGACGGCATGGTCCGCAGCTTCCAATCGGCCCGGCGACAATGTTTCCTACACCAACAACTGGCCGCACGAGCCTCTGATCGGCAATCGGCCCACTGGAGATGCCGTGCTTTGGACCGGCGTAAGTATCCTCATGCTTCTGGCCGGCATCTGTGCGTTTGTATGGTGGTATGCGTCGCAGAAAGAAGAGCCTCGCGAGACGGTTCCGGCGCACGATCCTCTTCGGAGCTGGAAGTCCACACCATCCCAGAGAGCGACCCTCAAGTATTTCTGGGTTGTCTCCGCGTTGATTCTGGCTCAGATGCTCATGGGGATGGTGACCGCGCATTACGGTGTCGAAGGCGATGGGTTTTATGGATTGAAGATTTCGAGCATACTTCCCTATAGCGTCGCGCGGACCTGGCACGTGCAGATCGGTATCTTTTGGATCGCCACCGCATGGCTCGCTGCCGGGTTGTTCATCGGACCTCTGGTTAGCGGCTACGAGCCGAAGTACCAAAGCCTCGGGGTGCATGTGTTATTCGGAGCGCTGTTGGTGGTCGTGGCGGGATCGCTCGCCGGAGAGTGGATGAGCGTTCAACATAAGCTCTCCGACGCGAATTCGTTCCTTTGGGGTCATCAGGGATACGAATATGTCGACCTTGGGCGAGGATGGCAGATCCTGCTCTTTGTCGGATTGTTGATCTGGCTGTTCCTGGTTGTACGCGCAATTCGTCCGGCGTTGAAAACAACCGGCGAGCATCGCCCGCTAGTCTGGCTGTTTGTAATGTCAGCCGCAGCGATCGGTCTCTTCTATAGCGCCGGACTCGCTTGGGGCCAACATACGCATCTTTCGATCGTCGAATATTGGCGCTGGTGGGTGGTGCACCTGTGGGTGGAAGGCTTCTTCGAGGTTTTCGCGACCACGGTAATTGCATTCTTCTTCACGCGGCTCGGCCTGATTCGGCCGGCGCTCGCGGCGAAATCGGCGCTGCTCTCCGCCACAATCTTCTTGGCCGGTGGCATCATCGGAACATGCCACCACTTGTATTTTTCGGGGACGCCGACAGTGGCGTTAGCCTGGGGATCCGTTTTTAGCGCCTTAGAAGTAGTACCTCTCACGTTGGTGGCATACGGCGCTATGGATGACTTGCGACGCGGGAGACTGACCATTTGGGCGGAGCGATACAAGTGGCCGATCTACTTCTTCGTCGCGGTGGCGTTCTGGAACATGGTGGGAGCCGGATTGTTCGGCTTCATGATCAATCCGCCGATCGCGCTTTACTTCATGCAGGGACTGAATACGACGCCGCTTCATGGCCATGCTGCCCTATTCGGAGTTTATGGAATGCTCGGCATCGGACTGATGCTGGTATGCCTGCGTGCAATGAGTCCCGCCATCGAGTGGCGGGAGAGCTGGCTAAGGTGTGCTTTCTGGACGCTTAATGGTGGTCTGATGGCAATGTGCGTCGGCAGTCTCCTCCCGGTAGGTCTGATGCAGACATGGGCTTCGGTGGAACATGGCTATTGGTTCGCACGAAGCTCGGAGTTTCTTGGCAGTCCTTTGATGCAAACCTTGCGGTGGATGCGAGTACCCGGCGACATGATATTCGCAATTGGCATGCTGGTCCTGGTTGCGTTCGTTTTTACTCATCGAAGAACCAAGAAATCGCCCATGAGTCCAGAAGTAGTACCTGTGGCACGCGGGGATTAAGGAGTCTCGCGCCCAGATAATAGTGATGCTCGCCAATTCAAAAACAGGCGCCGTGCAAGTGCTGATTCCTCGTGAGCACGGCGCCACCGCCATGCTCCTCACCCCATTCTTTGCGGCTGCCATTCTACTCCGCGGCTTTTACTGGCCTGAGTTCGTTGCGCTTCTTGCCGTCGCGGCGGCGTTCGCGCTTAAAGAACCGCTTGTAGTGCTCGCACGGCAACGTTTCGTCTGGAAACATGAGCACGCCGAAACTAGAGCTGCCACGGAGGCAGCCTTCGTATTGGCGACGATTCTATTGTCCGCCGGGGTCACACTCATACTAGTCCGAGACTGGCGACAACTGGCTCTCTTCATGCTGGGCGCTACGGTTTTTACAGTCCTCGCGGTTAGCATGAACGTTCGAAATAGACAGAGATCCCAGTGGTTCCAAATTGCTAGCGCCGGGGCTCTATCCGCGACGTGCCTCGTGGCGTGTCTGTCAGCGATCGGCCATATTCCCGACTGGTGTTGGTTTTTGTGGGTGCTTTGCGCGTTGCAGGCCGTGGCGGGAATTTTCGTAGTTCACGCGCGGCTGGAGGCACGGATCGCTCTTCGCAATGGCACGGCGGCTCAAAGGCAGAGCCGGCGTATGGCATTTTTTACTATGGGGCTCATCATAATCTCGTTTGCATCTGCTACTTTCCTTGAACGGCTCTGGATCGCGGCTGCACTCGCACTAACTGCGGGATGCTATTTGGCTGAGTTGCAACGTCAGAGGCACCGGACATCACTTGAAATGTCACTGAAGCGCGTAGGGCTGCAGACTCTCGCCCAGTCGATCATTTATACATCACTCGTGGTTGTCGGCCTTTGGCGTAGCTGAAACTCCATGAGCTGATTTTCATGGGATCCGAAGGCACCTGTACGGCTTGTGCGTTGCTCATACTGGCTAGAAGCACTTTTGACGTTCGCGAAATGGCGGGAAACGTTGAGGAGTCCTCGGGGAGCTCGTGGCCCGCCTACACAGAACATCGCCAGGAGTGTTAAGACTGTCGAAACCGTGGATCGCTCCGATTCCCGAAGAGGAAAGGCATAAGGAATAGGCGGGACGACCCCCGCGACGACGAATGCCAGCAATGTCGCAGGTACCACGGCCGCCAGGGGAACGCCTCCTCTTCGGGCAGCGCCTCCCGCTTCGAGCACGCTTTCGTCGTCGCGGATCTAGAGGCAGGTTTCCTACCACCATGGGCATTCCATCGAGGAACACGTTCGTTGCCCGACGATCAAGACTACGTGCAAACGCAGCCCTCCTCCTGCTACTCCGGCCACGACCGCAAACGTCGTTATGATGCGGTGGTTAGCTCCATGAATGAGTTCCCGAGTGTAGTGTCGCCCGAGTTGCTGCACGGGAGCGTGGTTCGATGTGGGTGGAAGGACGCGACATGTAACTACGATGAGCACCCTTTGCGCCCCTCGGCCTACTTGTCGCCGACGAGCTAGCACAGCATCTAAGCTCAGCCGAGATTGTGCTTCTTGAGCTTGTAGCGGAGCGCATCGCGTCCGATCCGAAGCATACGAGCTGCCTGAGACTGGTTACCTTGAGATGCTTCCAAAGCGCGGACGATCAGCATGCGTTCCTGATCCTCTAGTGTTCCAAGACCAGCCTGGTCGGCCGGAAGCGCGGAAGCCGCTGTGGCGCTTTCGGAAGGTTCACGATCGGTCTTGTGCAAATAGGGTGGAAGATCCTGGACATCGATCGTGTCTCCCATAACCATCATGCACGCGTGCCCGATGACGTTTTCCAGTTCGCGCACATTCCCTGGCCAGGAATGCAGGCTCAGTACGATCTGAGCGCGATGGGTCAAACCGCGAATCTCCTTGCCGTATTGGTTGCTGAACTTCGTGATAAGGTGGCGCTCCAAAAGCGGCAGGTCCTCTTTGCGCTCTGCCAACGGCGGGACTTGAATTTCAACCATCGACAAGCGATAGTACAGGTCTTCTCGAAAACGTTTTTCCGCAATCTCGGCTCGCAAATCACGATTCGTTGCCGCGACCACACGCACGTCGACCTTTCGGGGCGTTAAAGATCCGACACGCAGGACCTCTTGGTTCTGGAGCACACGGAGGAGCTTGGCTTGCGTCGCGAGTGGCATGTCCCCAATTTCATCCAGAAATAGCGTTCCTCCGTGCGCGTGCTCAAACAGACCGGGCTTGTCGTTCGTCGCCCCGGTAAACGAGCCGCGCACGTGGCCGAATAATTCACTTTCGAACAACGTCTCTACAACAGCCGAGCAGTTCAGCACGACATATCGGCCATTCGACACAGGGCTCAACTGATGCAAGGCTCGCGCAACGAGATCCTTGCCGGTGCCGGTTTCGCCGGTCACCAACACTGCGCGGTAGTGCGGAGCGACGCGGCGGATTCTTGAGAACATATCCCACATCCGCGCGCTGTTGCCGACAATGCCATGGAATTCAGCGCTCGCAAGCAGCTCATCCTCAAGCTGCAGAGCTCGTTGCCGTTTTCGTGCGTTTTCGATCGACTTGCCGATGCGTTCGCGGAGGTCGCTAATCGATACAGGTTTGTTGAGATAGTCCGAGGCGCCTTTCTTGATCGCCTCCACAGCCGATTCGGTGGAGTAGTGCCCGGTCATGAGGATGACATCCGTGGACGGATCGAACTCCATGATGCGGTCTAGCACGTCGAGGCCGCTCATCTGCGGCATCACCAGGTCCGTGATCACGATTTGTGGATGGCGCTTATGGACAAGCTCCAAGCCCTCCTCGGGATTGGACGCAGTCAGCACCTCCAAATCAGCGCGTGCTAGCGCGCTGGAGAGCAACTCCAGGCTTCCGGGATTATCATCAATTACGAGTAAGGAAAGCGCTGTCTTCGCGGACATTACCGAATCGGAAGCTATAGTAGCAAACGCGTCACTTCCTCACGTAATGTGCTCAACCGGATCGGTTTGGTGATGTAGCCGGTGAAGCCGAGAGACAGGGCCCGCTCCCGGTCGCCCATCATCGCGCTGGCCGTGAGAGCGATAACCGGAGTCTTGGTGAAACTGTCGTCCCGACGGAGCTCTTGAATGACTCCGAATCCGTCCAGCTCCGGCATGTGGAGGTCGAGGATGATCAAGTCCGGGTGCTCCCGACGCGCACAGTCGAGGGCTGCGACGCCATTTGCTGCCTCCAATATCTCGTATCCGTTTCTCTCCAGAACCGTCCTTACGAGTTCGCGCCCTGTCTCTTTATCGTCTGCGACAAGTACTTTCTTCATCTTAGCTCTGTCCAGCGGATCGCATCAGCTTCCTCTGCTCCGCCTGCAGCACATGAACCGCCATCAACGCACCCACCGGGTGTGCGCCCAGCCCCACCAAGGGATCAGCGTCACGTGCCGGTTTGTCGGAATTGTTATTCATTAGTTGGCACACATCGCGCAAGACGGCAATCTCCTCAGCACGCAGCCCGTACTCGGCGCCAACAGCGGCGGCATCGTTCAGCAGACGTCGGCGGAGATGCGGCTTAAACCTTGATTCATAGAGTAGCGTGTTCAGGCGATACGCGGAGATCGCCGGGTGCTTGTAAAAGGTGTGCGGTGCGTTGCGAAACTCGAAGGGCTGCGCCGGCAGCGCCGCTGGCTTAAGCCCTTGATGAAATCGCGCCACGGCGTGGCCGTGGTGAGACGTGGGCTGGTAGGAAAGCAACTCCATGTGCTGCTGTCCGATTGCCCCCAGAACCGCTGCCCACGGAAGCATCTCAGTATTGCCAACTTCATCGAGCTGCTCAACAGTCAAGTTCAGGAAAGACTCGCTGTACCCGTTTTCCAGCTCTCGAATGCACCATCTGTCGAAGTCGAAGTCGGGCTTATAGTATTTCCACGTGCCCGGATAGTGGGACATTCCTCCGCTCGCCAATATCGCGACGCGTTCCGGGCGGGATGCGATGATCTCAGCGATTGCCTTCCCGAGAGCAGCGCAGCGGCGAGCGCTCGGGAGCGGAGGAAGGTAAGTGTTCACGAAAATCGGGACTACGGGAATATCTCGCTTGCCCAGCACCCACTCGAACGGTGCGGCGAAAGAATGACCGAGTTCGGCGTCCTGCGAATACGCCATGTCGAAGTCGCGGCGGACGAGTTGTTCTAGGAGATCTTCTGCCAGACTTTGGTGAATTAACGGATTCCACGTCCGGCCGGCGAAGCTGGCATTCGCCTGCTCGCCAGCGACCACCGCAAACGTAGGTACGGACTTCAAAAAGAACGTTTCCAGGTGGTCGCTGGCAAAGATGATCAGCGCATCCGGGTTCGTTTCGTCCAGCGTTTCCCCGAGTTCGCGCATCGCGGCGATTCCGGCATCGAGCTGCCTCGCGTCTTCCTCGGGCGGCCGCGTGAACAGCTGCGGCGCATGCATGGTTGCCATCGCTGCGACTATTTGACCCATTGGCTGATCTCCTTTCTGCTGGCGCTGCCACGGGCGGGCTGGACGGGCGAGTAATCCTTAACCCGTCCGCCAAACCCGCCGTGCCGCACCGGAACGGCCCTTTCCTCTTGCCGTTCCAACTCCGTCCAACCTCTGCCATGGAGAGATGCATACTTAGTGCCATCCAGCGCTCACCTTAGACGTTGCGTCAGCCACTTGTTTTCTACTGCTTACATCTGCACTTTTAGGAAGCGGCTCGGGAAGTGGGTGACCTCGCGCAGGCGCGGCGCGATTCGGCGCAGTCTCACCTATTTTTTGAGAGTTGTGACGTAAGCGGCGACGTTTTCCGCAGCCGCGCCAGCAAGGCCGGTAATCGGCTTCATTTTGCCTTGGCCTTCAATAATGATCTTCTTCAACGCGTCGTTCGATAACGCTTGGACGGCAGGGTCTCGAAGATCTTTCATTTCGACCTTCATCATCTTCGCCACGGCTGCGCTCGGTGCGCCGTCGAGGCCATGGCACGATCGGCAGTTCTTTTCGTAGAGCGGTTGCCCGGCTTTCGCGTCCGCGGCCCAGCTCGCAGTGCTCGCAAGAGTTAACAGAATTACGGTCTTGGGAATCGTGATCATTTGCTTGGCTCCTTGTCGGATATTGGTCGTTGTGGGAGACTCAGCGTCTTCAGGATTTCTGGATCGGGTTCTTCCACGGCCAGCGCTTCATGGCACGTGTTGCAATCTTGGGTGATAACTTTCTTGTCGGGCGCCGCATGATCGCCGTCATGGCATCGGAAGCATCCAGGGCTGTCGGTGTGGCCGAGATGGTTTGGGTACGTTTTCCAGGTGACTTTGAGGTCGGGAAAGACGTTTCGGCGATAGATCTGAATCAGACTTAGCGCCGCTGCCTGAATGGCCGAAGCCTGGCTGTTCGATGCATGCGGATGCTCGCGTCGATAGTAATTTGCGAGTCCTTCGTTGATCTCCCGTTCTGCTTGATCTGCCGTATCGTAGGGCTTCGAGATCAGCGCGACCCCGACTTGCTTGGCAAATGGCAGCGATGGTGAAATCTCACCCCTCAGCAAAGCCGCATCGACTGCGCTCTCTGGCGTCTCGAACGCATGCGCCGGCCGATTGTGACAATCGACGCATTGCATCTCGAACGTTGCTAGTTTGCGACCGGAGTCAGGCGCCGCGCTGGTGGCTGCGTAGGTCCTGGTGATTCCGCGGCTGGAATCCTTGTATTCGACCCAAGGGATGCTCTCGCGTCTTTTGTCCTGGGCCGTGTAGCGGATCGTAACTCCCGGCCTCATATGTGCACCGTGAACGCCTCCGGTGGGGCCACCGCCAACCTTCATCATCAAGACAGTTTCCGTGCGAGTATTCTGTTCGTTGCCTTTGAACTTCGTCAGGATCTGGAGGCGAGGTCCAATGATTTTGTCCCGCGCGTGACACTGTTCACAAGTGTCGGCCGAAGATACCAAACGGTTGCTTTCCATCGCGGATTCGATCGGACGCGGGAAGTTGTTCAGCATGACTGCAAAGAGCTGGCGTGTTCCCGCAGTCTTGGCCTTTATCCACCCAGCGGCGCCCGGAGCCACGTGGCAGGAGACGCAAGCCACCTGCGCATGCGGCGGTTCCTGGTGCGCCGTGAATTCGGGTTTCATCACATGGCACGTCTGGCCGCAGAATTGAACCGTGTCCATGTGTTCCACGGCTCGATACGTCACCTGGCTGCCGATCAGCAGGTTTCCGACCGTCATCATGACGAAGAACGCGCCCGCGCTTCGCCAAGCCGCTTTCCGGTCCGGAACGCCTGGCAGCAGATCCTGCCTCTTGCGCTTCGTGATCGCGAGACCTACTGGAATCAGCGCAAGACCGGTGAAGAATACGATGGGAACGGCGATGAACGCCAACAAGCCGATGTAGGGGTTGTCTACGTGGCCGCGCAAGTGCAGCGGCAGCAGGAATAGCCACGAAAACCCAGCGAGCGTCGCCAGAGCCACGCCCGCTCGCGTGATCCAGTTTCTGGCGAGCAACACCAGCGTGACCCACCGCATCTCTTAAAAGCCTCTCGTCCAGCGAACCGTCAGCAAGTTGGCCTGAAAGTTGTTTCCGGTGACGATTTGCTCCAGGTAGTACGTGCGCTGGAGGTCGACCGCCAGTCTGCCTAGCTTGGGCAGGTCGTAATACGCCGAGCCAGTTGCCATCGGCCACTTCAGCGGGCCGAAGGTGGGTGGTTCGCCGCTGATCTCGCCGGCTCCGGTGCTGCGGACATAGTTGCCAGTGAAGCTGAATCCCAATCGCGCCATCGGTTGAACAGTAATGCCCGCCTGCCAAACCCGATTCACTGTCTGATCGCGCCATGTTGTATTGAGCGGAGCCGTGCCGCGGAGGAAGTTCACCGAAGCCGTAGCGAGGAAACTGTCATAGCTGAATCCCGCGAACGTGGACAGGCGATCGTTCCACGCCCAGGAAACTGTCACACCATTCGCTCGAACATTGTTGCGAAAGTCCGAATCGACCAGCTTACGGTTGCGTATGACAAAGTTATCTTCGACCGAAAGTCGCGCGATTGGTTGGTAGCGAACCACCCAGCGGGTACCCACATCCGTGTGCGGAGTGATGCGCGTGTAGGAGGCGCCGTTAGTGATGCTCTGCACGTCGCCCCGAATGCTGAACTTCTTCGACGGCAGGTACGCGATACTCGCGATCGGCCAGGCGGTTTTTATCCTCCTGCTGCGAGCAGGGTCGGCGAGGCCTTCTTCAAGCGCAGTCACATCGCGCTTCACCAGTCGAATGCCTGGACGTACGACAAGCGACTGGAATGGGTGAATCTCAAGATTCGTATCGAGCTGGTGCAGACCTTGCTTCCAATCGGTATTTACGACTTCTTGGAAAGGAGTTCCGTTCGTTACGCTGCTCTCGTTCGCGATCGCGTGCTGGGTGAAGCGGTTGTAACGATAGTCAACATGGAGGTTCGACCACTCCGCGAGCTTGACCGTGAATCCCTGGTCGAACACATAGTTGGGTTCTGTGAGCTGCGCTCGCGAACCCATGGAAATCGCGTACGGCCCAAACGTAGTCCCAGCCGTGTTTGTACGAGCAATCCCCACGAACGACGCGTCCAGCGAGGCCGGCCCGCGGTATCGAAAGTACAGGAAGTCGCCTCGCAGGGAGAGTCGGGAGTTTACCGTTCCGCTATACACAAACTCGCTCGACGGTGTCTTCAGCGTGCGGAACTCAGACCACGATGCCACCGTGAGCGGCTCGCGCGCCGTCGGCGCCGAATCTACGCTAATACTTCGCTGAGCCGCGTTGAGATTATTCCAATTTAGAGCCTGATCGAACGTTTGGTAACCCAAGCCATAGTGGAAGCTCCATGACGACAGCGTGTAGTCGATACCGCCCGTTACGCGATTGCTTTCCTCCCGAATCGGACCCTCCACGTAGTACGGATTGTCACGGAGGAAGGCCCCCCATGTGGACGAGGACCCGAAGTAATCGAGTGTGCGCGTGGTGTAGTTCATGCCATCGCGCGAGGTTCGGCCGTATTCAAATCGGAGCTTCAGCTTGTTAGTGGCGTGGACGAGGAGATTTGCTGAACCGAACCGGCGCATCGTCGCCCAATTGTGATTCGTGGTCAAGCCGCTGAAGCCGCTCGGCTGAATAGCGTTGTCGTTGCGATCCCAGTAGTAATAGCTCTGCCTGTAGTTCAGCCGGAGATCATAAACCTTGGACTTGCTGGCGGTCGCTTGAACAGTTGGGAACGGATCTCCGCCCAAGCCGCTGGCGTTGATTTGAAATCGATCTGCGAACGATGAGGCTCCTTGCTTCGTGTTGCCTCTCAGGTCGAAATCCAACAAGCGGAACCCGCTACGCATGTTGAACAGCTCAAGGTATTTCTCACGTCGTCCGCTGATATCGGTAAGCCGATACCCGACGGTTGCGGAGCCGGTCGTATCAAACGGTCCCAAACTAAGAGGTTTCTCCTGCGCGAAGGCGCTCGCGGCGCACAGAACGGTACTGAATGCTATGCAGGTGCGCATCGTTATTGAAGGAAATAAGGGCTCGCGTTGGAACCGTGAATCGTCGCATGGCAACGCACGCATTCACCGCGTGTCGCGAAGGACAGACGTCCGTGCGGTACGTTGATGGCTTGCGGATTCACGTGACACTGGAGACAAAGGAATCGACCCTCGCGGCGGAGAAGCATGTTCCGCTCAACCGATCCATGGGGACTGTGGCAGCCAGTACAACCTTCGACTTTTACCGCCGCGTGTTCGTGAACGAAGGGGCCGCGCTTTTCGACGTGGCAGCCGACGCATACTTCAAAGTTCACCTTCTTTAACAGCGGGCGATTCGTGGTGCCATGAGCCTCGTGGCAATCCGTGCATTTCATCGATCCCTCGGGAACGCGGTGATGCGTCGGCAATGCGAACTGCGCCTGGATGGATTTGTGGCAACCGAAGCAAAGATCCGGCTGGGACTTCCGCAGGAGGCTCTCCTGTAACCATCGGTTCTCTTCGGCGAGCGCGGGAACTTGGAAGAACGTTTCTTGCGGGGAGCGCAATTCCGCTCGACGTGCGGTTGCTGAGACCGGAGTCGTGAGGTGCGCTGCGTGGCACTGCTCGCACGATACGCCCAAAAGCTTGTGTTCGGATCGATCAAAGAGTCGCTGATCCGAGCTGCTGGAGTGACAGTTCAGACAACGCGCTGCGTTCTCGGCCGGCTTACCCTTAAAGCTGAAGATCAGCTTCTTGCCTGCCGCGATTTGCGCAGCGTTTGTGGCATCGGACATTGCATTGGCATGAGCGTTTCCCGGTCCGTGACACGATTCGCACCCTGTTCCGTACTTCGCGTTCTTCGGAGCGGACGCCGCGTGAACTGTCTTGGCGTGCTGCTCTGCCTGAGCGGAGTGGCAAAGCGCACACACCTCGGTGGTGGCGTACGCATCGGGATTAGAATTCACGGGCGGACGCCATGCGACGGAGGCACCCTGATGCGCGGCGGGCTGCTTCTGCGCAACCGCGGTCAAGGAACACAGCAACATCAGGCTGCTCGCAAGAACCCTCATATGGAATGTTCGTCCGACCCGGCGGACTACTTCGCTTGAATCCCTTCGAGATATCGCGCCAAATTGTAGATCCGTACTTTTCCGAAATCCTGGTCGTGCGTGACTACGGAGAAGACAGGCCCCCAGATCGGCATCTCTCGAGGTCCGTGACTTGCCGACATCGGTTCGTCACCACTGATAATGCGCTGCACCTTAAGGAACGGAAATTGGCCGTGATTGCGCTCGGCGATTCTGGTTAAGTCGGCTGGCCCCGTTTTCAACGATCCCGCCATCGGACCGCCCCCCTTCGCGTCGGTGCCGTGACACACTGCACAGTAGGCCCTAAATAGGTCTCGACCTTCTAACGACCCGATTAGTTTTGGGTCGTCCTGAGGATCTACTCGTTTTTGAGCAGGCATCAGAGCGCCGATCAGCAGTACTCCCAACAGCCCGGTAATAGTTGTGCGTTTCACAATCGCTCCTTGTCGGTCGAGATCTTGGAAGCAGTCGAAATGCCACGACAAACACGGGGTTTAAAGGTGTTCGCAGGCTGAATTGCGCCAATGGACCCAGCGTCGCTGGGTGTATTCACCCAGCACGTCCAAACGGCGCCGTTTCCAGATCAAGAATTCGCAGCTAATCACAAGAAACGTTCGCATAACACTCTTGGCGATTGAGATGCTATCCCATCGACCGGAAGCTGAAGCGTAATTCAAAGGGAGAACTGATATGAACACGAATCGAAGGGAAGCATTGAGAGCTTTATTGGCCGGTGGCGCGGGCATCGTTGGCGTTACGGCTTTGGCGGGGGAGCCCGGCAAACTCTCCGACGCTGAGTACAAGAAACTAGCTGCCGTGCCGAAGACGACGGGTGACCATCGGGCCTTGGCTAAGCATTACCGCGCAATCGTCGCGGAGCACGAGGCTGAGGCCAAAGCGTTCGAGGCGCTCGTCGCGCCGTATAACAAGGGACTGCCTGGCGTTGCGGACAGCCACACGCGGGAGCTCGCGCGTGCAGCGAAGCATGCCGCCGGGCACACGCGAGATTTCATGGAGGCGTTGGTCGAACTCGCGGAAGTCCACGAAGGCATCGCGGAGGGAGCGCTGAAGTAGTGGGAGCGCGGCTCCGCGCTAAAGGGCGGTCAGGGACAAACCTGACCGCCCTTTTTTTGTCGGGCACTCAGTTGCTTTGTTTGTGGCCCTAGGCATGCAGTAGGTCGGTCGCAAAGGAGATTGCGAATATGAACTTCACAGCGTACGTAGTTCTCTGGGCCGTGGTCGCTCTCACGACAGCCGGCCTCGCACTTTACCGCAAGCTGATCGCGATGAACGAGGACGATTACATTCACCTCGCCCCCGGCGCAGAACGCTTTGCCGCCAAACAAGTAGCGTTGGCGGGCAAGCTCGATGTGATCGATCGTTTGGGCAAGACTCTCACGGTGATCACGGTTGTTGCAGGACTAGCGATCGGAGCTGCTTATCTCTACCTGGCATGGGTCGCCGGCGCAGCCCGGTGACGCTGTGCGGTATCGCGCAGTTGGGCGAATACACGCAACGCGGATGGCTCAAGAAAGAAGGTGAGAGAAATGATCGCAAACAATGAAATACCGACGCCTGGAGCTAACATTCCGATGAACCTGGCTCTGGTTCCACTCATACCGAGAGACGATGTGGCACTCAACGATTTGGCGTTAGGCGAAAAGCTCGAAGTGGAGACGGGGCACCACCTGTATCTCCTGGAGAACGCCGGGAACGGCAAAGTCTTGATCGTCGGGCATCCCGTGTATTGCCCGCGGCCCGTGCTCGTGGACCTTCTCGGCGCGACTGGAGAGGGCCAAAGGTTTCGGATCCGGGGCATCTGCCGGGGTGCGCATATGGAGTTCGTGCACCCGGCGTTTGGAGTCGTCCGGACTTCAATGATTACGAATATCCGCCAACTTGCGACGGAGGTTCCCGTCGGCGGGCTGGTAGCAACGAAGGCGTCCTAAGGAGGCACACCTATGCCGAAGATCAAACATATTCTTTTTCCCGTCGACTTTTCCCCGCGATCCGTCGCAGCCGCGCCGTTTGTCGAAGCTATGGCGAACAGGTTCCACGCGAAGGTCACGATTGTCAATATCGTCGTGCCAATCACATACGCGGGCATGACTGAGCCAGGCGCGGCTTTCTTTATCGAACCTGAAGAGTTGAGACTTACCGCGCAGAAGTGGCTCGAAGGGCAGTTGCCAACCGAATTTTCCGGACTCGATGTAACGCGAATCGCTCAAATCGGCGATCCGGCGTTGGGCATTACGTCGTTTGCCCATAGCAACAACGTCGATCTGATCATGATGCCGACGCATGGGTACGGTCCTTTTCGGAGGCTGCTCCTCGGATCGGTGACGGCGAAGGTGCTGCACGATGCTCACGTTCCGGTCTGGACCGCGGCACACACTACCGAACCATCGGCGTTGAAACATGCTTCGCCGACGACGGTCTTATGTGCGGTGGACACTAGCGAAGCGAGTGCAGCGCTGATGCGATGGGCCTGCCGATACGCAACAGACGTCAGCGCGTCTTTGAGCTTCGTTCACGCGATTCCCGTTCCCGAAGCTTGGCCCGAATGGCAGATGAATCAGGAATTCGAGGCGGCGATCGCGGAGCAGGCGCGCGACCGGATCACGAAATTGCAAGAGTCCACAGGGGTGCGTGTTCCTTTGAGTATCCGAACAGGAAACGTCGCCGATGTGGTTCAGGAGGAGGCGTTGAAGGCGAACGCAGATTTGGTTGTGATCGGTCGCGGGGTCATTCATGAGACTCTGGGCCGCCTAAGGACGCACGCGCATGCCATCATCCGGCACGCTCCCTGCCCAGTCATTAGTGTCTAACGGAGAAGGTTATGAAACACTACTTGGTCTTATACGCGACCCGAGAGGGTCAAGCACGTAGAATCGCTGAGCACGTGGCGACGCACATACGCTCGCACGGGTATTTGGCGGATTTGATCGATGCCGGAGATTTGCCCGCCGGTTTCAATCTGTCTGAATACGGTGGGGCGATCCTCACGGCGTCCATCCATGGCGGGCGGCACGAGCGGGAGATGACCCGCTTCGCGAAGGATCACGTCGCCGAACTGGAGCGAATTGGGGCGGCTTTTCTCTCAGTGAGCTTATCCGAAGCTGGCGCGGAGGATCGTTCGACCTCTCCATCAAAGCGCGCGGCGAGCGCCTCCGACGCGCAGCGCATGATCAATGATTTTCTCGCGGAGACCGGATGGAGACCGGCCTACACAGCCCCAGTCGCAGGAGCGCTGATGTACAAGGAGTATGGCTTCCTGACGCGTCAACTGATGAAGTGGATCGCCAGCCGAGCGGGCGCATCGACCGATACGTCGCGAAATCACGAGTTCACGGATTGGCCTAAGTTGGACCACTTGATCGATGATCTGGTCCCCACCGCTCCAGCGACCACTGTCTTTCGGAGGCTCAGCTAAGTATGACGTTCCTGGATTTCTTCCGGTGGATGGAAAGTACACCTCTAAGCGTCGGCATTCGTGAATCTACGCTGTTGTTTCCGGTGATCGAGGGGTTGCACGTTCTGGCCTTGGCGCTGTCGGTCGGACTCATCGTAGTCCTCGACCTGAGGCTGGTGGGTTGGGGTATGCGAGGGACGCGGGTTTCGAGTCTGTTTGAAAACCTGCGTCCCTGGGCGTTGTTCGGATTCGGTCTCATGTTCCTGACTGGATTTCTGCTGTTCTGGTCGGAGCCCGTGAAGTGTGTGACGACGACTTCCTTCTTAGTGAAGACCGGGTTGCTTGGATTGGCCGGCTTGAATGCTTTCATATTCGATCGACGTGTATATCCTGCTGTGGCTGGGTGGGACCAATCCGCGGTTCTACCTTTCGGCGCGAAATTCGCCGGAGCCGCTTCGATGGCGCTGTGGTTTGCAATCATTTTCTGCGGGCGCTGGACCGCTTACTTCTAAGGAGAACCAAATGTCGCTGTTGCCGTTTTATGAATGGATCGACTCGACCAGCTTAAGCAAATTCCTGCAAGCGTCCACATATACTTTCCCTGTGGTGGAAGTTTTACACCTCGTCGGCCTCACGATTTTTTTAGGCGCTGCGGTTCTGGTGTCTCTGCGATTGATTGGGCTCGGATTGAAAGAGCCAGCTTCGCTGATTCAGCAGGGCATCGGAGCGTGGACGTGGGTCGGCTTCCTGCTGGTGGGGATCACTGGAGCTATTCTCCTGATCGCCGAACCCATTAAGCTGGCGCACAATGCAGCATTTCCCATCAAACTCGCTCTTCTCGGCGCAGGTACGATCCTACATTTTGCCGGCTACCTTGTACTGCTGAGGCCGGGACGTGTAGAGGCCTTCCCAATAGTTTCGAAGATCGTCGCAATCCTCGTTCTGGTGTGCTGGTTTGGCGCCGGGGTCGCGGGGCGAGCCATCGGATTTGTATAGAGCCATGAGAAAGCGACTCGTAGCTTCCGTAGTGATTAGCGCCGCGGTTGCGATTGCGGTTTTCACGCTGCTCGGCCGGGCGGAGGCCCAATCCTCCGCTTCGGCGGGGGACGATCCGGTCGCACGTTTGGCAGCTAGGCTGAAAGCCGGAGAAGTGAGCCTCGATGCTCAAGGCGGAATACTGGCCTATCTGGCGAGCGTGCTTAAGCAGCTCGATGTGAATCCGGACTCCCAGACGCTCGTATTCTCGAAGACGAGTTTTCAGTCCGCCAAGATATCGCCGAAGGCTCCTCGAGCGATCTTTTTCAACGATGCCGTCGCAGTCGGTTCCGTCCAAGGCGGCGACGTGTTTGAGTTCATCGCTCATAGCCCGAAGGAAGGTTTGGTCTTTTATACGCTGGACGCGACTCCTACGCCTGCTCCCCGGTTCGAGCGCCGAGATGCGATCTGTTTCAACTGTCATGGATTAATGAACGGAGGAGTGGCCGGCCTCATGGTGAATTCGGTTTTCCCCGCAGCCGACGGCATGCCCTTCACCACGGCGCAGTTCTTCCCCATCATCGATCACCGCACGCCGTTCGAGCAGCGATGGGGTGGTTGGTATGTGACCGGTACGCACGGGAAGCAAGAGCATCGGGGCAACGCCATTGCGCCGGATTCGTCCCGGCCGATGGATCTCGACATGGCGGGCACGCAGAACGTAACCAACCTCGCCGGTAGATTTGATTTGTCCGGGTTCCTCCATGGCTCAAGCGATCTGGTAGCACTTATGACCTTGGAACACCAAACTGGAGCCACGAACTTGATCGCACGCATGAACGTTGGAATGCGACGGGTGATGCGTGACGGGACCTATATGGGAGCGCCGGGTAAGAAGATTGACGCGCTGGCCGATGAACTCGTAGCCTACATGCTCTTCGTCGATGAAGCGCCACTGCGAGAACCAGTAGTTGGAAACACCACGTTTGCCAAATCCTTCACCGCGCGTGGGCCGCGTGATTCAAAAGGGCGCTCCCTGCGAGACTTCGACCTGAAGACGCGAATGTTCCGCTACCCGCTGAGCTACATGATCTACAGCGAGGCTTTCGACGGAATGCCGAACACCCCGAGAGAGAACGTGTATCGAAAGCTCTACGATGTTCTGACCGGTAAAGATTCACGCTCGAAGTTCGCGCGTCTTGGCGCCGAAGATCGCCGCGCGATTCTTGAAATTGTCCGGGAGACCAAACCAAACCTGCCTGAATACTGGCGGCAGTAAAGCGTTCTCAACGCACCGACTCCGTCTGTGCGAGGGCAGGTATCGTGAACGTAAAGCACGTCCCTTTGCCTGGTGTGCTTTGAACGTGAATCGATCCGCCGTGTTCTTTCACAAGCTGCCGCGTGATCGCGAGCCCTAGCCCAGTTCCCTCGGGCGATTCCTTTACTTTTCTGCCAATCTGGTAGAACTTATCGAAAATCGATTCCAGCTTATCTTGCGGGATACCGATGCCGGTGTCAGTAACGGAGATGTGAACATACCCGTCGGCGCAGTGGGCATTGACGGTCACCCTTCCGTGCTCCGGCGTGAACTTTACCGCGTTGCTCAATAGGTTGAAAAGGATCTGCTTCAACCGCAGCCTGTCTGCATGGATCTGGAGCACATCGTCCACTTCGTTTTCAATCGCAACCGACTTGGCCTGTCCTTGCGGACGAACGGACGAAATCGCCTCCTCCAAAACGTCCTTAAGAGTAAGCGTGATCCACTTCAGCTCCAGCCGCCCCGCTTCGATCTTGCTCAAATCCAAAAGATCGTTGATCAGCGCGAGAAGGTGCGTTGAATCGTTCTGTATGTGAGTGATGAAGCGCTTTTGTTTTTCGTTGAGAGGCCCTTCCAACTCTTCAGACAGCAACTCCGCGAAACCGAGGATCGTATGTAGAGGCGTTCGCAATTCGTGGCTCATTCCAGTGAGGAATTCGGTCTTAAGGCGATTCGCCTCTTCGGCCTCCTGGTTCCGTGCTTCAAGCTCCCGATTTTTTGCTGCGAGCTCCTCCGTATGCTCGGCTTGTACCGCTCGTAGTTGTCGCTCGGCGCGTTCGCGTTCGCTCACATCACGAACAACCGCCGTAACCCGGAAGCCATCCTCGAACTTTACAGGGCTGAGGCTAATCTCAATCGGGAAACGGGAGCTGTCCTTCCTCCGCCCTTCAAGCTTTAAGCCCGTCCCCATTGGTCTAGTTTGCGGGTGCTCCCAATAACGCGATCTGTGTCCGCTATGGCGTTCGCGAAGTTCCTCAGGAATCAAGATCTCAACAGGTTGGCCCAGGAGCTCGTCCTTGGTATATCCGAACAGATGCTCGGTCACTTTGTTCAGAAGGAGAATTCTGCCGTCCCGATCGATTTCAATGATGGCATCCGGAGCGGCTTCGAGCAGTTCTCGGAAACGTCGATCCGCTCGGGCCTGCGAACGACTTTGCTCTTGCTGCGCGATGAGATCACGGATCGTATGTTCCGCCGCCCGGCGGTCGCTCGTGTCAAGGAGAACAACAAACGTTCCGCGTGGAGTGTCGTCGCGATCGCGCCGCTGGCGGGCGTAGATCTCAAGATCTATGACTCTTCCGTCTTTCCGCCGCACTTGGCGTTCGGTTGCCCCGTGACTGAAGTCGAGTTTTTGAAACTCCGGTGGTGGTGGATGACCAACCACTTCTTCCTTAGCCCATCCCAAAAGTCGCTCAGCGCCGGGATTCCAAACTTCCACGGTATTGTGCGGATCGATCGCTATAAATCCGAACGGACCAGCGTCGGTCAGTTCGTTGAGCAGAATGGCCGCATCGCTTTCTAGCAAGGCACCTCCCAACCGTTTCCATTGAATCAGCGTTTGTCCCCCAGCATATCGCACAGAATGTGGCCGAGCCTCGCATCTCCGGATATCGCGGCCGTCAATCCACATGCCCTTCCCATCGTCGCTGGCCGCGGGCACGCTCACGCCACGGTTGTGTCCAGGCGCGGATCGCAGCTCTATGAAATTGTTCGAGATTCTCCCGGCCGGGTGTTGAGCATTTAGCGAGCGTTGACGACCACGGGAACGAGATCGCCCGTAAGCAAACTGCCGTTGATTTCGTCGAGTCTAAAGAATGATGCAGAAGTGATAGTTGTAATAAATAGCTATAGGCAAAATCCGTTCACATCGTAGGAGCAAGCGTTCAAGAACCAGAGAAGCCTAATCGGGTGGAGATGGACTTCTGTTAATGGCACGTTTTGAGAGCTTCCGAGGCTCACTCCAGCAGGCCGACTATTTGACCAGAGGGCTGCGCGCTCGGCCGAAAGCAGGAGAGTCTTCAATCGAGCGACAGGAATCTTGAATCGAGCGATTTTGTATCCAAACAGTCCGGAGAAGGGGGAGTCATTCGGTAATGTCGCGGCAATTCTGTGCCAAAACCTCCTGAGCGGTTTCTGGCATAGGAGTTGTCTTAGGCCGATCCCTGTCCGAGCTGGTATTCGCGTCGGACGGTTCCAACGCTCCCTCCTGTTTGTCGGGCAAGTTCACGCCATGAGAAACCCTGCGCCCGGAGTTCCGAGACCTTATCACGACGAAAGACTGCGCGCGGACGGCCGATTGGTCGTCCGCTTCTCGTCCCGCCGGCTTTAGCTCGGCTCAATCCGGCCCGAACTCGTTCCGAGATCCGAACTCGCTCTTGCCGTGCCAAGCTTGCGAGAAGGCTAATGACGACGTCACGGAAGGTGACCTTCCCCCCGAATCCGTTCATTCGAGCATACGACAACTTTCTATGATCGAGTCCCCAGGCTGAGCGGGGATGGGGGTGTGGGGCAAGGGGCCGGCGTTTGAGGCCTCTTGCCCCACTC
>JADMIO011089326.1_pt1 | contig 59486 bp, 45 predicted proteins | sample 8958161 | NCBI WGS metagenome assembly JADMIO01 (sample SAMN16585339, study PRJNA669376) | soil metagenome | isolation source: Crop rotation soil | place: USA: Cullars Rotation, Alabama | collected 2011 | reverse complement strand
GCCGCGACTTCAAGTCACGTGAATTCCAAGCTTCGGATCCCACTGTGCTGGAAAGAGCCGACGCCCTCCGCCAGCTGCACGATCGCGCCGTAATCCGGCCCCGTCCGCCCCAGCGGATAGGTCAGGCCTCTATGCGAATAAGGCGCATCGACCAGCGACGCGTCGGGCGCGGGCGGCTCGGTCGTGGCCGCAGCCCGGGGCTCAGCTCTTGAAGAGGTTGTCAGCGTTCAGTTCCGTCTCGACGGCCCCTTCGCCGCTCTCCGCAGCCAGGGCCGCCTCCGCCTCGCGGGCATGGGCCTCGCGCTCGGCGCGGAGCTCCTCGAGCAGCGCCTCGCGGTCCGTGTCGAGCCGGGCGTCGGTTGGCGCCTCGGCGCCGCGCGCCTTGGCCGCCTTGGCGACCGCGGCGTCCAGCTCGCGCTGGGAGGTCAGGCCCAGGGTCACCGGATCCTTGGGCTGGATGTTCGCGATGTTCCAGTGGGTGCGCTCGCGCAGCGCCTGGATGGTCGAGCGGGTGGTGCCGATCAGCCGGCCGATCTGGCCGTCCGAAAGCTCCGGATGGTTGCGCAGCAGCCAGGCGACACCGTCCGGCTTGTCCTGCCGCTTGGAGACGGGCGTGTAGCGCGGCCCCTTGGTGCGCACCGCCTGGTCCGGCTCCTTCTGCATCCGCAGCCTGTAGTCGGGATCGGCCTGGCCGCGCTCGATCTCCTCCTGGGTCAGTTCGCCGGAGCGCAGGGGATCGCGCCCCGTCAGCTTGGTGGCGGCGGTGTCGTCGGCGATCGCCTGCACCTCGAGAATGTGCAGGCCGCAAAATTCGGCGATCTGCTGAAAGGTCAGCGAAGAGTTGTCGACCAGCCAGGAAGCGGTCGCGTGCGGCATGAGCGGCTGGGCCAATTGGTCCTCCAGAAATAATAAGGGCCGCCCCTTCACGGAGCGGCCGGCTTCACCGGGCGATGTAGGCCTGGAGGCGTTCCGAAGCAACCCTCCGAAGCGACCCAAAGCTTTACGCGTTGCCCCCGCGCGCGGCTCGGCCTATTCCGCGCCCCAAGGAGAATTCTTGAATGTTGTTCGTCGCTTTGGCCGCGGCCCTCGCCGGGGCTGCGCCAGACACGCCGCCGGATCCGTACGAGCCGCCGCTGCCGCGCCCGATGGCGGTGGAGACGGTGCGCGACCCGATCACCGACGATATCCGCGTGCAGGCGACCCTGCGCGACCAGGACCGGCGGTTGACGCTCGCCTGCGATCCGCACGATTTCGAGTATATCCGCGTCACCTTCACCTCCAACCGCTGGCTGGTGCGCGGCAATTTCATCACCCGGGAACGGGCGCTCATCTATCGCTTCGACGATCTCAGGCCGGTCCGCCTGATCTGGATCGTCAAGGATCGCGAGGCCCGGCTTGCCGGCCGCCGCCGGGTCGGCGCGTTCCTGCGCCAGTTCATCGACGCCGACGAGCTCGTCGTCCGCACCCGCGACGTCGAGACCAACCGCATCCTGCTCCGCTTCCGGATCGTCGGCGGCCGCGAGGCGGTCGACCAGTTGCTTCGTCAGTGCGGCATGAACGAGATGCACGACCAGATCTTCAACGCGCCTCCGACAGAATAAGCGGGACGAACCCCTTGGTTTGACAGGAGGCCCGCGGAAGCGGAAATGGCCTTCGATGAACAAAGAAAAGAACAACGGAACCAGGCTCGGGGGAATCACCAAAGTCGAGGACATTCCGAGCGTTATCGAGGCGCTCCGGGAGATTTACGACGAATCGGTCGCCAATCTCAGGGGTGCGCTCGCCCGCTATCTCAGGACCGGCGAGCATCCCGATCCGAAAGCGCGGGCCGAAGGCCTGTTCGCCTATCCCGAGCTCCGCCTCGACTATCGCCACACCACCCTGGCCTCGGTGCCGCCCCGCTCGTTCGGGCGATTGAACCAGCCGGGCCTCTACGCGACCAGCGTCTCGCGCCCGCATCTCTTCCGCAAATATCTGACCGAGCAGCTCACCTACCTGCTCACCGATTATGACGTGGAAGTGTCGGTCGGCCGGTCGGCCAGCGAGATCCCCTATCCTTATGTCCTCGATGGCTCGGAGGATCTGCGGCTCGACGGCGCGCAGGCGGCGGACCTCAGCCTATGGTTCCCGACCACCGAGCTCGCCCATATCGGCGACGAACTGGCCGACGGCGTCTGGCAGGTGCAGCCGGGCGCGGCGCGGCCGCTCTCGCTCTTCGACGGTCCGCGCGTGGACTTCAGCCTCGCGCGGCTGCGCCACTATACCGGCACGCCCTCGGAGCACACCCAGCGCTACCTGCTCTTCACCAACTATGTCCGCTATGTCGACGAGTTCGTACGCTGGGCGGTCGACGAGCTGCAGAAGCCGGACAGCCCCTATCGCGCGCTCAGCGCCGCCGGCGGAGTCTATGTCACCAAGGATACGCCGAACGCGGTCGAGGCGGTCAATGAGGGCGGCTGGCGCCGTCACCAGATGCCCGCTTATCACCTGATCGCCCACGCCGGCGAGGGCATCAGCCTGGTCAATATCGGCGTCGGCCCGTCCAACGCGAAGACGATCTGCGACCACCTCGCGGTGATGCGGCCCGAGGTCTGGCTGATGATCGGCCATTGCGGAGGCCTCAGGCCCAGCCAGACGATCGGCGACTATGTGCTGGCGCACGCCTATCTGCGCGACGACCATATCATGGACGATGTGCTGCCGACCGAAGTGCCGATCCCGGCCATCGCCGAGATCCAGCAGGCTTTGTACGACGCGGCGATCGACATTACCGGCGAGGAGCCGCAGGAGCTGAAGAAAAGGCTGCGCACCGGCACGGTCGTCACCACCGACGACCGCAACTGGGAATTGCGCATCACCCAGTCGGCGATCCGCTTCAACCAGTCCCGCGCCGTGGCGATCGACATGGAGTCGGCCACGGTCGCCGCCCAGGGCTACCGCTTCCGCGTGCCCTACGGCACGCTGCTCTGCGTCTCCGACAAGCCGCTGCACGGGGAGATCAAGCTGCCAGGGCAGGCCAACGCCTTCTACGAGCGCGCAATCAGTCAGCATCTGCGAATCGGTATCGAGACGCTACGCATTCTCCGGCGCGAGGGCGCCGCCCTCCACTCGAGAAAGCTGCGCGCCTTCGACGAACCGCCCTTCCGTTAGGACCTTGGCGGTCCTCGCAAAAACCACGGATTTCTGCGATTTCCTGGCGAGCTCATTTCGCGGCTGCAGCATTCGCGCAACGCTCTGAAAAGATTCTGCGACGCCCTGCGCAGAGAGTCTTTGAACCGTAAAAAACGGGGCGCTATAGGCGATTATCTAAACGGCCAAATTTCCGTTCTCGGGGGAATCAAATCTCATGAAAAAGCTCGCACTTCTCTGCGCAACCACGGCGTTCGTCCTGCCCGGCATGGCGATGGCGCAATCCACCGGCACGATCACGACGGAGGAGGAGACCGCCGTCGTCGTCACCGGCACCCGCACCCGTGACGTCAACGGCATCAGCATTCCCGACCGGCCGAAGGCCCAGGGCGTTCTCGGTTCAGAGGTGATCCAGCGGCAGTCGCCGGGCCAGTCCATCCTGCAGACCGTCAACCTGGTTCCCGGTGTGAACTTCACGAACTCGGACGCCTACGGCTCGTCGGGCGGCAACCTGCGCATCCGCGGCTTTGACGGCAACCGCATCTCGCTGACCTTCGACGGCGTCCCGCTGAATGACTCGGGCAACTACGCCATCTTCTCGAACCAGCAGCTCGATCCGGAGCTGATCGAGCAGGTCAACGTCAACCTCGGCCAGACCGATATCGACAGCCCGACGGCGTCCGCATCCGGCGGGACGGTGAACTACCGCACCATCCTGCCGACCCGCGACATTTCGATCCGCGCGGTCGGCTCGCTGGGCGAGGACTCGTTCCGCCGCGGCTTCATCCTGTTGAACAGCGGCGAGTGGTGGGAGAACGGGCCGCGCGCCTTCTTCTCCTACTCGAACAGCCGGAACGACTGGTTCCGTGGCCCGGGCGAGATCTACAAGCAACAGTTCAACGGTCGAATCTACTATCCGATCGGCACGAACGGCGACTTCATCTCCGTGGCCGGCCACTACAATCGCAATCGCAACAATTTTTCGCGCAACATCGGCTTCACCGATCTGCGTACAACGGCGCTTCCGGACGGGAGCGCTGGCCTGGTCGGTGCGGCGCAACCGCCAGCCAGCCTGACGGCGCCCTCCCTTGTCGGCGTATATGACGATGCCACGTGGGACCGGATCATCGACGGCCCGATCAACAATCTCGACACCTGCAACCTGCCCTCCCATCCGAGCAATGCCGGCGTCGCCGAAAACGACAATGGCAACCAGGGTGTGAACGGCACCACCAATCCGGCGGCCCCGGGCGGCTCGAACAACATCCTGAACGCGTCGAGCTGCACCAACTACACCAACCTCAGGATCAACCCGTCCAACACGGGCAATATCCGCATCAACGGCCGCTTCACGCTCGCCGACAATGTCATTCTGACGGTGGACCCGAGCTACCAGTATGTCCGCGCCAATGGCGGTGGCACGACAACGCTGTCTGAAACCGACCTCCGCCTGCGCGGCGCCACGCCGCTCAATGCCGGCCCCGGCATCGCCGGCAAGGATCTGAACGGCGACGGCGATATTCTCGATACCGTCCGCTTCTTCACGCCGAACAACACCAACACGCGGCGCTTCGGTCTGACCGCCTCCCTTATCTGGACGATCGACGACAACAATCGCGTCCGCATCGCCTACACGTTCGACAGGGCCAAGCACCGCCAGACGGGCGAGTGGGGCTTCCTCGAAGATAATGGCGATCCGGAAAGCGTGTTCGGCGGCCTGAACGCGACGCCCGTCCTGGACGTGAACGGCTTCCAGTTCCAGCAGCGTGACCGCAGGTCCATTGCTCTGCTTCACCAGGTTGCTGGCCAGTATGTCGGCAATTTCTTCGACGACCACCTGCGCGTCGAGCTCGGCCTGCGCCTGCCGTTCTTCCACCGCGATCTGGAGACTTTCTGCCCGGTCCAGGCGGCGGACGGCTTCGCCTATTGCACGAGCCAGCCGATCCTGGCTCGCGGGTCGACGCCGGTGATTCCGGGCGGCACGGCGGCGCAGTCAATCCCGATCTTCGTCAATGTCGGCGACTGCATTACGACCGCCTGCGGCTTCAACGCCGCGTTCCGGCCACTTTATGCGCCGTTTGCCTCGAAGTATAATTTCAATCCGGTCCTTCCCAACGCCGGCATCGTCTGGAATTTCGGGGGCGGGCTCAGCGTCTTCGCCAGCTACGCTCGCGGCTTCTCCGCGCCGCGTACGGACAACCTCTACCGTGCGCCGGTCGTGGCCGTCGATCCGGAAACGACCAACGCGTTCGATCTGGGTGTCCGGTACGTGCGTCAGAACGTCATTGCCCAGGCAGCGGTCTGGAACATTTCCTACAAGAACCGGATCGTGACCTCGTTCAACCAGGCAGAGGGCATTTCGGTCGACCGCAACGTCGGCAGCGTGCACACCTGGGGTGCGGATGCCAGCCTTGGCTGGGAGCCGATCCCGGAGCTCAGCCTCTACGCCATGGCCTCCTACAACCACTCGCGGCTGCAGAATAACGTGAACCTCGCAGCTCCCACCGGGACCGATTGCGACTCCGCCCCGAATATCGCGGGTTGCGCTCAGACTGCCGGCAAGCGCGTTGCCGAGACTCCGGACTGGACGGTCGGTGGCCGTGCCCAGGCGAACCTCGGGCCGTTCACGATCGGTGCGCAGGCCAAGTGGGTCGACCGCCGGTTCGCGACGGACGACAACAGCATCGTCGTTGCCGGTTACACGACTGTGGATCTGGACTTCCGCTTCGACCTTGGCTCGATCGGCCTGAGGGACAGCTTCTTCCAGGTGAACGTCATCAACGCCACCAACGCGCGCTACTTCGGCAACATCAGCACGCAGATCAACGGCGTCGCGGCCGGCGCCGCCGGCGCGCAGAGCCCGACCTTCTCGGTGGGCGCGCCGCGGACCATCCTTGCGACGCTGAGCCTCGCCTGGCGCGCCGGCAACTGATCGGCACGCTCTGACCGGTAAATGGGGCGCCGCGGGCTCTGGCTCGCGGCGCCCCTTCTTTTTGCGCGGGATGTCACTAATCTCGCCCGGATGAGCAACGACCCCCTCGTCGAACGCGCCCGCGACGCAGCGCTCAAGGCCTACGCGCCTTATTCCAGGTTCAGCGTCGGCGCGGCGGTCGAGTCCGTCGACGGCGAGATCGCGGTCGGCGCCAATATGGAAAATGCCTGCTACCGGCTCGGCATCTGCGCCGAGCTCAGCGCGCTCACCGCCGCCCGCCAGGCCTTTGGGCTCGACAAGGTGAAACGGATCGCGGTCGCCGGCGGCCATGTCGGCCCGGCCGGCACGCTCGCGGGCGCGGCGCCGGTCACGCCCTGCGGCGGCTGCCGGCAGGCGATCTATGAGGCGGCCGACCTCTCCGGCCTCGACATCGAGGTGATCTCCTCGAACGGCGACGGCACCGAAACGATCGTCAGCACGATCCGCACGCTGCTGCCCGAAGGCTTCGGCCCGGCCAGCCTTGCGGACGCCGGGCAATGAACCGGGCGCGCCTCCGGCTCCTGCTCCTGATCATCCCTTGCGGCGTGATCACGGCCGTTGCCGCCAGCCTGTTCCTCGGCATGACCTTCGCGCTGCTGACAGAGGGGCCGGCGCGCCTCCTGGACGGCCTGGGTCTCGGCCTGCGGGTCATCTGGTTCGGGCTGGCGGTCGCGACCTTGCCCGCCATCCTGTTCGGAGGCCTGCTCTGGCTCCGCGGAGTCCGCCGGCCGCTAGCCTGGGCCGGCGCGGGCGTGCTCGGGGGCCTCGTCTGCCTCGGCCTGGCCCGTGTCGGGCCGGGTGACATCGGCCAGATCACGAAGCTGGTGCTCAGGCACTATCCGCTGGGCTTCTCGCTGGCCTTCGCAATCTCGGGCGCGCTGGCCGCGCTGACCTTCCTGGGACTGATGCGCCTGTTTGTCAGGATGTTCAGAGGCCGGTCGCCGATCAGACCAATTTGATCTCCCGCAGCCGCTGCTGGAGATATTCGTCCGCGGTGATCGGCACCGGATAGAGGTTGGGCCGCTCCGCGCTGATGCAGTTGGGCAAGGTCTCGATGCAGAAGTCCGAGCGGAAGTGAAGAAAGAAAGGCATCGAGTAACGCGAAATGCCGCGCCGCTCGGGCGGCGGGTTCACCACCCGGTGGGTGGTCGATTTCAGCACATTGTTGGTCAGCCGCTGCAGCATGTCGCCGATATTGACTGCCAATTCGCCGGGCTTCGGCGTCACCGGCACCCAGTCGCCGTCACGGTCGAGCAGCTGCAGGCCGGCCTCTTCCGCGCCGAGCAACAGGGTGATCGTGTTGATGTCCTCATGCGCCCCGGCGCGGACATTCGGCCCGTCGCCCGGGATCGGCGGATAATGGAGCAGGCGCAGGATCGAATTGCCGTCGCGCACCGTGTCGACGAAATAATCGTGCGGCAGGCCGAGATAGCGGGCGATCGCCTCGAGCAATTTGGCGCCGGTCCGGTCGAACGCCGCGAAAAGCTCGAGGAAGGTGCTCCGGAACGACTCGACCTCCTCCGGCCAGACGTTCGGCGGCATCGAGCTTTCATATTTGTGCCCGGGCGGCAGGTCGCGCGCGACGTGCCAGAATTCCTTGAGGTCGTAATTGACCGCGCCCTTCGCGGTCTCGATGCCGAAGGGCGTATAGCCGCGGGCGCCGCCCTTGCCGGCCAGATGATAGCGCCGCTTCACCGCGTCCGGCAGCGCGAAGAAGGCCTTCGCCTTCTCCTCCGCGCGGTGGATGAGGTCGGCCGGAATGCCGTGATCGGCGACGATGGCGAAGCCGTAGCGCTCGAACGAGCCGCCAAGCTCGTCGGAGAAGCCTTCCGGGTCGCGCTCGGCGTCGAGCAGGGAGACGGAGGCGACGGCTTTTTCAGGTGCGAGAGTGCTCATGCGCGCCTTCTAATCCAATGCGCGGCTTTGCTCAAATCGGTGCGATCCCCCGCCGGAACAAGCCGGCAATCCCCGCCGCGTCGGCTTCGGCATCCCAATCGAGCCGCGGCGCCACATTGGTGCGCGCGACCAGATAGCCGAGATTGACGCTGATGAAGCTCTGGGCGAGCAGCCGCGTGGATTGCGCCGGATCCACCTCGCCCGCCGCCTGCAGCGCCTCGAGGCATGCGACGAGCGGCCGCCAGACCCCCGCGATCCAGTCGCCGCTGTAGCGCGCCTTGAACGATTCGCTCTGGATGATCTCCAGCAGGAACAGCCGGCCGAATTCCGAGGCTACCGCCGGCGACTGCGCCCGTTCGCTGAGCAGCCGGCGATGCCAGGACTCGAACGCGTCGAGCGTGCGCGGCGGATTCGTGGCGAGTTCGGCGAAGCCGGATTGGGCGATCTGCGTCCGCGACACCATGTCGAGGACGGCGGTCATCAGCCCCTCCTTGTTGACGAACTGCTTGAACAAAGTCCGCTCCGTCGTGCCCGCCCGCTCCGCAATCTCGCGCGAGGTCGTGCCGCCGATTCCCTTTTCGTGAATCAACTCCGCCGTAGCTCGCAAAAGAGCCTGCCGCTTCGCCTCGCCGCGCTTCATTTCGCTCACAAAAACAACCTCTTGCTAAAAAAGTATAGTGCACACTTTACATATTCGCGAATCAAAGTATAGTGACTGCTATACACATCGCAAGGAGGTTCCCGTGTTTCCCGAATCCGCTCTGACCACCCGCCCCTGGCTGATCCCGCCGCTCGTCGACGAGGTGATCGAATCCCGCCGGGCGATCCGCAACTTTCTGCCGGATCGCGTTCCACTCGGGGCGCTGAAGGAGATATTGGAGGTTGCGCGCCATGCACCGAGCGCCAGCAATATCCAGCCCTGGAAATGCCATGTGCTGACCGGCGCCGCGCGCGACCGGCTGGTGGCCGAGGCCGTCGCCGCCTTCCGCGCCGGCGGGCCGCAGGCGCTGTCGAGCGAATATGAATTCTTCCCGGCCGACATGCCTGAGCTCTTCGCCGGCCGGCGCGCGGCCTTCGGGGCGAAGCTGGGCGGCGCGCTCAGGATCGACCAGACGGACATGGCGGCGCGGATGGAAGTGATGGCGCGAAACTTCATGTTCTTCGAGGCGCCGGTCGGCATCATCTTCACCATCGACCGGCGGCTCGAACGGGCCAGCCTGCTCGATTATGGCTGCTTCCTGCAGAATGTGATGCTCGCCGCCCGGGCACGGGGTCTCGACACCTGCCCGCAGCAGACCTGGGCGATGATGCACCGCGTCGTCCGCCCGGTTCTCGGCCTCGGCGAGGAAGAGATGGTGGTCTGCGGGATGGCGATGGGCTTCGCCGACCCCCTCGCCGCCGAGAATGCGCTGGGTCTCGACAAGGAGAGGGCGGAGCATTTCGCCACGTTCCACGACGAGGTCGCGACCGAGGACGCTTTCTGCATGGCCGCATGATTGCAGTCCCGGGGCATCGCCCGGGGCAGGCCTATTGCGCGTTGGCCTGGTTGGCCGACGCCGGGGCCGCTGTCGACGCATTGGCCCCTGCTGGCGCAGCGGCGTTCACCGCGGCCGGGGCGGGCGGCGGGGAGGCGGCGACCTGCGTCCCGGTCATGGTCAGGATGAGGCCGGCCAAGGCCGCGCTCATCAGGTTGGAGAGCGAGCCGGCGAGCAGGGCCTTCAGCCCCAGCTTGGCGATCATCGGCCGCTGGTTGGGCGCGAGCCCGCCGGTCACCGCCATCTGGATCGCGATCGAGCTGAAATTGGCGAAGCCGCAGAGGGCAAAGGTGACCACCGCCACCGTATAGGGCGAGAGCGCTGCCTGGCCCTGGCCCAGATTGATGAAGGCCACAAATTCGTTGAGCACCACCTTGGTGCCGAACAGGCTGCCCGCCTGCGCTGTTTCATTCGCAGGCACGTTCAGCATGTACATGACTGGCTGGAAGATGCGCCCGATCGCCGCCTGGAAGGACCAGCCTTCCTGGCCGAAGGCATGGCCGATGCCGCCGAGAATGCCGTTCGCGAGCGCGACCAGGGCGACGAACGCCAGCACCATCGCGCCCACTGCAACGGCGAGCTTGACGCCGGTCGCGGCACCGTTGGCGGCGGCCATGATCACATTGGCGGGCCGTTCCTCGCCATGATCGTCCTCGCCCACCGGCTCCGGCTCGATGCCCCGCGCCGCGGGATCGTCCGGCATGATCATCTTGGCCATCAGGATGCCGCCGGGCGCCGACATAAAGCTCGCGGCGAGCAGGTAGGGCAGGTAATGCGGCGCCTGGTCGCCGAACATCGCGGCGTAGGCGAGCAGGATCGTGCCCGCGACTCCGGCCATGCCGACGCTCATGATGCAGAAGAGCTGCGAGGGCGTGAGGTTCGCCAGATAGGGCCGGATCACCAGCGGGCTCTCCGACTGGCCGACGAAGATGTTCGCCGCCGAGCCAAGCGATTCCACCCGGGTGATGCCGGTCACCAGCCGGATCGCGCCGCCCACCCATTTGATGATGAGCTGCATGATGCCAAGATAGTAGAGGATCGAGATCAGGGACGCGAAGAAGATGATCACCGGCAGGGCTGCGATCGCGAAGGCATGGGCGGTGTTGGTGCAGCCGAAGGTCGCCGCCGCCCGCACGGTTTCCGCGGCGATCGGCCGGACGTTCTCGTCCGGGACGGTGAGCATGCAGGCATTGTTGGCCAGATCGCCGAAAATGAAGGCGGTGCCGGCATGGGCGTAGCCAAGCAGATTGCTGACGCCGTCCGACATGGCGGCGATCACATTCTTCCCCCAGGTCGTGCCGAGGACCATGATCGCGAGCCCGGCCTGCAGCGCGAACGCCGCGCCGACGACGCGCAGATTGATCCATTTCCGGTTCGCTGAAAAAGCGAAGGCGATCAGGAGGATCAGCAGGATGCCGCCGATGCCGATGACGATGTTCATGCCCGCTTCCCCCGGAGATTCTTGGTTTTGTCACACCATGAAGCGGCGCGCGAATATTACCAGACCATTTTGGCTTCGGTCGCTCCGGTCGCCGCATGGAGCCGGTCGAGCACGTCGCCGATCTCGTCCGCGACCAGCAGCTGGGCGCGGCGCGCCGGCGACATGAAGCCGTTGGTCGTGACGCCGTCGAGGAAGGAAATCATGTCGTCCCAGAAGCCGTCGACATTGAGGATGGCGAATGGCTTGGCGTGATAGCCGAGCGCGTTCCAGCTCCACGCCTCGAACAGTTCGTCGAACGTGCCGACACCGCCGGGGATGGCGACGAAGGCGTCGGTGAGGTCCGTCATCATCGCCTTGCGGGTGTGCATGTCCGGAACGAGATGGAGCTCGGTGAGGCCGGTATGGGCGACCTCCAGATCGACCAAAGCCTGCGGGATCACGCCATAGGCCTCGCCGCCGGCACCCATCACCGCGTCCGCGACCACGCCCATCAGGCCGAGCCGGCCGCCGCCATAGACGAGGCCGATCCCGCGGCGGGCCATCTCCACGCCGAGCGCCCGCGCCGTCTCTTCGAAGCGCGGATTGGTGCCCATGGAGGAGCCGCAATAGACCGCCAGTCGCTTCACAGCTTCGCCACCATTTCCTTCAGATCCGCCTCCGGCCGCGCGCCGAAATGGGAGATCACCTCCGCCGCCGCGATCGAGCCCATGCGCAGACTGTCCTCGAGGCTGCGGCCCTGCGCCTGGCCGACGAGGAAGCCGGCGGCGAAGAGATCGCCGGCACCGGTCGTGTCGACCACGCCTGCCCCAATCCTAGCGATCGGCACCGTGGCGCGAACACCCCGTTGCACCGCCATCGCGCCTTCCGACCCGCAGGTGACGACGACGAGCGGCACGACCTGCTGGATCGCCGCCACCGCCGATTCGCGGTCGTCCGTGGCGGCCAGCTCCCTGATCTCGTTCTCATTGGCGAAGAGCAGGTCGATCGCGCCCGCCTCCAGCATCTTCATCATCTCCGCGCGGTGCGGCTTGATGCAGGCGATGTCCGACAGAGTGAAGGCGACCTTGCGGCCCGCCTGGTGGGCGGTCGCCATCGCCTGCTCCATCGCCGCGCGCGGCCCGGCCGAGCGCCAGAGATAGGCCTCCAGATAGAGGATCGCCGCGTCCCGGATCTGCTGATGGTCAAGCGCCTCGGCCGATAGCTCGTGCGCGGCGCCGCGGAAGGTGTTCATCGTCCGCTGCGCGTCCGGAGTCACCAGGATCAGGCAGCGCCCGGTCGGTTCGCCGCCGCTCTTCGGCGGAGTCAGGAACTCGACGCCAAGCGCGCGGATGTCGTGGGTGAAGATTTCGCCGAGCTGGTCGTTCGAGACCTGACCGACGAAACCGGCTCGCCCGCCCAGCGCGGCGACGCCGGCCATGGTGTTCGCCGCCGAGCCGCCGCTGGTCTCGCGCGCCTGGCTCATCCGCGCGTAGAGCCGCGTCGCCCCCGCCGCGTCCAGCACCTGCATCGAGCCTTTGACGAGGCCTTCTTCCTCGAGGAACGAATCCTCCGCGGTGGCGATCACGTCCACCACGGCGTCGCCGATCGCCAATACGTCCAAGCGCGTGCCAGTCACCGGCGGGTCATGGCTGGATAAGCGGGCCGCGAAAAGCCCCTTTTTGCGCGTTCGCAAACCGGTTACGCATCACCGATGAGCACAGCACCCGCGCAGCCGGCCCTGAGCCGCTCCCTCTTCCTTTTCTCGATCTTCTACGGCGGCATGGTCACCATCGCCGGCGTGCTCGGCGCCAAGCAGGTCGCGCTGGGCCCGCTCGCCGTCGAAGCAGGGATCTTCCCGTTCCTGATCCTGGTCGCGCTGTCGAGCACGGTCGCGGAGCTGCACGGCAAGGACGCGGCGAACAAATTGCTGCGCTACGGCTTCATCCCGCTGATCACGGCCATCCTGCTCACCCTGATCATCCTTCGGCTGCCGACGGACCCCAACATGTACCCGCCAGCCAAGGAGGCCTTCCCGATCATCCTGGGCCAGAGCTGGCGGATGATGGCGGCGGGGATCGTCGCCTACGGCACCTCGGTGACGCTCAACATCTGGATCTTCTCCAAGCTGACCGCCGCGACCGGCCGTTTCGCCGCCCTGCGCGGCTTCATCGCCGCGGCTTTGTCGCAGATTGTTGATACACTGATCTTCATCACGGTCTCCTTCTACGGCGAGCGGCCGATCGGCGAGCTGATGCTCGGGCAGATGCTGGCCAAGGTCGTGCTGTCCGCAGTGCTGGTGCCGGTGATCATCATCGTCTGCGTCGGCATCGGCAAACGTCTCGACCGCGCCTGAATTCGAGGAAAATTCCATGAAGCTGAAACTGCTCGCCGCTTTGCTGGCCCTCGCCGCCACGCCTCTCGCAGCGCAGCAGCGAAGCGTCGCCCCGTCGGTCCGGCCGAAGCTGGTCGTGGTGATCTCGGTCGACCAGTTCTCGGCCGATCTCTTCGCCGAATATCGCGGCCTCTATACGGGCGGCCTCCGCCGCCTCTCGCAGGGCGTGGTCTTCCCCGCCGGCTACCAGTCGCACGCCGCGACCGAGACCTGCCCCGGCCACTCCACCATATTGACCGGCGACCGGCCGGGCCGCACCGGCATCATCGCCAACAACTGGGTCGACCAGAGCGCGGCGCGGGCGGACAAATCCATCTATTGCTCGGAGGACGAGCGCGTCGCCGGCTCCAGCTCGGAGCATTACACCGTCTCCGACCTGCACCTCCGCGTCCCCACGCTCGGCGACCTGATGCAGCGCGCCGATCCGCGCAGCCGCGTCGTCGCGGTGGCCGGCAAGGACCGCGCCGCGGTGATGATGGGCGGCCATAATCCGACCCAGCGCTGGTATTGGGCCGGCCGCGCCTTCGTCAGCGACCGCGCCGGCGCGCGCGAGCCGGGCCCGGTCACCCAGGCCAACAATCGCATCGCCACCGCGTTGACCCGCCCGCGCGAGGCGATGGCGCTGCCCGACGCCTGCGAGAGCCGCGACCGCGCCATTCCCATCGCCGGCAGCGCCACCGGGGTCGGCACCGGCCGCTTCGCCCGCGGCGAGAACGAGCGCAGCGCCTTTCGCGCCTCGCCAGACTTCGACCGCGAGATCCTGACCGTCGCCGAGGGGATGCGCGACGAGATGCGGCTCGGCGAGGGCGCCTCCACCGATCTCCTGATCATCGGCCTTTCCGCCACCGATTATGTCGGCCACACGTTCGGCACGCGCGGCACCGAGATGTGCATCCAGATGCTCGCGCTCGACCGCATTCTCGGCGACTTCTTCCGCGACCTGGACCAGGAAAATGTCGACTATGTCGTGGTGCTGACCGCCGATCATGGCGGCATCGACCTGCCCGAGCGCAGCGCCGAGACCGGCGCGCCAACCGCGGCGCGCTCCGATCCGGCGCTGAACGCGACCGCGATGGGCCAGGCGCTCGGCCGCCGCCTCCGCCTGCAGGGCCCGGTCCTGTTCGGCGACGGGCCGTTCGGCGACATGTGGATCGACCGCGCCCTCGCGCCCCGGGTCCGCGCGCGGGTCCTCGCCGAGGCGGTGCGCGCCTATCGCGCCCATCCGCAGGTCCAGACCGTCTTCACCCGCGCCGAGCTCGCCGCGGCCCCGCTCCCGTCCGGCCCGCCCGAGACCTGGAGCCTGATCCAGCGCGCCCGCGCCTCGTTCGATCCCGAGCGCTCCGGGGACTTCTACGTGGTCCTGAAGCCGCGCATCACCCCGATCGCCGACGGCAGCCGCGGCTATGTCGCGACCCATGGCAGCATCTGGGATTATGACCGCCGCGTGCCCATCCTGTTCTGGCGGCGCGGCCTGACTGGCTTCGAACAGCCTTTGTCGGTGGAGACGGTGGACATCATGCCGAGCCTCGCCGGCCTGATCGGCCTGCCGCTCGCGCCGGGCAGCGTCGACGGCCGCTGCCTCGACCTCCTTGTCGGGCCGGCGACGAGCTGCCCGAACTAGCGCCGGGAGCGTCCCGGGCTATAGTCGGCCGATGCGCATCGCCTCCGTCGCCGATTTCCGCGAGGCCGCCAAAAGGCGGCTGCCGCGCTTCCTGTTCGATTATATCGACGGCGGTTCCTATGGCGAGGTGACGCTGCGGCGGAACGTCGCGGACCTCGCCGCGGTCGAGCTGCGCCAGCGCGTGCTGCGCGACGTCTCGGAGATCGACCTTTCCACCGAAATCCTCGGCCAGAAGCTGGCCATGCCGGTCGCGCTCGGCCCTGTCGGCCTCTCCGGCATGTATGCGCGGCGCGGCGAGGTGCAGGCCGCCCGCGCCGCGCATGCGGCCGGCCTGCAATTCACGCTCTCCACGGTCAGCTGCTGCTCGCTGGACGAGGTCGCAACCCGGACCGAGAAGCCGATCTGGTATCAGCTCTACATCACGAAGGATCGCGGCTTCACCCGCGACATGCTCGCCAAAGCGGCGGGTCATGGCTGCCCGGTCCTGCTCTTCACCGTCGACCTGCCCCTCCCCGGCTCGCGCTATCGCGACACCCATTCCGGCCTGCACGCGCCGCCTGGGATGCGCAGCCAGGCGCGCCGCCTGCTCCAGGCGATGGGGAAGCCGGGCTGGGCCTGGGACGTCGGCGTTCGCGGCCGCCCCCACTCGCTCGGCAATGTCGCCCATCTGTTCGACAGGCAGACCAATTTGCTCGACTTCCTGAAATGGTCGGCGAACAATTTCGACGCGACCCTCACCTGGAAGGACATCGAAGGCCTGCGCGCGCAATGGCCGGGCAAGTTCGTGATCAAGGGCATCCTCGAGCCTGACGATGCCCGCGCCGCCGTCGATTCCGGCGCCGACGGGATCGTCGTCTCCAACCATGGCGGCCGCCAGCTGGACGGCGTCATGTCCACCGCGCGGGCGCTCCCCGCCATTGCCGACGCCGTGGGCGGCCGGCTCGCCATCCTCGCCGACGGCGGCGTCCGCTCCGGCCTCGACGTGGTGCGGATGCTGGCGCTGGGCGCCGATACCGTCCTGCTCGGCCGCGCCTGGGCCTGGGCGCTGGCGGCGCAGGGCGGCGCCGGCGTCGCCAGGCTGCTCGAGATCATCGAGGCGGAGATGCGCGTCGCCATGGCGCTGACCGGGGTCACAGACGTCCCGGCGATAGACCGGTCGATCCTCTCCGGAGCGGACTGACGCAAAAACTAATCCAAATTGTAACATAAACATGCAATCCCCGGGTGGGAAAAAGCTCGGCGGGGAAGCCATGTCGCACGAAGTCGAGCTGAAATTCGACGTCGCGGCCACGGATGCCGAGGCGCTGAAAGCCTGTCCCGCGCTCGCCGGCCTGACGCCGGAGATTGTCGAGGCCGACACCGCCTATTTCGACACCAAGGACGGGATCGTCCGCCGCGCCGGCTATTCGCTGCGCGTGCGCAAGGCGGGCGGCCGCTTCGTCCAGGCGGTGAAGCACAAGCGCGCCGCCGCCGCCGGCCTGTTCGTCCGGGACGAATGGGAGACGGAGGTCCCGGGTTTCGCGCTGGACGACGCGGCGCTCGCGAAGACCCCGCTCAAGAAATTGCTCGACGCGGAAGCAGCCGGCCCGCTGAAGCTGCAGGTCCGCTCGCGCTTTCGCCGGACGACCTGGCTGGTGACCCACCGGGGCAGCGTGATCGAGGTGGTGCTGGACGAAGGCAAGGTGACCGCCGGCAGGGCCGAGTCGCCGCTTTGCGAGCTCGAGCTCGAGCTCAAATCGGGCAAGCCTCGCGCGCTCTTCGCCTTGGCCGGGGAGATCGGCGCGGCCCTGCCGCTCCGGCTCGGCGTGCTGAGCAAGGCCGAACGCGGCTATGCGCTGGCGGAAGGGGCGCTTGGCGAGGCCGCCAAGGCCGACCCGATCGCGTTGCCGGCAAAGGTCAGCGAGGGCGACGCCTTCCGGACCGTCGCCCAGGCCTGCCTGCGCCATTACCGGCTGAACGAGATCGTGCTGCTCGACCGGCGCGACGCCGACGCGCTGCACCAGGCCCGGATCGCCTTGCGCCGGCTGCGTTCCGCTCTGTCCCTGTTCCGGCCGACCGTGCGCGGCAAGGACTATCCGGAGCTTCGCGAGGAGATCAGCTGGCTCGCCGGCCAGTTCGGTGACGCCCGCAATCTCGACGTGCTGCTCGCCGGCGAAGAGGGGCTGCAGGCCGCGAAGACGGTGCGCGAGCGGCTGCTGAAGGCGCGGGCCAAGGCCTATGACCGGGTCGAGGCCGCGCTCGGCTCGGCCCGGGTCCGGGCGCTGATGCTCAATCTCTCGCTCTGGATCGAGGCCGGCGCCTGGCGCTTCCGCGACCGCGCCAAGCGCCCCCTTGCCGGGCTCGCCGTCGAGCAGCTGGACCGGCAATGGCGACGCGTGAAGCGCAATGGCGCGAGGCTCGGCAAGACCGACGCCGACGACCGCCATCGCCTGCGCCTCGACGTCAAGAAGTTGCGTTATTCCGCCGAATTCCTCGCCGGCCTTGCCGCCAGGAAGCCGAAGCTTGCGCGCTACGAGCGCTTCGTCACCGCGTTGAAGGCGCTGCAGGAGAGCCTCGGCGATCTCAACGACGCCGAGGCGGCGCAGACGATCACCGTCAGGCTCGCCCAAGGTCTGCGCGGCAACGCCGTGCGCCTGCGCCGCAAGGCCGCCGCCGCCGAAGCGATCGCCAGCGCGCAAGAGGCGCTGCGCGCGGCCAGCGAAGTGGCGGGCTACTGGGCCTAGCGCCCCTTTTTCGACCGGAGCAAACCTGCGGGCGGAGCGATGCTGTGACTCGCGCGCCGCACCTTCGCAAAATCGTAAAAGCGGAGTCACAAAAAATTGCTCAAAATGTCATATTCCTGTAACAGTTCCTCAAACGCCTTTGGGAGGAACTGCCGTGAACAGACTTTCGCTGATCGCCCTCGCTGCGACCTGCATCGCTTTCCCGGCGGTCGCCCAGGCGCAGCCGCAGGATGTGATCACGGTCAGGGCCTCCGATCCCTTCGGCGCCGGCGCCATCCAGAACGGCGATCTCGCCCGTGCCGAGGCCCTCCTCACCAGCCGTCACTTCGAGAGCAACGATCCTGTGCGCCTGATCAATCTCGGCGCCGTTTACTGGCTGAGCGGCCGTCACGACGCCGCGGTCGTCGCCTGGCGCCGGGCCCTCGCCGCGCCGGTCCAATATGACGTGCGGACCGCCGGCGGACGGATGCGCTCGACCGACGAGCTCGCCCGCGAGGCGCTGGCGAACGCCACGGGCCGCCCGATCCAGACAGCCAGCCGCTGAGCATCTGAGCGACTGAGAGAAAAAGCGCCCGCCGGTTCCGGCGGGCGCTTCAGTTTTTGGGCAGGCCGGAAGGGAGAGCCGGGGGCGGTGAGACCAGCCTAGAAGTTGACCGTCGCCTCGAGGCCGTAGGTCCGCGGCGCGTTGAAATTGCCGTAGTCGCCGAGCACGTTGTTGATGCTGCCGGTCGTGACGCTGGTGGTCGGCGCGCCAGGCAGGCTGTTCGACGGATCGCGGCGGAAGACGTGCTGCTCGTCGAACAGGTTGCGGCCCCACAGAGCCACGGTCAGCCGCTGGCCGCCGCCGCCCATCGAGATGTCGGCCAGCGCCAGGCGGCCGTTGACGATGAAGGAGGAGTCCGCCTTCGTCGCGAACTGGTCGAAGGCCTGGGTGGCCTGCGCATAGTTCGCGTCCAAGTGGAAGCGCAGGTTCGCACCGTTGCCGCCGATCGGCATCCGATAGTCGATCGCCCCACTCGCGGCGTTGCGCGGCGTGAACACGATGTAGAAACGCTGAAGCGTCGTGGTGCTGGTCGTGACGCAGCCCGGGGCGCCGGTGACGCAGCCGGTCGGCGTGTTCACGCTATAGGTGATCGGCACCAGCGGGATCCGCGTATAGGTGTAGGCATAGGAAGCGGTCAGCGTCAGATTTTCGGTCGGACGAGCGATCATCTCCAGCTCCACACCGCGGATGTGCGTCGTGCCCGGCGCGTTGATCGTAACCAGATTGTTGAAATTGCCGGTGGCGGTCGACTGGATCGAGCTGATGTCGACCTGGCTGTTGTCGCGGTCCATCAGATAGGCCGCAACGTTGAACCGCAGGTGGTGATCGAGCAAATCGGTTTTCAGGCCGAGCTCGTAGCTGCGCACGTCCTCGGGGCCGAATGCCTGATAATTCGAGGTACGCGAGCTCGCGCCGCCGGCCCGATAACCGGAGGCGTACCGGGCATAAGCATGAACCGTGCTGCTGAAGTCGTAGGCGACGTTCACCGTCGGGTTGAAACGGTTCCAAGTGCGGTTCAGCGGCTGATAGCCATTGGTCGCCGCCGCGGCCGCATTCACCACGAACGCCAGGTTGGTCGCGTAGATCGAGCGGGCAAAGTCCGTATCGGCGTAAACGATGTTACGCGAAATAACGAGCTGGCCTTCCTTGTCGTCATGCGTGAAGCGGCCGCCGACCGTAATGTGCAAATCGTCGGTGGCGTTCCAGGTGACGTTGCCATAGGCCGCATAGCTGCGCGAGCGAACCTCCGACGCACGGTCGATCGAGCGGCAGCCCGGGGTCGAGCCAAAGCCGGCCGAACCGGTGCACGGATCGAGGATGACATATTGATAACCGGTGGTCTGGCCAGCGGTCGTGTAGCCGGAGATCGCGACCGAATTCGGTGTCGCCGCGTCATCTCTCACTCGCTCATTATAGTAATAGAGGCCCAAGACGTAATCGATCTGGCCAACGGTGCCGACCGCCTGGAATTCCTGGCTGAACTGGTCTTGAAACAGATCGGCCAGGCTGTAGCGGCTGAAGTTGCAGGCGTTTCCGGCGCAGCCCGGCCGCACGACCGGCACACGGTGCGCGCCGCCGCTATTGTCCCACTGCGTTGCCGAAACGCTGCGCCACGCCGTGATCGAACGGAGCTCGATTTCGGGCGAGACGTTCCAGGTGGCGTGGAAGGTGTAGCCGTGCGTCCGGTCGATGCTCGGCTGCTGCGGCACGCCGATGTCGGCGACGTGCATGCGGGTGTCGCCGTTGACCACCACGCCCGGCAGTAGCGGCGCGACGGTGCCGGTGATGTTCGTGTAGGCGGTGCCGGGAAGGGTGCAGTTGGGCTGGGAGGCCTGTGTGCCGGCGACGCAGCCGTTGGGATTGTAGTTCAGCAGCTGGCTGTAGAAGGGCGTGTTCGCATCGCGGCTGCGATCATAGGCGAAGTCGATCCGCAGGTTGTTGGCCGGGCGCCATTCGACCTCGGCGCGATAGCCGTGCCGGTCATAATAGTTCCAGCCGGTCGAGCCAGGCAGCGGATCCCGGGTGGTCGCGTCCTGATGCTGGATCACGCCGTCCAGCTTGAACCGCAAATTGTAGAATTCCGGCAAGTTCAGGTGGATTTCGGAGCTGTAGCTGCCGAAATTGCCGATGCTGCCGCTGATCCGGCCGCCGAACTCGCCGGTCGGCCGGGCGGTGACGATATTGAGCGCGCCACCTTCGGTGTTGCGGCCGAAGAGCGTACCCTGCGGCCCCCTCAGCACCTCGACCCGCGCGATGTCGAACAGGGCCGCGTTGAGGCCGTGCTGGCGGCCGAGATAGACGCCGTCGATATAGATGCCGACGCCCTGCTCGCGGGCCGGCTGGTTGGCGTCGAGCGGCACGATGCCGCGAATGCCGACGGTCAGCGCGGACTGGCGCGCTTCGAAGGTGGCGACGCGCAATGACGGCACCGCGCCGTCCGCGAAATCGTAAAGGCTCTGGATGTGGCGGTCTTGGATAGCCTGCGTATTGACGACGCTGATTGAGAGCGGCGTTCGCTGCAGATTGGTTTCGCGGCGGGTCGCGGTGACGACGATATCGCCGACACCCTGATTGTCAGCGGCGTTGGGCGCCGGCTGATCGGCGGCGGCGACCTGTGTCTCCGGCTGGGCTTCGCCTGACGGGGCTGCCGTTGCTCCCGTGTCCTGGGCCTGCGCCGTCTGGGCTAGGGCGGCGAACGGAACCAGGGCGGTCGTGAGCAGCAAAGCGCGGAATTTAGACATCATGTCCCCCGGAATGGCGTGGCCGGCGACTCGCCTGCGGAGTCGCCTTCAGGGGTTCCGCTAGGGGTGGAGAATGATGCTTTTATTACAGGTATGACGCAATTATGCGTTTAATTTCCGTCACTTAATTGTCATTTGGAAGACCCGGTTCCGTCACGGTCAAGTCACGATCACCGGATTTCTCAATGCGGCTGGAGGCTTAGCGACAGGCGTTGGCCACCGCGCTCGACCTCGAAGCGGGCGCCGGCCGGGCCGGCGACGATCCGGGCCAGCTCCTGCAATTTCTGTTCGTCGAACACACTTCCGTTGACCGCGACGATCACGTCGCCCGGCCGGATGCCGGCGCGGGCGAGCGCGGGCATCTCCACGTTCGCGCGGACGGTGTAGCCGCTGATCTGATTGCTGACCACGCGCGGCGAAAGACCGAGCCGGTAGCGCAGAATCTCCTCGCGGCCGCCGGCCACCGCCGGAAGCGGCGGGGCCGCGCCGGCAGGATCGGCCGCGACAATCCCGTCGAAGCCGAGGCGCAGCTCGCCGGCCGCCCCCTGGAGGATGGCATGATTCTGCTCGACCCGGACCAGGGTCAGCCCCGGCAGCGCCTCGCGTCCGACCAGCACCAGCCGCTGCCCGCCATTGGCGTAACCGATCACCGCCCCGCTCGCGAGCAGGCCGTAGAGCTTCAGCTGGGAGGTGTCGCCAGCCGGCACGGATTGCGGCGCCGCCGCGGCGGGCGCGGCGGGCGCAACGGGCGGCGGCGTGACGGATGGCGGCGGACCGGCATAGGTCGCGCCGGTTGGCGCGGTCACCGGCGCGGCAATGGGCCCGGGAGGCGGCGCACTGCCGCCGCCGCTGCGCAGCAACAACGATATCAGCACGACGATGACGAGCAGTATCGCGGCCTGGATCAGGCGCTTCTCGCGGAGGCTGAGGCTGCGTGCGGTCATGATTACCGGGGACAGTTACTAGTAACTGTCCCCATTCCTGCAACTGTCTGCGCCGTCACCCGCCATCGTCGTCCAGCGCATAGCCCGCGGAGCGGACGGTGCGGATCAGCTCCGGCTTGCCGCCGATATTGATCGCCTGGCGGAGCCGGCGGATATGGACGTCGACGGTCCGAAGCTCGATGTCGCGGTCCCGCCCCCAGACGGAATCGAGCAATCGCGCCCGGCTGAACACCCGGCCCGGATGTTCGAGGAAATGGCGCAGCAGCCGGAATTCGGTGGGGCCGAGCGGGATCGTCTTGCCCGCCCGCTTCACCTTGTGGCTGACGATGTCCATTTCGAGATCGGCGAACTTCAGCAATTCCCCGGCCAAAGCCGGCCGCACCCGGCGCAGCACCGCGCGCACCCGGGCGACCAGTTCGCGCGGGGAAAAGGGCTTGGTCACATAATCGTCGGCGCCGGTCTCGAGGCCGCGGACCCGGTCCGCCTCCTCGCCGCGGCCGGTCAGCATGATGATCGGGACGTTGGCGGTCTCCGGCGCGCGGCGCACGCGGCGGCAGACTTCGAGCCCGGAAATGCCCTCGATCATCCAGTCGAGCAGGATGATGTCCGGCGGCGTCTCGGCGGCGAGCAGCAAGGCCTCGTCGCCGTCCGGCGTATGGGCGACGTGAAAATCCTCGCGCTCGAAATGCCATTTGAGCAGGTCCGCGAGCGCGGGATCGTCCTCGACCAGCAGCAGCTTGCCATTCATCATCTGGGCAGGTCCTTCCCCCTGACCGGCGCGCCGGATCATCCGACCGGGCTATAGCCGTTTTCGGGAGGTTCCATGACAGGGATGTGACAGTTCCGCGTAACGCACCGGGGACAGTTGCTTGCAACTGTCCCCGGTGCTGTTGCTGCGAAAGGAATGGGGACAGCTACGAGTAGCTGTCCCCGCCCTTGGCGCGCAGCCGGAAAGCATGGAGCAACGGTTCGGTATAGCCATTGGGCTGCGCCACACCCTCGAAGATCAAGGCGCGGGCGGCCTGGAAGGCGAGGCTCGTCTCCTCATGGCCAGCCATCGGCCGGTAGAAGGGATCGCCTTCATTCTGCGCATCGACCTGCGCGGCCATGCGCCGCAGCGCCGCCTCGACCTCGTCCGCGGTGCAGACGCCGTGCAGCAGCCAGTTGGCGATGTGCTGCGAGGAAATGCGCAGCGTCGCCCGGTCCTCCATCAGGCCGACATCGTGAATGTCCGGCACCTTCGAGCAGCCCACGCCCTGATCGATCCAGCGCACGACATAGCCGAGAATGCCCTGGGCGTTGTTGTCCAGCTCTGCGCGCACCTGCTCCGGTGACCAGTTGCGCCCGGTGGCGAGCGGCACTGTGAGCAGGGCGTCGAGCGGCGGCGGCGCCTCCTCGGCCAGCTCGGCCTGCCGGGCGAAGACGTCGACCTGGTGATAGTGAAGCGCATGCAGCGTGGCGGCGGTCGGGCTCGGCACCCAGGCAGTGTTCGCGCCGGCCTGCGGATGTGACGACTTCTGCGCAAGCATGTCGGCCATCAGATCGGGCGCGGCCCACATGCCCTTGCCGATCTGCGCCTTGCCGGAGAAGCCGGCGGCGAGGCCGATGCGGACGTTGCGGTCCTCATAGGCCTTGATCCAGGTCGAGCCCTTCATCTCCGCCTTGGGGATCATCGGCCCGGCGCGCATCGAGGTGTGGATCTCGTCGCCGGTCCGGTCGAGGAAGCCGGTGTTGATGAACACGATGCGGTGGCGGAGCGCATGGATGCAGGCGGCGAGATTGGCGGACGTGCGGCGCTCCTCGTCCATCAGCCCGACCTTGATCGTGTGGCGGGCGAGGCCGAGCAGATCCTCGACCGCATCGAACAGATCGTTGGCGAAGGCCGCCTCGTCGGCTCCGTGCATCTTGGGCTTCACGATATAGATGGAGCCGGCGCGGCTGTTGCGGAACCGGCCTAGCCCTTCCAGGTCGTGCAGGCCCACCAGGCTGGTGACGATCGCGTCGAGCACGCCTTCGGGCGCCTCACCGCCATCCGGAAGCTGGATGGCTGGCGTGGTCATGAGGTGACCGACATTGCGGACGAACAGCAGCGAGCGCCCGGGAAGGGTCAACTCGCCATAGTCGCGGTCGCCGTTCAGCGTGCGATCGACACTGCGGCCGCCTTTGTCGAAGCTGGCCGTGAGATCGCCCTTCATCAGGCCAAGCCAGTTGCGATAGGCCGCGACCTTGTCCGCCGCGTCCACCGCGGCGACGCTGTCCTCCAGGTCGACGATCGTGGTGAGCGCTGATTCCAGCACCACGTCGGCGATGCCGAGCGGATCGTCGCGGCCGATCGGATGGCCAGGGTCGATCACAAGCTCGATGTGCAGGCCGTTGTGGCGGAAGAGGATGGCGCCGTCCCGGCGGCCGACCAGAGCCGGATGGTCGCCGCCGGCGACGGCGGCCTCCCAGCCGGGCAGCGCCTCGTCGAGGAACGCCCGGGCCCGCGCGATCACCTGCGCGCCGCGTTCGGCATCGTAACCGGGACCCTGCGCCTTCCCCGGCAAGGCATCCGTCCCGTAGAGCGCGTCATAGAGGCTGCCCCAGCGCGCATTGGCGGCGTTGAGCAGGAAGCGGGCGTTGAGCACCGGCACCACCAGCTGCGGTCCCGCGATCCGCGCGACCTCGTCGTCCACATTCTGCGGGTCGATGGTGAATGGCTCCGGTTCGTCGGCTATATAGCCGATCTCCCGGAGGAATTCGGCGTCGCCGCTGCGCGCCGGTTCGCCATCGATCCTGGCCTGGAGCTCGTCGCGGATCGCCAGCAGGCGCCTATTCTCCGGTGCCAGCCGCGCGAAGAGCTCCGCCATGCGCTGCCAGAAGCCGTCAGCGTCGAGACCGGTGCCGGGCAGCGCCTCCTCTTCCAGGAAACGGACGAGCGGCTCGGCGACTTGGAGCCCATGGCGGTCGATCATATGCTGCATAGCCGCGATCCCTGACGGTCCGTGCCGGACCGCGCAATTGAAAAATCCGCGCTCGCGCCGCAGGACGAGGCATGACTTCGTACGACGTCCTCATCATCGGCGGCGGCCATGGCGGCGCCCAGGCGGCGATCGCGCTGCGCCAGGCCGGCTTCACCGGCTCGCTCGCCATCCTTGGCGCGGAGCCCCACCCGCCCTACGAGCGCCCGCCTCTCTCCAAGGAATATCTGGCCGGCGAGAAGGAATTCGAGCGGCTGCTGATCCGCCCCCTCGGTTTCTGGACGGAGCGCGCGGTCGAGCTGCTGCTCGGCCACAAGGTGACCGCGATCGATCCGACGGCAAAGACGGTAACGCGCGAGGACGGCGCCGCCTTCGGCTATGACACCCTGATCTGGGCGACGGGCGGCACGCCGAAGCGGCTGAGCTGCGCGGGCTTCGAACGCGTCCACACGATCCGCGACCGCGCCGATGTCGACCGGCTGCTTCGCGAATTGCCCGCGGTGAAGCGGGTCGCGGTGATCGGCGGCGGCTATATCGGACTGGAGGCGGCGGCGGTGCTCCGCAAGCTCGGCCGCGAAGTCGTGTTGCTGGAAGCGCTGGACCGGGTCCTTTCCCGCGTCGCCGGCGAGCCCATCTCCCGCTTCTACGAGGCCGAGCATCGCGCCCATGGCGTCGACGTCCGCACCGGCACCGGGCCGGACTCGATCGCCCCGGAGGGCGTGAAGCTCGGCACTGGCGAGATCCTTCCGGCCGATCTGATCGTCGCCGGCATCGGCATCGACGCCGCCATCGGCCCGCTCGCCAAAGCGGGAGCGGAGACGGGCAATGGCGTCCATGTCGACGAATTTTGCCGGACCAGCCTGGCCGACATCTACGCGATCGGCGATTGCGCGGCGCACGAGAACAAGTTCGCCGGCGGCGCGCGCATCCGGCTGGAGTCGGTGCAGAATGCCAGCGACCAGGCCAATACGGTCGCGAGAGCGATCATGGGGGCGCCCGCGCCTTATGCGGCGACGCCCTGGTTCTGGTCGAACCAATATGATCTGAAGCTGCAGACCGTCGGCCTTTGCCAGGGCCATGACGACCTTGTCGTCCGCGGCGATCCCGCGGCGCGCAGCTTCTCGGTCGTCTATCTCAAGGCCGGCCGGGTGATCGCGCTCGACTGCGTCAATATGGTCAAAGACTATGTCCAGGGCCGCAAGCTGATCGAGGCGGGCGCCGCGCCGGACAAGGCGGCGCTAGCGGATGCGACGGTGCCGCTGAAAGAGCTGCTGCCTAGCTGAGGAGCGTGTCGTTGTCGGCGCCCGCTTCGGGCGGCAGCCGGGGCGGATCGGCCGGCGTCGCCGAGAAACGCGGCGCCGGCGCCGGCTGGATCATCCCGCCCACCTCGACGAAGGCGGTCCGGGCCACATTGTGCGGATGAAGCGGCGCCTCGGCGAGCGACAGAACCGGCGCGAAGCAGATGTCCGTGCCCTCCATCAAAGCGCACCATTCCTCCCGTGTCTTCGTCCGGAAAATGGCGGCGAGACGCTCTTTCAGAACCGGCCATCGGGAGGCGTCGAATTGCGCGCCGAATCCGGGGTCGTCCGTGAGGCCGAGCGCCTCCAGCAGCCGCGCATAGAATTGCGGCTCGATCGCGCCGATCGCGACAAACTTCCCATCCGCCGTCTCGTAGCTGTCGTAAAAGGGAGCGCCGCCGTCGAGCAGATTGACGCCGCGCTCGTCGCGCCAGCGCCCGGTCTCGCCCAGCCAGCGCAGCATGCCGGCGAGCAGGGACGAGCCCTCGGTCATCGCCGCGTCCACCACCTGGCCGGGCGCACCATTCTTCACCGCGACCAAAGCCGCGCACATACCGAAGGCCAGCAGCATGCCGCCACCGCCGAAATCGCCCGCATAATTGATCGGCGGCACCGGCTTCTCTCCGGCGCGGCCGACCGTGTGCAGCACACCGGACAAAGCGATATAATTGATGTCATGCCCGGCCGCCTGCGCGAGCGGCCCGTCCTGCCCCCAGCCGGTCATCCGCCCGTAGACCAGGTTCGGATTGTCGACGTGCAGCGCTTCCGGCCCGAGCCCCAGCCGCTCCATCACCCCCGGGCGAAAGCCCTCGATCAACCCATCCGCCGTCGCGCACAAGGCGCGGGCCTGGGCCGCGCCCTCCGGCGTCTTGATGTCCAGCGTCACCGAGCGCCGCGAGCGCAGGGCCGGGTCAGCCGGATCGAGCGCCGCCCCCGGCCGGTCGATCCGGATCACCTCGGCCCCATGATCGGCGAGCATCATCGCCGCGAAGGGCGCCGGGCCGAGGCCGGCGAATTCGACGATCCGAATGCCGGCGAGCGGCCCCGTCATGTCACAAGGCTTCGATGATGGTGACGTTCGCGACGCCGCCGCCCTCGCACATCGTCTGCAGGCCGTAGCGCCCGCCGCGCTTGCGCAGCGCATGGACCAGGGTCGCCATCAGCTTGGTCCCCGAGGCGCCGAGCGGATGGCCGAGCGCGATCGCGCCGCCATTGACGTTGAGCCGCTCGGGATCAGCGCCGACATGCTTCAGCCAGGCCAGAGGTACCGGCGCGAAGGCCTCGTTCACCTCGTAAAGGTCGATGTCGCCGATGGAGAGCCCGGCGCGCCGCAGCGCCCGATCGGTGGCGAAGAGCGGCTCCTCCAGCATGATCACCGGATCACCGGCGGTCACCGTCAGGTTCACGATCCGCGCCAGCGGCGCCAGCCCATGGTCCTTCAGGGCCTGGCCCGAGACGACCATCACCGCCGAGGCGCCATCGCAGACCTGGCTGGCATTGCCAGCGGTGATCACCCCGCCCTCGGCAAGGGTCTTCAGCGCCGCCAGCCCCTCGGCGCTCGCGTCAAAGCGAATGCCCTCGTCGACCTGGTGCGCCTCGCGCCCCGTCGGCAGCTCTACGTCCAGCGCCAATATCTCTTCGGCGAAGTCACCGCGCTCGGTCGCCGCCGCCGCGCGGCGATGGGTCTCCAGCGCATAAGCGTCCAATTCCTCCCGCGAAAAGCCGTGCTTCCTCGCGATCATCTCCGCCCCCTGGAACTGGCTGAAGCCGCTGGTGCCGAACCGGTCGAGCACCTTCTGGCTGAATGGCTTCGCCCCCGTCCCCGGCAGCGCAGTGATCCCCATCGGCACCCGGCTCATGCTCTCGACGCCCGAGGCGATCACCACGTCCTGCGTGCCCGACATCACCGCCTGGGCAGCGAAGTGGATCGCCTGCTGCGAGCTGCCGCACTGCCGGTCGATCGAGACCGCCGGCACGCTCTCCGGCAGGGTCGAGGCGAGCAGGCTGTTCCGCCCGATGTGCAGGCCCTGCTCGCCCGCCTGGCTGACGCAGCCCATGATCACGTCGTCGACCGCCGCCGGATCGACGCCGCTCCGCCGCGTCACCTCCGAAAGCACCGCCCCGCCGAGATCGTTGGGATGCCAGCCGGCCAGCCGCCCGTTGCGCCGTCCCCCCGCGGTCCGCACCGCCGCCACGATATAGGCCTCCGCCATCCCGCTTCCTTTCACATCGTCAACAATCAGGCGCAGGCCTGCCTCCGCCCATACCAAAGTCTTATCGCGGCATCCGTCCGAGGCCTATACCCGACCCGCCCAGGCGACCCGATTCCCCCCTCCCCGCTCGCCTCGTGCAAGGAGACGCACCATGGGTTACATCACCACCACCGACGGCACGCATATTTTCTACAAGGACTGGGGTCCGCGCGACGCCCAGCCCATTGTGTTCCATCACGGCTGGCCGCTCAGCGCCGACGACTGGGACAACCAGATGCTCTATTTCCTCGACAAGGGCTATCGCGTGATCGCGCATGACCGCCGCGGCCATGGCCGTTCGAGCCAGACCGATGTCGGCCAGGACATGGACACGTTCGCCGCCGACCTGATCCAGCTCGCCCGTGAGCTCGACCTCAAGAACGCCGTCCATATCGGCCATAGCACCGGCGGCGGCGAGGTCGCCCGCTATGTCGCCCGCGCCGAGCCGGGCCGGGTGGCCAAGGCGGTGCTGATCGGCGCGGTGCCGCCGGTCATGCTCAAGAAGGACTCCAACCCGGACGGCCTGCCGAAGGAGGTGTTCGACGGCCTGCGCGACGCGCTCGCCGCCAACCGCTCCCAATTCTATCGCGACCTGCCCAGCGGCCCCTTCTACGGCTTCAACCGGCCGGGCGCGAAGGTGATGGAGCCGGTGATCGACAATTGGTGGCGGCAGGGCATGATGGGCGCCGCCAAGGCTCATTATGACTGCATCGCCATCTTCTCGGAGACCGATTTCACCGAGGATCTCAAGGCGATCGACGTGCCGGTCCTCGTCCTGCACGGCACCGACGACCAGATCGTACCCTATCAGGATGCCGGCGTGCTCTCGGCGCAGCTGCTGAAGAACGGGACGCTGAAACTCTATGAGGGCCTGCCGCACGGCATGTGCACGACCCATGCGGACATCATCAATCCGGACCTGCTCGCCTTCATCCGCGGCGAGCCTTTGGCCGATGTGGCCGAAGCCCGTCCGGCCATCCCGATGAACGCCTGACCCAAAGGCGCGGAAGGCCCTCTCCCAGCCTTCCGCGCCCACCTTTTCCCGGCGCCGCCGCCTCCCGTTTCGCGCGCTGTTTTCTGCGGCGCGGTTTCGCCCTAGGCTCGGGCGATGGCGGGAGGATCCATGAACATTGCTCGCACCCTGGTCGTCGCTTTTGGCCTCGCCGCGGCCGTGCCCGTCGCCGCCCAGCAACCCGGGCCCCCGGCGCTGCAGCAACGTATCGAGATGCAGCTGCGCGAGGCGAGCCCGGGCACGCGCTTCGGCCTGGTCGTCGCCGCGGAAGACGGCCGCGAGCTGGTCGCGATCTCTCCGGACGGGCGTTTCATCCCCGCCTCCAACACCAAGCTCTTCACCACCGCCGCCGCCTTCGCCTCACTGCCGGGGCTCGACCGGCCCGACGCAATTGGCGGCGCCCGGGTGGCGCTGGAGACCGCGCGCGGCGCCCTGCCGGACGCGGTGCTGGAGGGCCTTGGGGACGCCCGGCTCTCGAGCGCGGCGGACTGCGCCACCGACTGCCTCGCCGCGCTCGCCGACGCGGTGGCGGCGCGGACCCGGCGGGTGCGCGACGTCATCGGCGACGACAGCTTCTATCCGGACCAGCGCTGGAGCCCGGGGATGAGCTGGAACAACATTGCCAGCTGGTCGGGCACGGGTATCTCCGCGCTCACCCTCGACGACAACGAGCTGGCGCTGCGGGTGACGCCCGGCATGGTCGGCCAGCCGCCGGCGCTGGACGTCCTGCCTTATTACCGGATCGACAATCGGGTGGTCACCGTCGCCACGGGGACGACCGACCTCGAAATCAACCGCCTGCCGTTCAGCTTCAATCTCGTCCTGACCGGGACGATCGTGCAGGGCGCGGCCCCGGAGCGGATCCGCCTCAGCGTCGACGATCCGGCCCATTATGCCGCCTGGCGTCTTCGCACCTTGCTCGAGGCGCGCGGTGTCCGGGTCACGGGCAATGTCAGCGTCCGCCACCGGCCGGTCGCGCCGATCACGATCGCGGCGCCGTCCGTCCCGATCGAGCGGCAAGTGCTGCTCCACCTCGCGCCGCCGCCGCTCGCCGAGGATCTGCGCACCATCAACAAGGCGAGCCAGAACCTCCATGCCGAATTGATGCTGCGGCGGCTCGGCCGCCAGAGCGGCACAGGCGCGATCGCCGACGGCCTCGCCATCGTTCGCGACATGCTGGCGCGCGCCGGTCTCAGGCGCACCGATTACGACTTTTCCGACGGTTCCGGCATGTCGACCTACAACCGCGTCACGCCGCGCGGCGTCGTCACCCTGCTCCGCTGGGCGGCGAGCCAGCCCTGGGGCGCGGCCTGGCGCGCCACCTTCCCGATCGCCGGCGTCGACGGCACCCTTGCCCGGCGCTTCCGCGGCACGCCGCTCGAGGGCCGGCTGTTCGCGAAGACCGGCTCGCTCAACGCCACCTCGGCCCTGTCCGGCTATCTGGTCGCGCGTAGCGGCCGCACCCTCGCCTTCTCCTTTTACGCGAACGACGTGCCGGACGGCGCGAGCGCGACTCAGACGATGGACGCCGCCCTGATTCTCATCGCGGAACAGAACTGAAGGGTGATTCAGTCTGGGGGGTGACAGATTTGTGATTTGGTGCAACGTTGCGCCCGGGGTTTTTAGGGGGATTTTCCAAATGGCTGATTCTACGCTCAAATCTTTGTTGATTTCGGGCACGGCTCTGGCCGCGCTGAGCATCGCTGCGGCGAGTCCCGCGTTCGCGCAGGACAACAATGTGCAACAACCGCAGCCGACATCGCTGCAGCCCGATCCATCTAGCGGGTCGGCGGTGGCCCCGAACAATGATGATAATGGCGGCAACCAGGTGTTCGTCACCGGGTCGCGCCTCCGTCAGGATCCGAACAACAGCGCCCTGCCGCTGCAGATCATCAGCAACCAGGAAATCCAGCGCAATGGCATCAGCAGCCCGGAGCAGCTGATTTCCTACCTGCCTGTCAACGGCACCGGCCCGGACAATCTCGCTTCGAATTCCGACGTGGTCACCGGCGCCCAGCGCGGCACCAACGGCCTGTCCTCGGCCAACCTTCGCGGGCAGGGCAGCGCCTCGACGCTCGTGCTGCTGAACGGCCGCCGCGTCGCCGCCCACGGCCTTCAGGGTTCCGCGGTCGACGTCAACCAGATCCCGTTCTCCGCGATCGAGCGGATCGAGATCCTGAAAGACGGCGCCTCGGCCATTTACGGCACGGACGCGATCGGCGGCGTCATCAACTTCATCACCCGCACCGATTTCCGCGGCATCAGCGTGCAGACGTTCAACGACATCACCGAGGCGGGCGGCGGCAATATTTACCGCATCTCCGGCATGGCCGGCTATGGCGACCTGGACACCGACGGCTTCAACGTCATGGGGTCGATTTCCTACAGCTGGAACCGCATCCTCCGCGGCGTCGACCGCGACTTCGTCAACACCAACCAGCCCAATCGCGGCCTCTCGGTCGATACGCGCGGAACCCCGATCGCGACCGCGTTCGGCATCGGCGCGAACCCCAGCCAGTTCCCCGGGGGGACATTGCTGGCCGGCCTGACGCTCACCCTGCCCAACGGTGCGAACGGCGTGACCGGCGGCATCAACATTCTCGATCTGCCCGGCGGCGCCGGTTGCGATTCGGTGGATGGCGGCCTGGCTTATGACGAGGTGCTGTGGGCCAATCCCACCACCCAATATGCCTGCGCATGGGATACCGGCCGAGCTGCGGTGCTTCAGCAGCCGATCCAGACTCTCACCTATTTCGGCCGCGGCGTGGTCCGTGTCGGGCAATCCCGCCTCTCGCTCGAGATCACCGGTTCGGACGCGGATTCATCCAAGCAATTCTCCGCAAACCAGTACACCTCCAGCGCCACGACCTTGCCTTGGGCGTATCCGCGCAACGCGGCGACTGCCGCGACCTATGACCAGGTGTTCAACGCGATTCGCGCGGCGTTCGACGTTCCGACCAACCCGAACCGGGCCGCGCAGGTCGCGGCGCTCAACGCGCGCTTCGGCCTGCCGATCGCCGGCCGCTGGCGCTGCACGATCTGCGGTCCGCGCGAATATGAGACCAACACCAAGACGCTCCGCGCCGCCGTCGGGCTTGAGGGGCCGCTCTGGTGGGGAGACTGGACCTATCGCGGCGGCGCCTCCTATGCGCGCAGCGAATCATCGTCGGTGCTCGGCACCGGCTATTATTATCGGGGCGTTCTCACCGCCAACGATCCCGCGACGCCGATCGATGACCGCGGCGCGAACGACCCGCGCGCGCCCACTGCCCCCGGCGCTGCAGGCCCCGGTATCCTCGGTCTGCTCAATGCTGGCATCCTGAACCCGTTCAGCGAGACCCAGTCCCAGCAGGCGATCGATGCCCTGCGCGCCGTGTCGGCCGAGGGGACGACGCTCTATGGCGGCCGCTACCAGACCCGCCAGCTGGATTTCTCGGTGTCCGGTTCGCTCTTCTCCATCGGCGGTCGCGAGGTGCAGCTGGCGATGGGCGCCGACTATCGTCGCGAGACATACGAGTTCAACGGCTCGGCCGCGGCCGCTGCGAACCAGCCCGACATCTTCAACGTCGCGTTCGACAACATCAACGCGTTGACCCCGAAGCATCGCCGCGTGATCGCGGGTTATGCCGAGGCCCTGTTCCCGGTCCTGCCCGGCCTCGACATCATCGGCGCCATCCGCATCGACGATTATACCGGCTTCGGCAGCACGACCAATCCGAAGGTCTCCTTCCGCTTCCGCCCGTGGGAACCGATCATGTTCCGCGGCTCGTACGGAACGGGTTTCCGGGTCCCGAACTTCAACCAGATATTCAACGGCACCACGATCTCGCCCAATCCGGGCAACACTCTGGTTGATCCGACCACTTGCCCGTCCGGCGTGGTGGGGCCGACGCCGGGCTGCGCGCCGATCACCCCAGACTCCTTGAGCGGCGGCAATCTGAACGTAGGTCCTGAGACCTCCGAACAATATACGCTCGGTGTGGTGATCCAGCCGTCGAGCCGGCTCAGCCTCTCGGTCGACTATTGGCGGATCGCGGTCGACAATACGATCGGCTCGATCACCCTCACGCAGCTGCTCCAGAACATCAACGCGTTCCCGGACCGGATCGAGCGGACCAACGGGATCATCACCCTGGTCGATCTCAGGACCGGCAATTTCGGCTCGCGTCGGACCGAGGGCATCGACATCGCCTTGCGCGGGGCGATGGATGGCCTGGGGGGCACCTTCCGGGCCGGGGTGGACGCCACCTACCTGCTTGAGAAGCGCGAGAAGTTGCTGCCGAACCTGCCGTATACGAATACGCTCGGCGTGTTCACGCTGACCGGCGACCTTGGCCTGCGCTGGAAGCACAATGCGTTCATCAGCTGGCAGAACCAGGACTGGAACTTCACGCTCACGCAGCTCTTCCGGAGCAGCTACACGAACGGCAGACTGCCGGCCTCGGCGACCAGGCCCGATTTCAACGATCGTGTACACTCCTACATGACCTATAACTTCGTGGTCAGCTACACGGGCCTGATCCACGGCCTGCGGCTTACCGCCGGCGTCCGCAACCTGTTCGACCGTGATCCGCCCTTCGCGATCACCTATGACAGCAATACCGGCGCGGGCAGCTCCTGGGAGCCGCGCGTCGCCGATCCGCGGGGCCGGTCATACGTCCTGGGCGCGGAGATGACTTTCTAGCGCCTGATCATCCGAGCAAAGCGAAGGGCCGCGTTCTCTCCCGAGAGCGCGGCCCTTCTGCTTCGCGCTTTCGCTAGAAGCGGCTGCCGAGGTTGAACGAGAAACGAGGGTCTGGGTCAGGGTCGAAGGCGCCGTCGGTGAGCGGCACGCCGATCTCGACCCCCGCCTGAAAGCCGTGCTGCAGCCAGGCGCGGACGCCGCCGCCGGCCGAGGCCAAGGTGCCGCCGCCGAAGCCGCCATTCAGGTTGGTGACCCGGCCGGCATCGGCATAGAGGTAGAGCTGCAGCCGGGTCAGTGGGCCTGGCAGCCCCCGGCGCAGATCGTAGCGCAGCTCGCCGGAGATTACCGCGCCCTCGTCGCCCGACATTTCCCAATAGTCGAAGCCGCGCAGGAACTGGCGGCCGCCAAGCCCGATCTCCTCGCTGGCGAGCAAGGGCCGCGAGGCGAGCTGCCCGGCGCCGCGCACGTCGATGCCGAAGCGGCCGAACTGGCGCTCATATTCAGCCCAGAATTCCACCTTGGAGAAGGGCCCGCCGCCGTCCGCGCGCGAGGCGAGCGGATCGCCGCGCGCGGTGGCGTTCAGCAGGTCCAGCCCCTGCACATAAGCGAGCCTGACGCGCACGCGGCCGCCGGCGAGACCGGCATTGCCGGAAAGAACCGCCGAGGCGCTAACGATCCGGTCGTCGCGCTCGCGCACGCCTTGGCGGTCGAGGGTGGAATCGCGGAGCGTCACGCCGACGCTGCCCCAGAGGCTGGCGGCGCGACTGCGGATCAGCGGATGCGTGACCCGCGCCTCCGCCTGGACGCTGACCCCGGCGACGTCCTGCCCCCGGAGGCCGGCGCCGGGATCGCTGTGCCCGGCATAGACGCCCACATAAGCCTCGGCGCCGTTGCGGCCGAGCGGCGCTGAATAGCCGAGCTCGCCATATTGGAATTCGCGCGGCTGCACAGGCGTCACCACGCCGGCGATGCTGAGGCGGTCACCGGCGATGGCGAGCGAGTTGAAGTCGACCGCCAGCCGGGCGCGGATCGGGCCGACCGCGCTCGAGCCTGAATTGTCGACGCTGGCCCAGCCGCGCACCCGGTCGATGGTCGCGCTGAGCACGAGAATGTTGCGGCGGTCGCGCCGGACCACCTGCGCGCGGCCGAGCGAGACGCCTGGCATGTCGCCGGCCAGGAGCAGGCGCCGCTCCAGCTCGGCGGTACGCAGCGGCCGCCCCGTGGCGATGCCGTTGAGTCGTGCCTCGACCGCCGCATGGGCGTTGCCGCTGACCTCGACCGCGTCGATCCGCCCCTCGTCCACCTGGACGTGGAGCACGCCGGCGACCAGGCTCTGGCGCGGCACCCAGGCGGTGGCGAGGCCGAAGCCGGCGCGGCGCGCGACCTCGGCGACGTCGCGGGTCAAAGCGCGCAATTCCTCATCCCCGAGCGGTCGCCCGAGATAGGGCTCCACGGCGGGCGCGAAAGCGGCTGGGCCAAGCTCCATCGCACCCTCGACACTGATCGCGCCGGCGATGATCGGCTCGGTCGTGGCAGCCTGCTGGACCGGCGCCGGCGCGGCGAGCCGCGGCGTCTCGCGGGGGCGCGGACGCTCCTCTTCTTCCTGCTGCTGGCGGGCGACAACAGCGGCGTCGGCCTGGTCGACCGGCTGCTGCTGTTGCTGCGCGCTCGCGGGCGCAGGCAGCATGGCCGCCGGGACGACGGCCAGCCCGAGAGTTCCGGCAGAAAGGGCACGGAAGGCGCGCATCCCCTTCCCTTTATCGGCGCGTGGTAAATTTTCCGTTTTCCATCAATGGATTGGAATGTTGATGCAGATCATGCCAAAAGTGCAGTTTCACCAGCCCATTAGGCGCTGATTAACCCTCCGGCTTCACGGCTTCTCAAGCCGGATGCAGTAAAAACACGGCCTGAATCTCAGCGATGAGAAAGGCCTTTTACATGCGCAAGACGATCCTCGGCATGGCGGTTCTCGCCTGCTGCGCGAGCGGCGAAGCGGCCGCCCAGACCGGCTGGCGCGTCAGCGAAGCCAGCGGCGACGTCCGCGTCGCGATTGACGGCCAGACCCGGCCGGTCACCCGCGGGATGCTGCTCGCCTCCGGCGCGGTCGTGGCCTCGAACCCCGGCGGCCGTGCGGTCCTGGTCAACGGCCGCGACTATGTGATCCTCTCTCCCGCCAGCCGCGTGCGCCTGCCCGGCGCGCCGGCGCAGGTCATCCCGGCCGGCGGCGGCCGGACGATGGCGCAGATGACCCAGGTGGTCAGCGAGGCGGGCACCGCGCTCTACCGGATCGAGCATCGCGCCACCCCGCATTTCCGGGTGCAGACCCCCTATCTCGCCGCCGTGGTGAAGGGGACGGTGTTCAGCGTCACCGTGAACCGCAGCGGCGCTTCGGTGCAGGTGACGCAGGGCGCGGTCGAGGTGTCCACGGTCGACGGCGGCGCGGCGGAGCTGGTCCGGCCCGGCATGGTCGCCACGGTCGAGGCGGGCGACCTCATGGAGCTCAACATCCAGGGCGAGGTCAATCGTTCGCTGCGGTCGAACGGCACCGCACAGCCGGGCGTCGCGACCGTCCCGGTCGCGGAGGCCGGCCACTATGACGGGCCGGCGGAGGGGGCGGTGGAGATCGCCGCGACGGTGCGCGAGGATCCGGTGTCGCTGGGCGACACGACTGGCGGCCTCGTTACCGGCCAGACCGGCGGCGTCGACCTCGCCCTCGCCGAGGTTCGCGACGGCGTGCATCGCGGCGGCGGCAATGGCGGCGTCGACAATAGCGGCCAGGGCAGTAACAACGGCAACGGCAACGGCGGTTCCAGCGGCAATGGCAACGGCGGCGTGACCGCCTGCCTTCCCGGCGACGTCGCCTGCGTCAATGTCGGCGGCAACGGCAACGGGAACAGCGGGCCCGGCAACAACAACGCCGGCGGCAACGGTGGCGGGAACGGAAACGGGAACGGGAACGGCGGCGGAAACGGCAACGGCGGCGGAAACGGCGGCAACGGCAATGGCGGGGGCAACGACAATAGCGGGCCCGGCAACAACAACGCTGGCGGCAACGGCAATGGCGGCGGGAGCGACAACAGCGGCCCCGGCAGCAACAACGCCGGGGGCAATGGGGGCGACGACGGCAATAATGGTCACGGCAATGACGATGACGGGAACGACGACAGCAATCCCGGCAATGGCGGCGGCAACGGCCAGGGCAAGGGCCATGGCGGCGGCGGCAATGGCGGCCTGAACATCTGCCTGCCGGCCGACCTCGCCTGCGTCAATCTCGGCGGCCGGCCGCACTAGGCCAAGGGGTGCGGCTCGGCCTGCTCGACGCGCTGCTCGCCCGGCGCTGGCTGGTCGCGGTGCCGATCGCGGCGCTGTGCGGCCTGCTCCTGTTGTTCAGCGGCGGCGGCGAAGGACTTGAGCGCCAGCTGCGCGAGGTCCGCGATGGCCTCCGCTCGCATGCGGCGAGCGGCGAGGTCCATATCGTCGAGATCGACAGCGCGAGCCTGAGGCAGATCGCCGGATGGCCCTTTCCGCGCCACTACCATGGCGCCCTTCTCGACCGGCTGCGCGCGGCGGGCGTGCGCTCCATCGGCTTCGACGTCGATTTCTCCTCGCCCTCCAACCCGGCCGATGACGCCGCCTTCGCGGCGGCGCTGGAGCGGGCCGGCGGCAATGCCTATCTCGCGACGCTCAGCCAGAATCTGAGCTCCGACAGCCATGAGATGGTCGACAATATCCCGATCGCGCCACTGCGCGACCATGCCTTCCTGGCCTCGGTGACGGTGCAGCCCGACGAGGACGGGCAGGTCCGCTCGATGCTGCTCGGCATCGTCACCGGCGGCGTGCCCCGGCCGGCGCTCGCGGCGATGCTCGCCGAGCGCGACGCCGGCATCGGGACCAGCTTCCCGATCGACTATTCGATCGATCCGGCGACCATCCCCCGCCATAGCTATGCCGACATCCTCGCCGGCCGCGTGCCTGCCTCGCAGCTGCGCGGCAAGCGCATCCTGATCGGCGCCACTGCGGTCGAGATGGGCGACCGCTATGGCACGCCGCGCCACGGCGTGATCCCCGGGGTGGTCATCCAGGCGCTGGCGGCGGAGACCCTGATCGCCGGGCCGCCGCCCGGCTGCGCCCATCCCGGCTGGGCGCTCGGTCTTGCCTTGCTCGTCATCTTCCTCGCCATGAGCAGCCGCCGGCGATGGGCGGGAATCGCCCTGTTCGGCGCCGGCACGGTCGCGGTGTTCGCTCTGCCCCTCGCCGGCGAGCGCTATTTCGCGACGACCTTTCCGGTGGCGCCGGCCGTGGTCGCGCTCGCCGCCGCAGCGGCAACGGCATTCGCCTTCCAGATCCTCGCCATGCTCCGCCGCCGCGCGCGGGTCGACGGCGAGACCGGCCTGCCCAATCTCGCCGCCCTGGTCGCCGCTCCCGAAGCGGGCCGCGGCGCCGTCATCGTCGCCCGGATCGACCGCTTCGCCGAAATCGCCGCAGGGCTCGGCCCGCTGGCGACGATGAACCTCATCCTCCGCATCGCCGACCGGCTCGGCTTCGGCCAGGACCGGCCCGTCTACCGGCTGGACGAAGCGCATCTCGCCTGGATCGAGGCGGACGAGGACCGGCCGGCGCTCGAGCAGAAACTGGAGGCCCTCGCCGCTTTAATGCGGAGCCCGGTGGATTGCGGCCGCCTGGTCGACATCAATCTCGCCTTCGGTGTCGCCGCATCGGACGGCGCCGGGGCCCGTCAGAAGGCCGCAAATGCATCGCTCGCCGCCGAGCGCGCCGCTCGCCAGGGCGCCCGCTTCGAATGGTTCGCGGCCGACGGCGCCGAGGAAATCGACTGGCATCTGTCCCTGCTTGGCGAGCTCGACGCGGCCATGGCCAATGGCGAGGTCTGGAACGCCTATCAGCCCAAGCTCGACGTCGCCTCGGGCCGGATCGTCGGGGTCGAGGCTCTGGTCCGCTGGGATCATCCGCAGCGCGGCAGGATCGGTCCGGACAAATTCATTCCCTTGGTCGAGGCGAATGGCCGCGCCAACGACCTGACCTTCAACGTGCTGGTCCGCGCCCTTGCCGACGCAGCCGCCTGGCGCGCGGCGGGGCTGGACCTTTCGGTCGCGGTGAACATCTCGGCCACCCTGCTGCTCGACGCCGGCTTCGCGGTGATGCTGGAGCGCGAGATCACCGCCGCCCGCCTGCCCGCCGACCGGATCACGCTGGAGGTCACCGAGTCCGCCGCGATGAAGGACAGCGATCGCGCGATCGCGGCCCTGGAGAGCTGGCGGGCGCTCGGAGTCAACATCTCGATCGACGATTACGGCACCGGCCAGTCGTCGCTCAGCTATTTGCAGACCCTGCCCGCGACCGAGCTCAAGATCGACATGAGCTTCGTCAGGACGCTCGCCACCAATCCGCGCAACGCGATCATGGTGCGCTCGACCATCGCCCTCGCCCACGAGCTCGGCATGAAGGTGGTCGCCGAAGGCGTCGAGGACGAGGAATGCCTCGCCCGCCTCGCCGACATGGGCTGCGACACGGCGCAAGGCTATCTGATCGGCCGGCCGATGACGATGACGCAGATTGCCGCCCTCATCGAGGAGCGCGCCCGCGCCGCCGCCTGAGGCTCAGGCCTCCGCCGCGCCCTTCCTCCAGAACCACATCGAGCAGCGAGGTTCCCCCCGTCGCGCAATCCTGCAGACTGCACGGACGCTCGGTGCACGGATGATTTCGAGAAAACTCAAAATGAGACTTGACGGACTGCTCCTGCTTTGACATTTCCAGAAGTGTCGAAACGAGGAGATTGTCTTGGACGCTCACACCGCAATTTCCGCTCTGGGCGCTCTGGCTCAAGAGCATCGGCTGGCGGTCTATAGGTTGCTCGTTCAGGCGGGCGACGGCGGCATGGCAGCCGGGGCGATTGCCGAAGCGCTCGGTGTGCCGAATTCCTCGCTCTCGTTCCATCTCGCGCAGCTGAGCCGAGCGGGCCTCATCCGACAGGAACGCCAGCATCGCTCGCTCATCTACCGGGCCGACTACACCGCGATGAACGCGCTCGTCGGCTACCTCATGGAGAATTGCTGCGGCGGCGAGTCCTGCGCCCCGGACAGCCTCTGCACGCCCACAACCGCACAAAGGAAATTGGCATGAAGCGCTTCCATGTCCACGTCGGGGTCAACGATCTCGACCAGTCCATCGGCTTCTACTCCATCCTGTTCGGCGCGCCGCCGAGCTTGGTGAAGGCGGATTATGCAAAGTGGATGCTGGACGATCCCCGCGTCAATTTTGCGATCTCCTCCGGCCACCACGCGGCGAAGGGCATCGAGCATCTCGGCATTCAGGCTGAGGACGGCGCCGAGCTCAACGAGGTCTATGGGCGGCTGCAAAGCGCCGGTCAGCCCGTGTTGGAGGAGGGCGCCACCACCTGCTGCTACGCCAGGTCGGAGAAAAGCTGGGTGACCGATCCCGATGGCGTGATCTGGGAGGCGTTCCACACCACCGGCGAGGCGACGGTCTACGGCGAAAGCCCGGAGCTGACGGCCCTGTCGGCCAACGCCAGCGAGACGGCCTGCTGCGCGCCCCGGATGCCCGCGCCCGCCGCGCCCAAATGCTGCGGCTGACCGATGAGCGGGGGCTACAGCGTTTTGTTTCTCTGCACCGGCAATTCGGCGAGGTCCATCCTCGCCGAAGCGCTGCTCAACCGGGAAGGCGGCGGGCGCTTCCATGCCTTCTCCGCCGGCAGCTTCCCAAAGGGCGCGGTGCATCCGCTGGCCCTGGAGGTCCTGCGCGACCGTGGCTTTCCGACCGAGGGCCTGCGATCCAAATCCTGGGATGAATTCGCTGCCCCCGGCTCGCCGCCGCTCGATATCATCCTGACCGTGTGCGACAATGCGGCGGGTGAGATCTGCCCGATCTGGCCGGGCCAGCCGATGACCGCTCACTGGGGCATCGAAGATCCAGCAAGTATCGAAGGGTCGGGCCAGCGCACGGCGTTCGAGTTGGCGTTCCGCCGTCTGGAAAGTCGAATCAAAGCCCTGCTCGATTTGCCCATGGACATGGAACCGGGGGAGCTAAGGCGCCGGTTGCGCGAGATCGGGCAGATGGACGACGCAGGCCTTGTCTGAGCGGCAACCTTCGCTCGTCGCGCGCCTCGCCGCCGAAGGCGTCGGTGCGTTCTTCCTGTTCGCCACCGTGATCGGCTCGGGGATCATGGCCGAGAACCTGTCGCGCGGGAACGACGCGGTGGCTTTGCTCGGCAATACCATCGCGACCGGCGCCATGCTTTTCGTTCTCATCACCATGCTCGGGCCCGTATCCGGCGCGCATATGAACCCCGCTGTCAGCCTGGTCGCGGCCTCCCGCCGCGACATGGCCTGGCGCGATGCGATCGCGTACATCCTCGTGCAGATCGCGGCCGGAATCCTCGGGGCCTGGGCCGCCCACCTGATGTTCGATCTCCCGACGCTCCAGCTTTCGGTGAAGGCGCGCACCGGCCTCGGCCAATGGACTGGGGAGGCAATTGCCACCTTCGGGCTGATCCTCACCATATTGGGAACGGTTCGCCACCGACCCACGTCCGTGCCGGCCAGCGTGGCGCTCTACATCGTGGCCGCTTACTGGTTCACCTCGTCGACGAGCTTTGCAAACCCGGCCATTACAATCGCCCGGAGCCTGTCCAACAGCTTCGCCGGCATCGCTCCGCATGACGTGCCGCCGTTCGTCATCGCGCAGTTGCTCGGGGCTTTCTGCGGCGCGCTGTTCGGACATATGCTTTTCGAGAGGCGATCCGCCGGTGTCGGGCTTGGCTGAAGCGCCATTCGACTTTGCCGGAAATGGTCGCGAAAAGGCGCGGGATTTCGCTTTGCGGAATTGGGTGCGTTTTCTTTTCTTTTTTTGCAATCGTTTAACACATGTGGAAGCCGACGGACGCTGGCCGGCTAGGCTGGGACCCGGCCGCTTGTGGTGGGACGCGGTCCAAAAATCCAGGGGGTCACCGGTCGTGCTCCCGTACGAGGCATGTGCGATGACCTATTACCGGCTCTATTTCATGGACCCGAACTCCGGCCACATCTTCCGCTTCGAGGAGTTCGAGGCGGCAGAAGAAGACGAGGCGATCGGCCGCGCTGAGCGCGCCTGCGAGGCGGAGCCGGTCGAACTCTGGTCGGGGCGGCGCAAAGTCCGCCGGCTCGAGCCGCACCGCGCCCTGCATCACGGCGCAAATGCCTGTCTTGATTCCAGGGCTTGAGTCGCGCGAAATCCACCCGCGGATGCCGGAAGGGCCGACTTCACCCCGGCGAGAGCTCGGCGCCGTGCCTCAGAAAGCCGGCCGGACTGGCCTGACGCTTGAGTGCGAAAGGCGTCGCCGCCACGAATTTGTCTTCGATTCAGCGTGCGTTGGCATAGAAATCGCCCGCACAGCCGGCGCGCAAGTTTTCGAGGGCTTCTGTCCCGGCCTGATACAGAGGCAATTAACTATATTTGTTAGCCACTTAGTGCTACTGACTTACGCGCAATCAATGAGTTAGCTCCCTTCTTCGGCACATCGCCGTTAATACAGGGAGACACCCGATGCGTGACCTCAACCAGGAAGAGCTTGGCTTCGTTTACGGCGCCGGCGGCTCGAGCAAGAAGGGCGGCTGCGGCTGCAGCGGCGGCTCGAAATCCAAGAAGTCGAAGTCGAAGAAGTCCAAGTCGAAGGGCTCGAAGTCCAAGAAGTCCAAGTCGAAGGGTCGTTGCCGGTAACGCCTGAGAATGCTCTGCCAGGAGGGAGGCCAGGCGTCTCCCTCCGGCTCCTTCTCCATCTTTCCTAAAGCCTTGTCCGATATGCCGGCCCCATGCATGGGCGGCCGAACATCAGCGTGAAGCGCAAATCCGAAAAAGCGCTGCTCGAGCGCAGCAAGGGCGCCGACCTGGTCTGGCTGCTTGGCCAGCCCCATCTCGGCGACTATCTCGACTTCGTCAAAGGCAAGGCGGTCGGCGGAGCCGATGAAGATCCGCGCAAGCTTGCGGATGAATGGCGGATCGCGAACGACGTCTATGCCGAGCTCGAAAAATCCGAGGCCGGCTATGCCGACGACACCAGGCGCCGGCCCGTCGGCAAGGCGCTGAAGCCGCTTGTCCGCCGCCTCGAGCAGAACCCCTGGTTCCGCGACAGCTTCGACAATCTTCCTTATGCGGTGGAGCGGGTCGAGATCGACCGGTTGGTCGCCTCGCAAATCCATGTCGAGCGCGCCTTCACCAAATCCTTCCTCGCCCGCCTCGCCGCGATGAGCGAGGAGGAATTGTTCCATTTCTGCCTGCCGATCGACAAGCCGCAGCCGCCGGTCAGCGTGACCCGCCTCTCCGGCGACCGCTATGTCTTCACCTCGCCATCGACCGACTTCCGGTCGCATTCGCCGCGCGTGCTCCGGCCGGAGGAGATTCCGGGAATCGCCAGCAGCGGCCCGATCAGCGCCTTCGTCGGAATCGCCGTCGGCTTCGGCTCCAACTTCCTGAGCGCGGTGCGCAGCGACACGCGGATCTGCCTGCAGAACGGCTATCACCGCACCTATGCGCTGCGCTGCGCCGGCCACAAATATGCCTATTGCGTGGTCGAGGACGTGACCCGGAAGGACGAGCTGAAGCTGACCGCGGACGACACCGTCACCGAGGATCCGGAATTCTACTTCGCCAGCAAGCGGCCGCCCTTGATCAAGGATTTCTTCGACCGCCGCATCGCCAGGAAGATTCGTGTGAAGCCGATGCAGAACCATCTCGAGATCGAGATCAAAGTCCGCTCCAGCATCGCGACGGAGTGGAGCTGAACCGCTCGCTCCGAGCGGAGCAGCGATCTAGTCATCCCGGCGAAAGCCGGGACCCATGAACTCCGTGCCCGAAGCCTTGCTCGAGCGCCGTCTCAGTGCGCTATCTCTCGTGTTCATAGGTCCCGGCTTTCGCCGGGATGACTATTGAGGCCGTCTAAAGCTCAGCTGATGGGTGCGGGCCCCTAGCGCCGCCGGCTGAAGTTGCGGACCATCGGCTGGCGCCGGTCGCGTTCCAGCAGCAGCCGGCCGCCTTCCATCCTGAGCACGATATCGGCCGCCTCGACCAGGGCCGGGCGGTGCGCGATCACCACGCGGGTGATCTGCAGGATCGAGAGCATCCGCGCGATCTCGTTCTCGGTCGCCTGGTCGAGATTGGCAGTGCCCTCGTCGAGGAACAGGCAGTCGGGATCGCGGTAGAGCGCCCTCGCCAGCAGGATGCGCTGGCGCTGGCCCGAGGACAGAGCCGAGCCCATGTCGCTGATCAGGCTGTGATAGGCCATCGGCATCTTCACGATGTCCTCGTGGATGCAGGCCAGGCGGCACGCCTGTTCGATCCGCCTTTCATTGGGCTGCGGGTCGAAGAAGGAGATATTCTCGCCGAGCGTCCCCGACAGCAGATAATCATCCTGCATGACCGCGGCGATGCGGCTGCGCCAGGTGCCCATCGTGGCGGGCCCGAGCGGGATCTGGTCGACGACGATCTTGCCCGAATTCTGCGGCAGCAGGCCGAGCATGATCCGGAGCAGGGTGGTCTTGCCGCAACCCGACGCCCCGGTGATGGCGACGAACGAGCCGCTCGGAATGTCGAGCGACAGATCGGTCATGATCGGCGGCTCGGTGGGGCCGTAGGAGAAGGTCAGATTCTCCAGCTGGATGTGCGGCGCCGCCTGGCGGTTGTTGCGCATCTGCGGGAGCCGCACCTCCTCCTTCTTCTCGCCGACAATGTCGGAGAGGCGCTCGAGATGCAGACCGAGCAGCCGCCATTTCTGGAATTGCGAGACCAGGCTGGTGGCGGACGAGGTGAAGCTGCTGCGATAGGCCATGAACGCGAGCAGCAGGCCGACGGTCAGCCGCTGATCCATCACCGCCAGCGCGCCCAGATAGACGGTCAGCAGGAAGGAGAGGCTGGAGAGGACCTCCTGGGCCAGGTCCAGCTTGATGTCGATCATCTTGGACCGGTAGCTGGCCGAAATCACTTCGGCGTAACGGTTGCGCCAGCCGCTCTCTCGCACCGCCTCATGGCCGTGCAGCTTGATCGCGCGGATCGAGCGCATCGATTCCATGAGGTAGGTCTCCTCGCCGGCCCGGGCGATGATCTCCTCTTCGGTATACTGGCGCAAAGTGGGGTAGAAGAGCTGGTTGGTGGCGATGTAGACCGCCGTGATCGTCACCACGATCCCGGTCAGCACGGGGCTGATCATCAGCATGACGATCAAGGTCGTCACCAGCAGCGCCGAATCGATGATCACATTGACGAGGCCCTTGGTCAGCAGCGACTGGATCGGCGAGATCGAGCCGATGCGCGACAACAGGTCGCCGACATGGCGGCGCTCGAAATAGCCGAGCGGCAGGCGCAGCAGATGACGGATGACGTTGCCCCCCAGCTGGAAGGAGAGCGACTGGCCGAAGGTCAGGATCACCCAGTCGCGCAGCGCCCGGGTGACCGCCTCCACCGCGTAGATCGCGCCGAAGCCGATCAGCAATATGGTCAGCAGGCTGGTATCGCCCTGCCCGATCGCCTCGTCGATGACGAGCTGGATGAAGAAAGGCGACAGCAGAGCCAGCAGCTGGATCACCAGCGACAGGATGAGGATCTGGGTGAACGGCCCGCGGAAGTTGCTGAACTTGCTCCACAGGTCGCTGAGCCTGGTGGTGACCTTGGCTTCGATCGGCTTGAACGCCGCGGTCGGGGTCAGCTCCAGCGCCACCCCGGTGAAATGGGTGCTGATCTTGGCGAGCGAGAGCCGGCGCCGGCCATTGGCCGGATCGAGGATCGTCACCATGTTGCCGGCGACTTTCTCAAGCACCACGAAATGGTTCATGTCCCAGTGCAGGATGGCCGGCTTCTGGAGCTGGTCGAGCTCGTCCAGCTCGAGCCGCACCGCGCGCGGCGCCAGCTCCAGGTCGGACGCGATCGCCATCAGATTCTCGAGCGTGGAGCCGCGGACCGACGGCGGATATTTCTGCCTGAGCCCGGCCAGGTTGATGCGGTGCCCATAATGGCGCGCGACCATGACGATCGACGCGAGGCCGCATTCGGCCGCCTCCGACTGGAGGACCGGCGCGACGTTGCGCGACCAGGGCCAATGAATGCCGCCGCCGCTCATTGCCGCACCGCCCCGATGATCGGCCCGAGCAGCACCTGCCAGAGGCTGCGATTCTCGAGCACGAGATTGGCGTTCAGGGTCATGCCCGGACGCAGGTTCCGCCGATCGACCGGGACGCGCGGCGGCAGCTCGTCAATGCGCACGCGGATCCGGAAGACCGGCTCCTCGATGCCGAGGCCGGCATCGAGATTGGTCGGCTCGGTCGGCACCCGCGAGACCTCGGTCACGACGCCGCTGCCGGCGCCATATTGCTGATAGGGGAAGGCGTCGAACAGTAGCCGCACCCTTTGCCCGACGCGGGTGACTCCGACCGCGCGCGACGGCGCGTAGAGCCAGACCTCGAGCCGGCTGTTCTGCGGGACGATCGTGACCAGAGACTGGTCGGTGCGCGCATGCTGGCCGACCTCGATGCTGATGTCGCTGACCTCGCCGGCGATCGGCGCGGTCAGCTGCAGGCGATCGGTCCGCATCAGGCCGGCGCGCTGCTCGGCGAGGCTCGCGCGCTGGGCGAGCAGCACGGAGCGGTTGCGGCTCGCCTCGATCTGGCGCTGCGTGCCCTGCGCCATGGCGTTTTCGAGCGTCGCGCGCTGGGCGATGATCCGCTCGGCCAGGGATTCCACGTCGGTCCGCCTGGCCAGCAGCTCCGAACGCGCATCCTCGACCTGGCGCTGGCTGCCGGCGCCCTGCCGGGCGAGGCCGGTGGCGCGGCGCAGGGCCGACTGGGCGAGATTGACCTGGTCCGCGGCGAGGGCGCGCTGCCGCTCCATCGAGGCGATGGAGGCGGTGAGGCTGGCGCGCTGCTGGTTGAGCGCGGCGGCTTCCGCGGCGCTGTTCTGCGCGCCGAGATCGATCTGCCGGGCCAGCTCGTTGTCCTGGTTGGTGATTTGCTCCAGCTGGCTGCCGACGCCGTCGACGCCCTGGGCGAGCGCCAAAGTGACCAGGGGCTGGCCGGCCTGGACGACGTCGCCGTTGCGCACATGGAACTGGCGGATTTCCGCGGCGGACGACGGATAGACGCGGGCGATGCCGGTGTCGTAGGCGACGATCCCCCGCACCCGGGCGGTGGTCGCGTAGCTGCCGAAGATCAGGATCGCGAGCAGGATGCCGACGATGGTCGCGATCAGGATCGTATAGAGGCGCGCGGACGGCGGCACCGCCGCGACGACATTGCCCTCAAGCCGTTCGCGCTTTGCCTCGATGATCTCCTTGCGGAAAAGCGGTGCGTTCATAGGCTCCGGGCGGCGGAATTTCGAAGCATCGTCGCTACGACAGAGACCTAAATTCTCGGTTAATCGCTGGAAAACCATCTAGATGGCGGCGCCGGCCGGCGGCTTGGCTAAGCCAATCTTAACCGCGCCCTTTTATGGGCGGGCCCATGCGCAAGGCCCCGCTGCCCAAGCTCTGTCTGCTGTCCGCTCTGGGGCTCGCCGCCTGCGCGCCGCATGTCGATCTGGAGCCCATGCCGCTCGTCCGGTCGCAAAGCTGGAGCGAAGGCACCGCCGCGACGGCGAACGACCTCGGGACGCCGATCGGCCGCCCAGAGACGCTCGGCCAGGCGATCGGCTCGGCCGACCTCGACGCGCTGATCGACAAGGCGGCCCACGACAACACCGACGTCGCCGCCGCTCTGGCCCGGATCCGGCAGGCGCGCGGCCTGCTCAGGGTGGCGCGCGGCGCGATGCTGCCGGTCATCTCGGCCTCGGGCGGGATCGAGGCCTCGCGGACCGACCAGACCCGATTGGATTTCCGCAACGCCTTCGGCAGCCTCGACATTTCGTTCGAGCTGGACCTGTTCGGCGGCCGCCATGCCGAGGCGGATGCGGCCCGCGGCCGCTTCCGCGGGACCCAGTTCGATCGCGACGCGGTCCTGCTCGCCGTCCAGGCCGACGTCGCCCGCGCCTTCGTCCAGCAGGCGACTTTGGCGGCGCGGCTCGCCCTCGCCGACCGCAACATCGCCCAGCAGCGCGAGCTGGAGCGGATCATCCGCGCCCGGGTCACGGCCGGCGACGGCACCAGGGTCGATCTTGGCCTGCAGACCATCCAGGTCCGCGAATTGCAGGCCGACCGCTCCCGGCTCGAGGAATCGCTTGCGCAGACGCGCAACGCGCTGGCCGTATTGGTCGGCGAGGAGGCGCCCCGGTTCCGGAGCGCGCCCGCTCCGCTCGAAAGCCTCAACGTGCCGTCGCTGCGGCTGGTCCAGCCGACCGAATTGGTCGCCCGGCGGCCCGACGTGCGCGCCGCGGAGGCCCGCATCCAGGCCGCGGGCGGCGACGTCCGCGCCGCGCGCGCCGCTTTCTATCCGCGGCTGACCCTGAGCTCGCGCGGCCTCAGCCAGGCGGCGATCCTCGGCGGACCGCTCAGCACGCTGTTCTCGACCGGCGCCGGACTGCTGGCGCCGATCTTCGACCGCGGCCGGCTGCGTGGCAATCTCGAGGTCGCCGCCGGGGCGCAGGCGGAAAGCGTCGCGCTCTACCGCCAGGCGTTGCTCAACGCGCTCGCCGACGTCGAGAACGCCATCTCCGCGGTCAACCGGTCGACCGACCGCGCCGAACTGACCGACCAGATCGTCGTCCAGGCCCGGGAGACCGCGCGGCTGGCGCGGCTCCAATATCTGGAGGGCGACGCCGATCTCCAGCGCCTGTTCGACGCCGAGCAGCGCCTGATCGAGAGCGAGGACGCCCGGCTGATCACGCTGCAGGAAAGGCTCGACGCCGCGATCGACATGTTCAAGGCGCTCGGCGGGATGCCGGCCCGGGCCTGAGCGGAGAGGCGGAGAGGGAGGGTGCCGAACTTACAGAGGAGAAAGCGCTCGCTATTGGCGAGCGTTCCCACATTCGTCCCCCACATCAACGAAGCGACCGTATCCAGACCAAGAGGCCTTAGCCGCCTGCGACCGGTGAGCGGACCAAGCTGAGGCGGCCCAACCTCATTCCTCCCGTGGACAAGCGCCTCCCGCGACTCCAACTCGCGGGGGCCTGCCCCGTTCACAGATGGCGACGCTAGTTGACGCACCAGCTTCAGGTGCAGGCGCTCGCAGGGGCGGGGATATTCAATCTCGTACCACATCCCATTCCGCCGGCAGCCACTACCTACCGCCCGTCCACGGGTTCTGTCCGACCACGTCCGGCCCATCGCCAAAACCTGGCTAACTGAACCTGCCCCGAAGAACGCACCCGGCATTCGGGGTCTCCGGCCGGAAAACAGAGGAACCTGACATGATACGGGAATGGACCATGCGGACCGCGGCAGTTTTCGCCGCGATCCTCATTACGTGGGCGGTGATGTTCATCACTTGCGCACCGACGGGTGTTGGTGCCTAGGGAGTGAAGCCCAAAATCCAACGACGCTCGTTCACCTGATCGCCCGTGACATGCAGCGTCGCGGGCGATCTTTTTACCTAACAGAACTGCTCATAAAACTCACGGCGAATCGTTGCAGCTTTCTTGAGCACCCCTCTGACACGTCGCCAATCGCCTTCGTCGTTTAGCCTCTCCTCGATTGCGGGCAGATACCGATCCGCATGCGAAGTTCCGCCATCCAGCGCCAAGACATCATAATCGATATGGCGAAACAGAAACTTCGAACTTTCCTGCGTGAGGAGCTTTAATCGCTCGAGCCGCTCGAAATGAAGCCGGTACTCGGCCGCGGTCAACACCTCGCCCGAAAACCGAAGAAAGAGCAGTTGCTCGAGCTCAGATTGGTGGCCGAGGTGAAAAATGTAGGCTTGGAGGTGCATCAAGGTCCGCATCGTCCTCCGGCTTGGAATCTCGTTGAGGGCCTCGTGCCTGCTGACGCCGATCTCCTCTAGTTCGTCTAGATAGGCACGGCGATGGCTGTGCAATATGAGCGGCCATCGCCCCCCTGGGCGCAGGCCGAACTCCTCGCCGATGATTCCGCTGACCACCTGCCGGCTCGCCATGTCATCCAGGCTGACATCGAAATACTCGCACATTGGCGTAAACTCATAGGTGACAAAGCGGCGCTGCTTAAGCATGGCGCGCATGCCATGCTCGTCAACGCCGGCGAGGTGGCCGAGCGGCACGTCCCGCAAAAAATAATTGTCGATGAAGTCCTGTTCGAGATCCTTAAGCCGACTAATCGTGGTCATCGGTCAATTCCCCTAGAAGCGTGCAGAGTCCCGCATCCAATTGGGCCAATCCTTGATCACGAAGCCGTAATGGGCGGCGAAGACCTTGATGAGGCGCCCGTCGCCGCGCCGCAAGCCGCCGCCCTCGAGATCCCCGCGCAGGATCTTGCTCACCGACAGCGGCGCGGCCTGTCCATCGAGCTCCAGCCGCTCCAGCACCTTTCGCACATCGTCGCCACCGGACTTTCGGTGTCGTGACATCAGCACATGAACGGGTGCCGGGTTAAGCAATTCCGCCGCCAGCACTGACTTGGTGGCGACCTCGTCATGCAGCCGCGGCTGCGGCCGGTTCGAGCCGACTCCGGACAGGAAGTCGTCGTCGTCGAAGCCGATGTCGCCATAGGAGGTGATCGCAATTGCGTTGGCAAGCGAATGGAAAAGGCCGATCTCCTGTGCGAGGGCCGGATCAATCCGGCCTTCGCGCAGCGCGGCCTTGATCTGCGGCAGGCGCCGCGGGTTGACCGGCAGGCGGTCGTTGAGTTCGAGCTCGTAAAGCAGATCCTCGCGCATCTCGGCATCGGCCGCGAGAAGCTCGCCAAAATCTTCGCACAAGGCCTCAACATCGCCGCGTTGCGTCTTGACCCAGGCATGCTCCACGAAGACGAGCAAGGCGAGCACCGCCGCGCGCACGATCCGGTCCTGTTCGTGACCTTGGGGCGGGCCGTCCTCGCTTTTCAGCGGCTGGACGATGCGCAAGCGCCGATGCTTGTGCGCCGGGATCTTCAGCTTCGAAATATTGCCCGCTTCGAGATGCGTGCGCACTGTCTCCGCGTCCAGCCCCAGCAGGTCGAGATTGCCGAGATTCGAGGTGATGACGGTTTCGATCTCATCGCCGCCGCGCCGTTCAGCATCGGCAAGTTGGGCCGACAATTCCAGCCGAATGCCGTGACCGACACTCGACAGCGAGAAACGGTGCCGATCGGCGATCCGGATCGCTTCGCGCAACTCGCCGACCGCCTGGGTGCCGGTCGCGGCGCTTAGGACATCGTGAATCCAGGCCTTAATTGCCGCAGCTGGCGTCGGTTCCTTTTCGTCCGGCGCCGGCTTGTCGGAGGGCATAGGTGCGCGCGCCAGGCAATCTTCCTGGACGTCATGATAATAGATGAGGTCGAAGAATAGCGCCTCGGCCCTGAAGTGCTCGACGCCGAAAATCGACTGGAAGGTAAGCACCTGGTCGAGATTGATCCGGTCGTCCTCGACCGCCCTGTCCAGCGTCGCGATCCTAGGCGTCATCGTCCCATTGGCCACCGCCCGGACGATCTGCTGGCGCAGCTCGCCCAGGCCGCGCTCGAAAAAGTCATACCATTTGAGAACAGTGTCCGATTTCAGCGCGAACATGCGGCCATATTGCTCGTCGAGGAACCGTTCGTAGAATTCGGTTTCGCTCGTGTCGGTGACGGCGGTGATCGGGACGGGCTGGCAGGCGAAATCGCGTAATTGCATCGCAAGCGAGATCCCGGCCGTGCATCCCGGCAGGCGAGCGGCGCTTGGCTCCGGCAGGTCCGCTCGCGGCCGCGGCGCAGGCCAATTCGCTAGGTCCCGCCCTCTGAACGGGTCGAGCGTCTCCTCGTAGCGGCGCCGCAAGTCCGGATCGCGATCGAAGGCGATCTCGATCAGATGCGTGTGATCGAAATTGTAATCGATCCAGATCAAGTTCGGGTAGGCGACGCCCGCGAGCAGGGCGGCGGGATCGTTCACGCGTGCGTGATCATAGAAATTGAACAGCCGTTTCACTTGGTCGACGTCGTAGAACCAGCTCAGCTCGAAATTCCGCTCGTACACCTCCCTGTCGGACTTTGAGGTCTGATTGTCGAACGAGGGCAGGTTTGCGGTTTCCGAATCCACTAGGCTTGGATCGTCGTCCACAAGCAGAATTCTCAGCCGGGTCATGGCGGTCACGAACCTCCGAAGTAGATGAAATATTCCCAGAACATATGGTCCTGGTCGCCGGGCGTTCCCGGGACCTTTTCCCACGAGACGCGCGCATAGATCTTTCCGATGCCCAGCTCCGCGAACGCGCGCTTGACGAAATAAAGGCCCGAAGACATGCGATCGAGCGGTGCGTCGCTCGAAACCTGCTGGGCCTTCGCGGCAAGGCCGCGCTGGCCCTTGGGGTGAACATAATTGCGGATCCTGAGCGGCGAGCCCGTCTCCACGGTCACTGGGATGCATGTGCTCTTGGGGTCGAGCGGGTCGATGCCATAATTGGCCGCGTTCTGGAGAAGCTCCGCGAAGATGGCGCCGTAAAGTATCGCCTCCAGATCGCGATACTTTTTGAGCTTGGCGGTATCGAAACGCGAAAGCATCGTCTGCACCGGCTTCTCGGCGCTCTCGATACGGACGATCTGCGAGCCCAGTTTCTTGTCCGCGACCCCTTCGGCCGCTTTGGTCAGGAGCTGAAACAGATCGATCTTGCGGGTCCGCGGCCCGGCGGAGGCGATGCTCTCCGCGATCGCCTCCTGCAGTTCGGGACCGAGATCCAGCAGCAGCGACATCAAATTGACGATCCCATCCAGGATTTGGACGTTAGTCATGGCCTTCGCGCAGAACTGCCGGGCACGCGCGAGCAGGAGTTGCAACGTTTCCAGGTCGGTCGGCGCGACCTTCAGGACCACCGGCGCGTCGAGCTGCGCTTCGGCCGATCCATCGTCTCCCTCGGCAAGGGCACTGCGCAGGATCCTCTCGACCAATAAGGTGATCTTTTCGATCGTCCCGAGCAGCGACGTCTGTGCGGCCAAAGCAGGCCTCGACTTGTTCTTGATCGGGTGGCTGGCGAGGTTGGCGGAATCGGCGCGAACGCTCGCTGAGCGGCTGTCAGACAGCGCGACGAACTCGCTCGCCAAGATGCTCGTGAGTACGCGGTTGGCGAAGCTCTCGAAGAAGAACCAGCCTGCTGAGGCCAGCTCGAGATCGTCGCGGGGCAGGCTGAGCACGACCGAAACCGCGGCGCGCAATTCGTCATGCGTCTGCACCCGGCCCCGTGTCTGGGCCACGAGCAGCATGACCGGGATCGTGAAGAAGGCATTGCCGCCGATCGATCCGAAATGGCGCAGCAGCGCCTGGAGCATGCGGGTGACGCTTTCTGCATCCACGATCCAGTAATGTCTGGCCCGATCGCGCCACTGCCCATGCTCTTGTTGGAACATTGCCTGGAAGCCAGACAGGAAGGCGTCGAACCCGGGCATAGGGGCTTCGGGCGACCGGACCAACTCCGGCACATGAACGGTGATCGGCGCGAGCGCCTGCGCCCAGGCCGGCACCTCCGTCGATTTGTCGTCCCAAGTGATCAGGACGGGCCGCGGATAGACCGCCCGGCGCAGCAGCATGTTGTTGAGCGTGAACGTGGCTGGATCGCGGTCCACGCGATCGTCCGGTCCGTTATCGAGCAGCATGTAGCGGCGCCAATTATCCTGCCAGAAGGCTTGGGTCACGTCGCGGGCCGGCGTCTTGCCTTTCCTGTCCGCGCTCTCGGCACCGCCCTTGTAGAAGAAGACATGGTTCTGGCCGGTCAGACTGCTGAGCCCCCGCACGCGCCGCTGCGGCCGCCCCTTGACTCTGTCCAGATTGAGCAGGGCCGCCGTGTGCCGGCCGCCATAAAAGCCGGGCGCGGAGATCGAATCATAATTGATCACCACCGCGCAGATCTGGCGCAGCAATCGCGCGAAATTCTCGTCCGCATGCCGCAATTCGCCGAGCCGGTCGAATACATCCGCCCATACCTGCTGCAGCCATTGCTTGTTCGAGAGGTCGATCGGACGCGTGCGGGGCGGAACCCGCTCCTGGAGAAGCGTGACGAGATTGTGGATCGAATAGCTTTTCGCTCGCGCTGGTGGCGCGCTCTCTTGATCCATGTCCCCCCGCCCCGACAACGCGGCAAATCCAGCGGCCGGAAAGTCGCGCTGAAGTTGCCGGCAAACATTCATGCCTGCATCTCCTGCTCGCGCCAGAAGAGCAAGCCTACAATGACCGTAAGCAGGCAGAAACCGATCGGATACCAAAGTCCCGCGAAGGGGTCGCCGGTGGCGGTGGAAATCGCGAAGGCGGCCGCAGGCAGGAAGCCGCCAATCCATCCGGTTGCGATATTGTAGGGGATGGAAACCGACGTGTAGCGCACCTGCGTCGGGAACATCTCGCACAAGGCGGCGGCGATCGGGCCGTAGCACATGGTCGCATAAAGGACCATTAAGGTCAGGATCGCGATGGCCAAGACGAAGTTGATGCCGGCGGGATCAGCCCGTGGCGGATAGCCGTGCGCGGCGAGCGCGGCCGAGAGCGCGACATCGAACCGAGCGCGGCTCTCCCCGAGCGCCGCCGGCGAGAGCGGCTGGCCGTCAAAGCTTGTCACGCGGCTGTCGCCCACTTCGATCGTAGCCAGCGAGGCGGTGCCGGCGCGCAGCTCGTGCGGGACGCCACCCCGGCTCAACGCGGCCTTGGCAATGTCGCAGGAGGTCAGAAACCGCGTCGTGCCGATCGGATCGAACTGCGTCGAGCAGCTTGCGGGATCGGCCACGACCGTCACCGGCGCGCGCTCCATCGCGCTCGCCAGCGCGGGATTAACCGCCGACGTTAGCGCCTGGAACAGCGGCATATAGGTCGCCGCCCCGAGCAGGCAGCCAGCTAGGATAATTTTCTTGCGGCCGATCCGGTCGGACAGCCAGCCAAATAAGACGAAGCCTGGGCTAGCGATCACCAAGGCCGTGGCCACCAGCCAGTTGGTGGTCGCGCCGTCTACCTTAAGCACACGCTCGAGGAAGAACAGGGCGTAGAACTGGCTCGTGTACCAAATCACGGTCATGCCGGCGAGCGCGCCGAACAGGGCGATCATCATCCGGCGCGCATTGCCGGGCAACCGGACTGCTTCCCGCAACGGCGCTTCGGCACGCGTCCCGTCCGCGACCAGGGCTTCGAACTCGGGGCTTTCACCGAGCCGGAGCCGGATCCAGACCGAGATGACGAGCAGGATGATCGACGCCAGAAAGGGAAGGCGCCACGCCCATTCGCGGAACGCATCTTCGCCGAACGCCGAGCGTGTCGCCAGCACCACGAGGAGGGCCATCACGAGACCGGCCGTGGCGGTGATCTGGATGAAGCTGGTGTGCAAACCCCGGGAGTTACGGGGCGCATGCTCGGCTACATAGACTGCGGCGCCGCCATATTCGCCGCCCATCGCCAGGCCTTGGAGGACCCGCGCCGCGATCAGAAATGCCGGCGCGGCTAGTCCCCATTGCGCATAGGTGGGAATGAGACCGACGGCCACGGTGGCGATGCCCATGATGACCATGGTCATCAGGAAGGTTCGTTTGCGGCCGACCCGGTCGCCGATCGCGCCGAAGAGGACGGCGCCCAAGGGCCGCACCGCGAAACCGACCGCGAAGGTCGCCAACGTGAAGATGAAGCCCATCGAGCTGCCAGCGCCGCGGAAGAACTGGTCGGCGACGATGGACGCGACCGTACCGAACAGGAAGAAATCGTACCATTCAAATACCGTCCCGAGGGAAGACGCACTGATAGTGAGCACGGGCCTCTGTCGCCGCTGGCTTGGCATGGAAATCATCGCGTCGGCGGGCATTGCTCCCTCCTGCAAAATCGAACCGGTGAGCTTGGGTATCACGACGATTCGTCGTCCCCGGACATCGCCGGACAGCCCGTGTCCGCGGATGTCCGTATCCGGCGCTTACTGCGCCTAGCGTTGGCCGATTAGTGAAGGGAGCGCCGTCAGGACCATGCCCGAAACGCTTGTGATGCCTGGGCTCGGATCGCCGGAGGCACCGCTATATCAGAGCGTCTAATGATCTGCTCGCCAAGGAAGCCCTGCGGCGGTACGTGCCGATGCGATGCCTATAATATGAGGAACTTGGTCACCTGGCGAAGGGTCGAATCGACGGAGAGATCGATTGCCAGGAGTCGCTCAGGGAATTGCGGTTGAGGTCAAACAAGCCCAGACCATCGCCCTGCGTTGACAAGCGCTCCCGCGGCCCCTAACTCGCGCGGCCTACCCCGTGCCCAGATGGCGGAATTGGTAGACGCACCAGCTTCAGGTGCTGGCGCTCGCAAGGGCGTGGAGGTTCGAGTCCTCTTCTGGGCACCATCACCTCATCGGTGAACCATGCGAGGCCCTCGGCGCCCGCGGAAAACCTCCCAAGATCGGCTTGGATGGAACGGGCGACAGCCGGAAGTACCGCAAACCTGCTCGCCAGTGGCTGTTTCCTATTCGCCTCTCCGCTTAGAATGATGCGTCACCGAATAGCCTTCGACAAAGGTTTGTCGGACGCCGAGGCCCTTGTCGTCACAAGCTTCACCGCGTGCGAACCTCGACAGTTATCCCTGGTGCCTCAATAATCGTTGGAGCACTTGAATCACGTCGCCGCGACCTGCGCGTTTGGCTCTGTTTGATTGCTGCAACGAACCCATCGCTATCAGGGTCGCACAACGCGTCCGTCAACGCATGCCAGCTCGTCCAAGCTGCGCGGGCATCGTATCGCGTCTCTCCGGCGAAGCGGCTGGAATGCCTTGCCATCACCAAGAGTTGGGGAGGAACGTCTGCCGCCTGCCCCCACCCATATGCTCTCGAAATCTCCGCGCAGGTACGCCCGTCGATCCAGCTATGGACTTTCCCGACCCACTCATTGCCTTTAGTCAGCAGATTCTGCCTGCGGCTTTCGCGCTCGGCCAGATTAAAGCCGTGCACATCGTACCATTTCAGCTGCACAAACACGATAACACCGGTGTGGTAATCTAGGACTACCGCATCCGCGTCGGTCACGGTCGATTTGTCTCCACGGCGAAGCCTGAGACCCTTTTCGAGAACCTTGTATCGGGGCTCAGGCAAGAGTCGTCGAAGATCCTTGCGGAATACGTTCTCGCGACCTTCGACAATCTTATCCCAGTCAGTTCGATAGAAGCGGCGAAGGTGATCGAGCAGGCCTGCATGGGGGTTCATCAGTCCACCGAACATCGGCAGCAGGAGAAAATGCTCACCGGCATCGATATAATAGGGGAGCGGTATCTCGTGCCGTTTCTCGCTATCGGCCGCGCCATCTGCGTCCAGCGTCAGTCCGCGCATCAATTGCAGCGCCCGGAGTCTATCGTCGCCACGCTCCATGAGTACTTCGACGATGTCATCTCGCCTTGCGTAGATCGTCAGTATATCGCGCATGCTGAGGCCGGAATTGCGTTCGCGGAGTCGGCCGGCAGCGTCAATGTGGTGGAGAACTGCCCCAAAGGCACTGGTCGAGGCCTCACTCCAGTCGCTGAAAGGCCGCCCTCCGATTAAGGCAGTCGCCGGCAGCGCTTCAACTTCGGCCACGCCGGCCGCCTCAATCTGTGCCAGCGCGCGGTAATGATCCACCAGGAATTGATCATTGTCGTAGGCTATGAACCAGCCTTGGTCCGCCCGACCATATTTGGTGAGTCGGCGCCGCACCTCAGGAATCTGCGCCGCCAGATAGGGACGCTTGGCCTTCAGAGCCGCCTTCGCTCTGTCGTTGGCTGCATGCGCAGCTTCTACCTCCACCCTCTCGTCGGCATCGGACATGACCTCGATGACGATCCTGTCGTCACCCTGGAATACGCAACTTGCAATGCCATACCGTTCCATAGCTGCCAGCCGGATCGCAACCGCGTATCGGCCGCAGTCTAGGAGATGTTTATCAAATGCCGGTGTGAGTCGCGGATTACTGGAGAACCAAGGAATGGGACCCGGCATGTCGCGGACAGTTTCAAGGAAAGGCCGAAGCGCGGTGGCAGCACCGCGCAATCGAAGGCCAGCCTCCGTATCGACCGAGTTCCTAGCGACGCGATGGTTATAGGCGGCGACATCAAGCGCACGCACCAGCGAGATCAGCAGCTCCCGCTCATAGCCTCTCCAACTATCCCGCACGCAACCGACATAGCGATCACGAAGAGCGGTCAACTGGATTTCAGCCGTAGTCACAGGCCCTCGACTTCCGCTCTAACAATCACAAAATAGCTTGGGATTACGCAAGCATCTGGATTTCCCGGTCATTATTTCGCTATTCTGCCGGCCCACATAAGGTCAACGGGGGCGGCGGTGGTGGAAAATGAAGAACTCGAGGCATTCGTCTGCATCGGTCGCAATTGGCCGCCAGCGGCGCCGACAACGAACGTTCTATGACTACGCAGCCTTCGGAACTCTCGCCGATTGCTCGCCTCGTTGCCCACATGATCGCAGTGGATGGGATCGTGGACGAAGCAGAGCTTGCCGTGGCGCACCAGGCGCTCGTCCGGTACGACATCGACACCGAGCAATTTCGGTTGGCCGTGGAGCTGACTAAGGCAGCGAACAAGGGAGACTTTCTCAGCGCGCTTGAGGAAGTTCCGACCGAGCACAGGGAAGCGGTTGCTACCCTCATATTTGAGGTCGCATCGGCCGACGAGCGCATGGATCGACGCGAGGCGGAGCTCCTTGAGGCGATGCGCGAAGCATGGGGCGTCTCAGTCGCGTTCCTCAACAAGCCGATTGAATGGGATGAGGATCAACAACTCGTCATTGAAGCCTCTCCCTCCGATAAATTGCTCGTGTCCGCAGGCCCTGGGATGGGAAAGACGTCGGTTGCCTGCTCTCGCGTCGCGTATCTCGTCGACCGCGAAAACCTCACCGACTCAAACATCTGGCTCGTCAGCTTCACGCGAGCAGCGATAGCGGAGGTTAAGGGACGGATCTCAGACTTTGCAGAGGATCCGGACAACGTATTCGCTGTAAAAATCTCTACCATCGACTCCCAGGCCTGGAAAATCAGGTACGGCTTTTCACCGCAGCAGGTGAGCGACCTTTTCGGGGGTTTCGAGACGGGCATCGCCACGGCGGTCGAGCTTATGGAGGAGCGCACCGAGGACTTCCGCGACGCGTTTTACGATATTGAGCACATCATCGTCGATGAGGCCCAAGACATCACCGGCGAACGGGCTCGATTCCTGCTCGCGTTTATCGCGCTGCTCCAGCCATCTTGCGGTCTCACTGTATTTCATGATCCAGCGCAGGCGATCTACGATTATGCCGAGGGCGGGGACGAGCCGTATCGCTTCTTTCCAGCACATTGGGATCCTAAGCTTAGAATTCCACGTGGACAAGTTGTCGCG
>JADMIO011545343.1_pt1 | contig 59491 bp, 40 predicted proteins | sample 8958161 | NCBI WGS metagenome assembly JADMIO01 (sample SAMN16585339, study PRJNA669376) | soil metagenome | isolation source: Crop rotation soil | place: USA: Cullars Rotation, Alabama | collected 2011 | reverse complement strand
CGCGACAACTTGTCCACGTGGAATTCTAAGCTTAGGATCCCAATGTGCTGGAAAGGCCGGCGGTGCGGCGCGTTTCCAGAAAGTATAAACACTGCGGCGATACAACGCCTCAGCTTTGCCCTTTTCATATTTCTTGGTGTTGCTCTCCGGCATCGCCACCGCTTCCCAAAGGCCGCCGGGCTGGTAGGGCTTCACTGGCGCCCCGCCAATTTTGTCCACCATCAGGCCGCTGACCGTGAGGGCGTAATCGCGCACCATTTCGGCATCCATGCGGAAACGCGGCCCACGACTGCACAATCGGTTGGCCGGATCTTTCTCCAGCATCTCTTTGGTCGTTTCCGCACTTTGGCGATACGCCGCGGACGTCACCATGAGTTCGATCATGTGCTTCACATCCCAGCCGCTCTCTTGAAACTCCACAGCGAGCCAATCGAGCAATTCCTGATTCACTGGATTGTCTCCCTGCGTGCCGAAATCTTCCGAAGTCTTCACTAGGCCGGTTCCGAAAATATCCTGCCACAAACGATTGACCGTCACTCGCGCCGTCACAGGGTTCTCTGGTGCGACGAGCCATTTGGCCAAGCCCAGGCGATTCGTGGGCGAGCCCTTGGGCAATCGATGCAACGCGGACGGAACGTCTCCAATGACTTTGTCCTTCTGTTTGTCGTATTGGCCACGGAACAGCACGTAAGCCATGGGCATGGAATTCGTCTTTTCCCGTTGGATTAGCGTGACTGGATTGCGCTCCTTGATCTCCTTGTCTTCATCATTCAAGCCCGTGAATTTTTTCGTGCGCGCCAAATACTCACTGTCGCGCGTCGTCAGCCACGTTTCAAAAATGGCGGTGTTCTGTTCCTTCGTGCGCTTTTCCGTGGGAATATTCAGCACGTATTGCAACGGTGCGATGTTCGCAATCGCCGCCACTTCCTTCGCGGAAAGCGCTCGTTGATAAACGCGCACATCCTGCACGCGTCCATCGGCCAATTGTTGATCCTTGCTCCTCATCCCGATGCGCAACGGCGCTTCCGTGCGAATGGATGTTTTCAACTGGTCTTTGTCGATCTTGAGCGGCGCCTCCGTGCCATCGACATAAATCTTCACGCCCTTGGCCTTCGAGGAACCGTCGTAAGTGACAAATACATGCTGGAACACGCCAGGCTTGATGACGTCGCTCTTGGTTTCGACTTTCAGTCCGTCTTCCGGCCACTTTCCGACAATGTGAACACTGAGCTTTTTGTTCACTTGCGACAGATCCCAGCCGCGATAAGCATTCGTTTCGTCCATGCGCGCCACGAGCGGTCCAAAGTCACCGGGCGCGGACATGCGCACCCAGCAGCCGTAACTGAACTTGTTCGTGCGTTCGAAATCCGCGACGTCGCCCACGATAAAATTTGTCCCCTTCTTTAATTTGGGAGCCGCACCGAAACGTCCTCCTTCCAGCCAATTGATTGCGCCCGACGCCTTCAACGTCGCATTGGTCCCATTCACGATGCCGCTAATGGAATCATTCGTGCCTTCGTTCATCGTGAAGTGAACCATGAGGCGATTGGTTGGAACCTCTTTCGCAAATTCCTCCGCCGTCGCGGTCTTCATCCATCCGTCGAAATCCGGCTGCGCCACTTTGCGTCGCTCGTCCACGCGACTCTTTGCGTCCGCGATTTCCTTGGGCAACACTTTCAAGCGCTGCGCGTCCTCATCCGTTTGCGCCACGAGAATGTTCGGCACGGAATCCTTTGAGTTACCGTCCTTGGCCGGCTGCGTCGTGTTCCGGAAAAACGCGGACATGGCGTAAAAGTCCTTCTGGCTGATGGGATCGAACTTGTGATCATGGCACGCGGCACAATTCATTGTCATGCCGAGATACACCCAACCGAACGTGCTCACGCGATCGTTGGCAACATTGGCCAGATTTTCCTCATCAATGGTCCCACCTTCGTTCGTCGTCATGCTGCAACGTTGGAAGCCGGTTGCCACCAGTGCATCAACATCATCAGGATCGAGCAAATCGCCGGCGATTTGCAGCATGGTAAATCGATCGAACGGCATGTTCTTGTTGTAGGCTTTGATCACCCAATCGCGATACGGCCACATCTCGCGATAATTATCGAAGTGCAGCCCGTGCGTGTCCGCGTAACGCGCCGCATCCAGCCAGTAGCGGGCGCGGTGTTCACCATAACGCGGAGACGCGAGCAATTTCTTCACCAGGTTCACATACGCGTCAGGCGATTTGTCGTTGATGAAGGTGTTTACTTCGTCCGGTGTGGGCGGCAGTCCCACGATGTCGAGATACACGCGCCGCACGAGCGTTCGTTTGTCCGCTTCCGCATTCGGCTTCAGTCCCTTCTCGCGGAGCTTCGCAAAAATAAAGGCGTCAATCGGGTTCTGGACTTTGGATTTTGAACCCTGGATTTTCGGAACGGTGGGCCGCTCAGGCTTGATGAAGGCCCAATGTCCTTCCCACGACGCGCCCGCGAGAATCCATTTCTTCAACGTCGCGATTTGATCCGCAGTGAGGGTCTTGTGCGAATCTTCGGGCGGCATCCGGTCATCGAGATTCGTCGTGGTAATTCGCGACCAGAGTTCACTTTCCTTCAGCTTTCCCGCGACAATGGCCGGTTCACGCTTGGGCGTTTTCTCGAACAAACCTTCCTTGGTGTCCAATCGCAGGCCCGCCTTGCGCTTGTTTGCGTCCGGGCCATGGCAGGCGAAGCAGTTGTCCGAGAGAATCGGGCGGATGTCCCGGTTGTATCGAATGGCCGGTTCAGCCGCGCGCACCGTCGCCAGGCTGGCCGACAGCAAGACAATTGCGACTGAAGCAATCCCGAACGGAATGCGTCGAGTTAACGAACCCAATTTAAAATGACAGCAGGTCATGGAGTATTTGATTACTGTGCTGACGAAACGGGCGCCGGGCTACTTCAAATGGAAAACAATCGCACGAAACGAGTTTGCGGCAAGTGCTCAACCAATGGCAAAATAGGGTCAGTGACGCGAAGACTGACCATCGTTCTTCTACTGCTCGCGGCCCGGCTCGCGAGCGCCGACACCCCGGCTGAGCAGCTCTTTGCGGACAAGGTCAAACCCCTGCTCGATTCCCGGTGCATCAGTTGCCACGGCCCGGACAAGGTCAAAGGCGGGTTGCGCATGGACTCGCGCGCGGCCCTTTTAAAGGGCGGCGATTCAGGGCCAGCCCTCGTGCCCGGCAACCCTTCGGACAGCCTGCTCCTGCAAGCGGTCACGCATTCCAAGAAAGATTTGGAAATGCCGCCCAAGGAAAAGCTCACCACAAACGATATCGCGGTGCTCCGGCGTTGGATTCAAGAAGGCGCGCCATGGCCAGCGACGGCCAGCAATGCGGTGGCGACTGTGGTCCTCAAGCCAGGGGAAAGAATTGGCGACGCGTGGAGCGATCCACGTAATCCCATCGTCAAAATATTCGGCGGACAGCGGCTGGATTTGTGGTCTTTGCGTCCGGTGAAGCAGGTTGCACCGCCGAAAAGTGCCAAAGGAACACATCCGATCGATGCGTTCATTCAAGCTAAGCTGAAGGAGAATAAGCGAAAGATGTCCCCCGAGGCTGATCGGCGCACGCTGGCCCGGCGACTCTACTTCGATCTGACCGGACTGCCGCCCACGCCCGAAGAAGTCAGCGACTTTGTGAATGACAAACGCCGTGACGCTTACGAGAGACTGGTGGTTAAGCTGCTCGCCAGCCCGCGCTATGGTGAACACCAGGCGCGATTGTGGATGGATGTCGTTCGTTACAGTGACAGCAACGGCTACGACTGGGACGAATTCCGCCCGCGCGCGTGGCGTTTCCGTGATTACCTCATCCGCGCCTTCAATAATGACAAACCGTTCGATCAACTCATTCGCGAGGAGTTGGCCGGTGACGAACTGTTCGATGGCCCGCCGAAAACGGAAAAGGACCAGGAGCGCCTGATCGCCACTGGATATCTGCGCCTCGGGCCGCAGGACAATTCTGCGCCATTGTTCAATGAACAAGATCGCGCGCGCGCCGAACTGATGGCGGACCTCACGGAGACGACTTCGAGCGCTTTCCTGGGACTGACGATGTCCTGCAATCGCTGCCATGATCACAAATACGATCCGCTGTCGCACGCGGATCATTATCGGATGCGCGCGTTCTTCGAGCCGGTGAAGTATGCGGACGAAATGCCCCTGGACGTCGCCAAAGAGCAGGAGGCCATTCGTGCCCATAACAAATCTCTCGATGAGAAAATCAAGCCAGTGCAGGAACAGCGCGATTCCCTGCTCGGCGATGTAAAGAAGCAACTGCGTTCGGATAAAGTCGCCAAGCTTTCCGAAGACGACCGTGCGCTGCTGGAAATTCCGAAGGACAAGCGGACGAATGATTTAAAAGACAAAGTCGCCGCGTTGGAAAAGAAAGTTGAGCCGAAGGACAAAGAGATTCAATCCGCCCTGACACCGGAGCAAAAGAAGCTTTCTGAATCACTGGCGAAGCAGGTCGATGAACTCAAAAAACAAAAGCGTCCCTTCACGCTTGGACTCCTGATGGTGGACAACCCGGAAAAGATTCCGGTCACAAAAGTTCTTTTTCAGGGAAATCACAAGGACCCGCGCGCCGCGGTCGAGCCAGGATTCATTTCTGCGCTCGATCCGAATCCAGCGAGCATCCAGAAACCCGCGAACGGGAAAAGCACAGGCCGGCGTCTGACGCTCGCGAATTGGATTACGTCCAAAGGAAATCCACTAACGGCGCGCGTCTTTGTCAATCGAGCGTGGCAACAGCACTTTGGCCAAGGATTGGTCGCCACACCGAATGACTTTGGCCTGGCCGGGGCGCGCCCGACTCATCCGGAGTTGCTCGATTGGCTGGCGAACGAGTTCACCGGAGGCGGTTGGAGTGTTAAATCTTTACATCGCCTGATCGTGACAAGTGCGGCCTATCGGCAAAGTTCAACCACGGGCAAACCCGTCACAAGCAAAGAGAAAGATTCCCACTCGGCGACCGATTACTCGCATCAAAACATCCGCCGCCTCAGCGCTGAACAACTGCGCGATTCGCTGCTGTCAGTGTCGGGAATCTTGAAACTCGATCACGCGGGCGGACCGCCCATTTGGCCGGAACTGCCGCCGGAAGTATTGCAGGCGAATCCCGCATTCCTTGATGATAACGAGACCAAGACTAAGGGTTGGTATCCATCGCCGAAAACAAACCAGAACGTGCGGAGTCTTTTCCTTGTGCAGAAAAAGACCGTGCGCGTGCCGTTCATGGAAACCTTCGACCTGCCGGAAAACTCCGTGTCGTGCGCGCGGCGAACGGAATCCATTGTTGCCCCGCAGGCCCTCACGCTATTGAACAACGCAGTCAGCATTGAAGCGGCCCGGGCGTTGGCGGCGCGTGTTGAACGCGAGGCGGGAACGAACGGAACGAAACAGATTCAGAGCGCTTTCGCCGCGACCCTGCAACGTTCGGCAGACAAATCCGAATTACGCGCCTGCACCACCCTGCTCCAGCAACGCAACCTCACGGAACTCTGCCGCGCGCTGCTGAACCTGAACGAGTTCATCTACATCGATTAAAGGCCTCAGAATCTGGTAGAGAATGGCCTGAGAAATATCGCGCTTTGCCCCTGAACCTTGTTCGATTGCGACTACGCGCACGACATTCCCGGCGCGGTGGGGACACCGCGCCCTACCTTCGCGACAGACGATTCCGGAGCGTCAGAAAATTATTACGCTAGTAGGGCGCGCTGTCCTCAGCGCGCCGGGACTGCCAACGACTGTTTCAGATTTCACCAAACGGATCGCTACGGTGAGGAGCGATTCATACGCACTGGTTGAAAGCTTAATGGCGCTACGGAACCAATCGCGCGCGATAGAAACGATATGGCGCATTGTTGGTGTCGCTGAATCGGAAGGTGGTGCCGGAGACGGTTCCCGTGAAGATCGGTGTCCAATTTGTTAGATAGGTCGAGGCATCCACCGCATAGCGCAGCCCTGAGCCGGCAGCGAAGTTCAAGCGAAACACTCCGTTGCTCCAGGCGCCGCCATCGACATGCAACGGTGACAGGCTAACGACACCCGCGGCGAAAAGCGACGGAAGAGCCACACCAGCGGAATCCCTCACGACATGCTCGGCAGGCAAGCCACTGAACCCAACCGGCGTCTCCGTCCCCGCCGGAACCAGGGCCGTGTTAAACATCAGATCCACCACAGTGTAGTGCCCGACACCGAAGTTGACGTTGCTCGGCAATGTCAACGACACCCCGAGCGCGCCGCTCGCTACTTGATTGGTGGTCAATACCAGGGTCGCGCCCGGCATCGGCAAATTAGCAGCTCGTGGATTCGAAAGAATTGCCGGATCGAATAGCAGCGTGAAACTGACGGAGTGTTCGTTCCCCAGGCTTTGGATTTCCACCGGCACGCGCACCCACGCCCCGCCATGGCCGTAAACAGGATCGATGTAAACGACGCGCGGATTATCGAGCACGATCAAGTTAACCGGTGCACTGGTTATGGCCCCGTAGATATTGGTAATCACCACGGTGAAAGCGCCAATATCAGCGGGTAGAACTTTGTTCAACGTGAGTGCGGCCGATTGGGCCCCGGAAATGTAATCGCTGTTCGTGAGATTCACGCCTTCACGCCGCCACTGATACGAGAACGGCGCTGTTCCCCCGGCGACCACACGAAACGTAACCGCCGCTCCGCCGGGCGCATTGGTGCTGGTTGGGGGTGTAATGATGCGGGGTGGCTGCGGGCCGGCCCAGTTGAGCTTCACCACACCTTGCGCTCCCGGAACGCCATCAATCGCAATGCGATAAAGCGTGTTGCTCACAGCATTGAACGTCACGCGACTGGCGCCATTGCTGGCTGAATTGTTGTCCGAGGCCACAACGGTCAATCCATTCACGGTGGCCCCGGTGTAAATACCCAGCAGCGTGTCGAAACTGCTGCCAACCGTGTCAAAGGTGAATGGCCCGTTGGTCGGTGCCGTCCAGCAATACCAAATGGAGCCCGTGCCCGAAGCGACACCCGCATGATTCGGCTCACCCGTCTGTCGCGTCGCACCGCGCGTGCTGCCGCTAACCGATCCCACGATTCCAGCGATGCCCACGCAATTGGCAAAGGCGTCGTTCAACGCGGGATTCACGTTCACCTGGATATTCCCAAACTCATGATCGAAACCATCCACGGCAATGTAGTATGTGGTTCCCGCCGTCGCGCTGAAGGTAACAAGGCTGTTGTTTCCACCTCCGGCGTCATTATTGGCGCCCACCAAAGTCAAGGCGTTGACGGTATCGCCGGTGTAGATGGCGAGCACGGTGTCGAAATCGCTGCCGACAGTGTTGATTCTCGCCGTCATGCTCGAAGGCGCCGTCCAGCGCCACCACGCGGAGCGCACGGCATTGACGTTAATGTGATTTGGTTCACCGGGTTCATGCGTCGCACGGTTATTAAACCCCACATCTCCGCCCGTGATCGTGGTGATGGGAATGGAGTTGCTGAAATGATCGTTGGGCGGCGGCTGGCTGCTTGGCACCACGAGGTCGATTAAAATCCGCGAGACGTTATTGGATTCGTTCGACTCAAGAATGTTGTTGGCCGGATCGACAATCGCCTCCAACCAATATTGGCCCGAGGGAACATCGGTCACATCGACCCACTGATCCTGCAAATTGGCGGAATAGACGTCCGCCCAACCGACGGAAAGGCCTTGCACCAGGCCGCCGCTGTAAACGCCGTTACTGGGAGAGCCCGGCGGCGAGCTATAGCGCGTGAGATCGAAAATGGAAAAACTGGTTTTATCACCGGAAGCCACGATGTTGCCCACGCCATTATTCGTCAGCACGGTACGCAGGTGCAGGTTGATCCAGTTATCGAAATGCAAATGACCGTGGCCCGGATGAAATGTGAAGTTGCCCGCGAACCGATCATAATAACTGCCGTCCACGCGAAACACCCGCTGGTACACACCCGGCGTCGTGGAATTGCCGCGCAATTCCAGTGCTCCAGTGCCGATGTTGGGCGTGGCCGTGGAAACGCGCAGCAGAGTGCGTCCCGGCTCCGTCGGTTCCTCGAAATCCAGGAACCAGCCGTAAAGGTATTGGTTCTGTGCGTTCGCCCACACGAAAAGGTCCGGCAGCTTCGAGGCTCCAATTCCGTTCGGTTGTTCCCAACTCACCAGTGCAAATCCAGCCGCTCCCGCCGCGCCGCGAATCGACAAGTAGTAGCTGGTGCCAACGGTGGCGTTGAAGGAAACCTGGCTGGCGTTATTAGTGTCACCGTTATCGTCGCACGCGACACGCACGAAGTTCGCGAATGAATTCCCGCGATACGCGCACAACAACGTGTCGATGACGCTGCCGCTGGTGCGGAACGTCACCGTGCCATTCGTGTAAGGTGTCCAGCGATACCAGATGGAATTTCCCGGATCGAGTTCGTTGGTTTCGGAGGTCGCGCCTCGGGTGGTTCCGCCCGCGCTGCCAATGGAACCGACAAGCACTTGTGCCGCGGAAAAATTATCGTTGGCCGGCGGCGGCGCCGGAGTCGAGGCATCCGTCAGAGTGATGTCGTCCAGATACCAGCCTTCGCGCGTTACGGTCTTGTCGCTGAGAAACTGAAACGTCAGCACTTGGGTGGCGCCGATGAATTGTTCAAGATTCAGCGTCACGAGCGTCCAATTCGCCTGCGGCTGATCGGTGGACCAGACTTCCGTGTTATTGATGAAAACGCGCGCGTAATCGTAGTCCGATTCGATACTGGGAATTCTCGACCAGAACGTGAGGGTGGCGTTCGTCATGCCGCTCAGATCCACGGTGCGACTGAGGTACGAAATCATGTAGTTGGTGTAGGCTGGATTATTGGTGGAGCCGCCGTAGCCGGCGCCAGCGCAATACGCTTTGAAGTTCCCGCTGTGCGTATCTTTGCCGCCGAAGTTGGAATCCACGATGCCCCAATAAGCTGGAACCGAAGTTGGATCGGCATCGCCCACGACCCAATTCGTTAATCCGGCTTCGAACCCTTCAAAGAAATTGGTTGTGGCCGCGCGCGCCTTCAGGGGACTGGCCAGCAACACGAGCAACAAGAATACCCAGCGGAACAGACTCAAATTCAAGATGACGCGAGTTTGCCGCAAACACCCACGAAACCAAGCGAGTTTTCCATCGCCCGCCCTTTGGACGAATTGCTTCAATCGCCCGCGAAGAGGCGAAGGGAGCGAAGGTTACATGCGTTCATGAATCGTGAATGCCCAGTAGATCAGGTAAATGACGCCGCCACCCAAACCAATACACAGCACCGTAAGCGTCACAGCAGATACTGTTGCCAAAAACACAGCTCTTCTCTTTTTGACAGGATCATCAAAGAACGTCCGTGAAAGACGCGCCCGATTTTGCCAGGCGGCGATGATGCTGTTTACCAGCTCAACGAAAAAGCTCTCGATGCCGTGCAAGGCCATACAATCAGGAGGCTCTGCGGATTTTCTGCAGATACTCCTCAAATAAATCTCCATTACCGAGCGCGAGTTCCTGGCGATGCATGTCACAATAATCGGCGATCTGCTTGATAAGGATAAGCGGCTCTCCCCGCATACCGAATATGTCAACCTGCGAAGAAAGCGCGCACATCAATCCGTGAGCGAATTCCCAATGATCTGCGCCGTTCGGGCTCTGCAGATACTTCAATGCAGCGGGTAAATAATAACGAAGTCCGGCAGAAGCCATGTAGGTAAAGTCCTCGGTCACCGCAGAACTCTTGCACATCTCAACGGCCTGCTCCTGAGTCTTTCCAAGAAAGTTCTTCAATGCCCACTTTTCGTCCAAGCCATGCGGCGGTGGTCCGACAAGTTCGTTGGCGGTTGGTGGTTTCATGTGCCTAACAAGTATGCAACCGCAGTTTGCGGCCTAACATGGCTTCGACTTTGGAAGGCATGGAGCGAGCGTAATCACAGAGAAGTAACTGTCCAGCCGCGGGTTTGCCATTCCAGCGTGGGCAACAAGGTGACGAAGGTCCAATTGAAATGTCCGCGCGTTCGAAACCAGAATTATTTGGAGACTCCTTACGTCGTCACCTACCAGCGATCGTTTTTGTAGGAGACGACGTAAGGAGTCTCTGACTAAAATCAACGGAAAATGAGCCCTGCTTCGCCTCCCACGGGGAAGAAACGCGACCCGCTCAATCGTGCCTTCTATTTGCCGCGACTTCCCAAGGAGTATTACCAGGGTGACGCAGCGGTTTTCTGGACACTCGCCATTTTCGATCGTGCGCAAGGCTGGCTGAATCAGAACTTTCACCATGAGTTCCAGAAATTGATGCTGCACGTCGCAACGCGGGAAGGTTTGATCTGCCCAATCTATTGCCTGATGCCAGACCATATTCATCTGATGTGGATGGGACTGCGTCGGGATACCGACCAAAGAAACGGCGTGGCCTTCCTGCGGACGTATTTGGAACCGAAGCTGGCTCCGGCCCAATTCCAACCTCAAGCGCAAGACAAGGTGTTGAGAGAAGAAACGCGCCAACGTGGCGCGTTTGCCAGCGTTTGTTTTTACATCGCCGCGAACCCGGTTCGCGCCGGACTGATGACGGAAACGGAAACGTGGCCGTACTCGGGTTGCATTGTCCCTGGCTATCCAAAGCTGAATCTCGACGCGGAAGATTTCTGGCCAAAATTCTGGAAAATTTACGCGAAACACCGGCAGCCGGATGCTGGGAACATCAATCGTCCTAAGATTTAGAGACTCCTGACGTCGTCTCCTACGGGGATTTGCTCTCCGCCGCTACATCACCACCAGCAAAATCGCCAACATCATGAGCGATGCGCCGGCCAGCCGCCATTTTAATACGCCCGCACCGTGGTGACGCTCACGATTTCCGAACCAATGCCCGACGGCCCACACGACCACCACGCTCCACAAGCCGCGCGAGCTGTAGATAACATTCGTCGCGGTGGCGTTGTGATACTTCACCACCACCATCACAAACATCATCGATTGAAACGCAATCACGACACACCCGCCCGCGAGCCAGCCCCACGCCGGACGTGGGATGGCGGATATGGGCGCGCGGAAAAATGGGATGAAGATGAAGTTGAACACGGCCACGAACCAAAACATGGCGGGCAGAAGGCGGCCCCCGCCCCAGGCAGGCGACCACTTTTGCACCAGCACATCGAACAACGCGAACGACGTGGCCGACAGACCGGCGTAGAAAATGGTGCTGCCGACATGATGATGCTTGGCCCCGCCGGTTTGGTTTAACAGGACAATGGCGAAGGAACTCAAGGCCGCCGCTCCCCAGAGCTTGGCCGAAACGCCCTGGTGCAACAGCAGCGTGGTAAAGATCGCCACGAGGATAATTTTCAGCCCCAGGACGGGAGTTGCCACCGAAACGTCGCCACGCTGGATCGCCAGGTAATTCAGGAATAGAGCGATCAAAAACAGCGCCCCCAGCAGCGCCGGTTGCCAAAGCAGTTCGTAGTGAATAGTCCCACCGAGCGGCCAAAGCCCTTGATAAATCACCGCCGAAATCAGGTTCGAGATAAAGGCCGTGCGCCAAACGCCCACCCCAAAATCCCCAGAACGTTTCACCAGCAATGCTCCAAAAACATAGAGCAGCGCCGAAACAAGAGTAAGCAAGAGCGGCAATGGTTGATTCATCCCCGCCTGGTCAGAAATCGAAAGAGCAACCCGCACGACATGGGCGGAGCTTACGAAGCATGTCGGGTTGGCGGAAGGGCAAACAGCCATGAGCGGCGCGTGTCAAAGCGAATATGTAGCAGCGCGACGTAAGTCCGCTCAAACTGTTTCTGCGCGGAGAGATGGATTCTACCCGCCTTCCGACTCGGAAAACACACGCTTCAAAAGTTTATCCCGCTTCGCGAGGAAACGATTGGAGCGGACTTACGTCGCGCTGCTACAAGATTCGGTTCCTGATGTGCGATTTTCATTTGAACTCAGCGCCACGGGGACGCACTTTTGCCGCACACAGCGAAAGGAAATTTTTATGCCGCAGGCCATCATGGATCCGGAACAGGTGAGGCGCTTCGCCGACGAACTGCAGCGATTCAATCGCGACCTGCAAAACCGGATGGGCGCGCTTCAGGCCCGCTTCAATTCATTGGGCGACAGTTGGCAGGACCAGGAGCAGATTAAATTCTCCGACGAATTCAAGCAGACGGTGAAAATGATGAAGAAGTTCGCCGAGATGTCGGACCAGCATGTCCCGTATCTCCTGCGGAAGGCCCAGAAAATCGAGGAGTATCTGAACCAGCGTTAACATGGCCGAACGCGCCAACGTCACTTCCGTCGAAGCCATTGAGTTGTTTCGCGCGAACCTGATCGCGTACCTCACGAAGGCGCGGCCCGTTTTGGAGGATGGCTGCGACGAAGTCTTTCGCACGCGGCAATGGCTGCAACACGACCGCCGGGTCCATTGGGAGAACCAATTGAAACGCCGGCGCAAGATCCTGGAAGAAGCGGAGCAGGCGCTGTTCAGCGCGCGCATGGGCAACCTGCGGGAAGCGACCTCGGCGGAAGCCGCCGCCGTGACGCGCGCGAAACGGGCGCTGGACGAAGCGGAGGAGAAGCTGCGACTTGTAAAACGTTGGACCATGGAGTTCGACAATCGGGTGCAGCCGCTCGTGAAGGAACTGGAAGGTTTGCGCAGCTTGCTGACCAATGACATGCCCAAAGCTGCCGCGCACCTCGCGCAAATTGTAAAAATGCTCGATGCCTATGCGGGGGTTAAGCCAGTCGCCGCGTCTAATCCAGCGGTGACACTGGAAAACAAACCAACGAGCGAGGAATCTCCGGGCAGCTAAATTTTTTCGATGAGTATCAATTCCAACGGCAAATTAATCATGGCCGCCACCAAGGACCTTTGGTTGCGGTGGGCGGAAACGAGGGAGCATTGGCAGGACGCCAAAAGCGGGGAATTTGAACAACGCTACCTGCTGGAATTGCAATCAGGCGTCGATCGCGCACTGCCAGTCTTTGCCGATCTCGACAAACTGATTTCGAAAATAAGGAGCGACTGTGAGTAACCAGTTGACCGTCACTCACGCGCGCGAACTCCTCGAACGAATCAAAGTCATTGTTCAGGAATTTGCCGCCGCCGAAGAAAAGCTGAACAAGGATTTCAAACAGAAGACCGATCTGACGGAAAAACGGTTCAAGGAGGAAACCAGCGCCATCAACGAGCGTCTGGCGACCGAGAGCAGCGCGGAGAATGCCGCGTTTGAGGAAGCCAAGATCCGATTCAAAACACGGGATGAACGGCGCACCGCGCGCATCACCCGGGCCCGCAAATCGAGCCATAAACTCGCCACGGAACGAATTGATAAGGAGGAAGGCGGTTGGAAGCACAAGAGCCAGAAAGGTCAGCTCGATACGAAGCGCTGGCGCACTGATTCGCTGGCGTTGAATGATTCGCGCCTGGGGGAATTCAGCCAGCAACTCGGGGAAAATCAGGCACATTTTGTCGAACTGGAGCAGGAGGCGGACAAATCATTTCGCGGCTATGGCCAGTTTCGCAAGCAACTCACGGCTGGGACTGTCCTGCCCAATACCGATTTCTCGCCCGACGAACATCATCTGCTTGAAAAACTGGGTGAACTCCACGGGCATACGGCCGCGAGCATAAAACAGTTCAATCAGTTGCTGCTGCCGAAGATTTTTCGCGCCCTGCCCCTGTGGCTTTGGTTCGTTTTCCTCGCGGTCGTCGCGGGTGCGCTGCCGTTTATCTTTAAGGACAAGATCACTCACGTTCAGTCGGGTATCGGTGCGGGTGTTTTATTTATACTGGTGCTGGCTGGCTATTTCACCGGACGCAGCAAGGCCGTCACACTCGCGACGAAGATTTCCAGCGAGTTTGAAACGGCGCGACGGCTGAATCAAATCGCCAGCGAAAAATCGCACACGCGCCATGCCACGGAAGCCGGGCGCATCGAGCAGGAGGCGAAAGAGCGCACCGACATGTATAACGAGCATTGGCGCACGGCGATTCGCCAGGCTGAAGAGGCTCGCGAAGTGTGGCCCCCGGCCATCGAAGCCAAATGGCAGCGGGTCGCCGCACGGCACATGCGTATGAGCGAAGAGCGCCTGACCCGAATTGAGGAAAACCACACGGGGTCATTGGCGAACACCACCAAAACCGCCGATGCGGAAAGACAATCCCTCACCGACGCGCATCGTGCGAAGATGGAAAAGTTCAATGGAGAATTCCAGGCGCAGTGGCAAAAACTGGAAACCGATTGGAAGGAGCGCATTCAGCCGATTTGGCAAACCATTGACGCGGCCAATATCGCGGCGAAGGACGCCTTCCCGACCTGGCAGCCGGAGCTTTGGAAGAATTGGCATCCTCCAACGTCATTCGTAAACGCGGCGCAATTCGGGCGCTTGGAAACCGACGTAAAGCGCTTCGCGGAAACGGCTCCGCAGGACAAGCGCCTCAGCCTGCCCACGCCCTCGATCTCTTTGCCGCTCGTTCTAAATTATCCACGCGAAGGTTCGATCCTTTTTGAGACGACACGATCTGGAAATGACGCCGTGGTTGCGGCGCTCAATAATATTATGTTCCGGCTGCTGGCGAATGCGCCGGCTGGCAAGTTGAGCCTCACGATTATCGATCCCGTCAAACTCGGGCAAAGTTTCCCGGCGATCAGCCATCTCACTGATTTCGAGGAGAACATCATCAATGGACGCATCTGGACGCAGCCGAATCAAATCGACGAGAAGCTCGCCGAATTGAACGAGCACATGGAGAAAGTCATCCAGATGTATCTGCGCAATGAATACGAAACCATTGCGGAATACAACGTGCAGGCCGGTAACATCGCGGAGAAGTATCATTTCATCGTCGTGGCGGATTTCCCGGCAAACTTCACGGAGACGGCTGTTCGGCGATTGATGCGCATTACCGCCAGCGGAGCGCGTTGCGGGGTCTTTACGTTGATTCATTGGGATCAGCGACACACCGCTCCGGCGGATTTCTTTCCCGAAGAATTGCGCAAGACCAGCGTGTGCATCACGACAACGGAAACGGGGCAATTCATGCTTTCGCACCCTGCTCTGCCCCGTGCGCAGGTGTTGCTGGATGCGCCGCCGAACCAGGACTTCGCGACGGATTTTCTGCGCGAAGTGGGCGAAGCCAGCCGCGGCTCGAATCGCGTCGAAGTTCCCTTTGGGCAAGTCGCCCCGCCGGACACGGAGATCTGGAGCGAAGAGACAAGCGAAGAATTACGTGTCCCCATTGGCCGCAGTGGCGCCACGAAACTGCAATACCTCAGCATTGGCAAAGGCACGCGCCAGCATGGCTTGATCGCGGGCAAAACGGGTTCCGGCAAATCCACGCTGTTCCACGTCATCATTACGAACCTCGCGCTTTGGTGCAGTCCTGAGCAGGTGGAGTTTTACCTCGTGGACTTCAAGAAAGGCGTCGAGTTCAAGAGTTACGCCAATAGCCGTTTGCCGCACGCAAAAGTGGTCGCCATCGAAAGCGATCGCGAATTCGGCCTCAGTGTTTTGCAGAAACTCGATGACGAATTAAAACGTCGCGGCGAACTGTTCCGCAAAATGGGCGTGCAGGACGTCGCTGGCTACAAACGCGCCGGTGGCACGGAGCCGATGCCACGTTCGCTGCTGATGATCGATGAGTTCCAGGAATTCTTCGTCGAGGACGATCGCATCTCGCAGGCGGCGAACCTGTTGCTTGATCGCATCGTGCGCCAGGGCCGCGCGTTCGGCATTCATTGCCTGCTCGGTTCGCAAACGCTGGGCGGCGCTTACACCCTCGCACGGACAACGATTGGCCAGATGGTCATTCGCATCGCCCTGCAATGTAACGAAGCGGATGCGTATCTGATCATGGATGAGAACAATCCGGCGCCGCGGTTACTGTCGCGTCCGGGTGAAGGCATTTACAATGACATGGCCGGCATGGTGGAGGCCAACAGTCCGTTTCAAGCCGTTTGGATTGGCGACGAAGAACGTGACAAACGATTGGAGGTCGTTCGCGGTTTGGCGGATCGGAAATTCAACGGCAATTACCCTGGCCCAATCGTCTTTGAAGGCAATGCGCCCGCGGACGTGCGCGACAATCCCGTGCTGGCGGCAGCGCTGGAAAACAAAACGGGTACGCCTCCGGCAACGGCATCCGTGTGGTTGGGTGCGCCCAATTCCATCAAAGGTCCCACGGCGGCCGTATTCCAGAAGCGCAGCGGCAACAATCTCTTGATCGTTGGCCAGCGCGACGAACCGGTGCTGGCGATGGTTTCCGTGGCATTGGTTTCGTTGGCCGCGCAATTCCCGCGCGAGAGCACTCGCTTCGTCTTATTTGAAAGCACGCCGCCGGGTTCACCCGAGCGTGATTTGATCGAGCGAACTGTCCGCGCGATCCCGCACGAGGTGGTCCTGGCGAAGCCGGGCGATCTGGCTGCGGTCATGCAACAGCTTTCCGACGACCTGAAACAACGGACGGAAAACGAACACGCCGCGGCTCCGACGACGTTCCTGTTCATCCACGGGTTGCAGAACTTCAAAAAATTCCGGCAGGACGACGAGTTTGCCTTTTCTTCCGACGAAGCCAGCCCGGCCGTGCAGTTTCAAAAACTCATTGCCGAGGGGCCGAGCCATGGCATTCACATTTTCGTGACCGTGGACACGTACAACAATGTAAATCGCTACCTGGGACGCAAGGTGTTGACCGAATTCGAAATGCGCGTGCTGTTCCAAATGAGCACGAACGATTCGGCGAGCCTTTGCGACGATCCGAAAGCCAGCACGCTCGGCTTGCATCGCGCGTTGTTCTACAACGAACAGGAAGGCCACCTGGAAACGTTCCGTCCGTATGCGTTACCAAGTGCGGATTGGATTGCCCAAGCGGGGACGAAGCTGGGAAGCGCTTAAGGTGTTAGGAACAATTGTTGCTACAGCACGGAATTGTAGCAGCGGAAGTCATTCCGCTCTAATCGTTTCCAAAAGAGACGAGCAACGGTGAATCATGAATGCCCGATTCCAGTTCCCGATAGTGCTAAATTCCGCTAATCATTTTGCGTGAAGCAACCACTCGTCGCCATTGCCCTGCTCTATGGCGGTGGCGTCGTGCTTGGGTATTGCCTTGAGGCACCGCTGGCAGCGGCGTTTGTTACGGTGTTCGCGCTCACCTTGCTGGCCCTGTTTCTTCACCGATGGCGGGCCTGGCTGCTTCCGGCCATTCTCTTCCTTTTCGGCTGGTTAAACATGACCACGCGGACGGCGCTGGTGTCGCCCGTGGACTTGCGTTCCGTTCTGAACGAGCGATCGGCGATTGTCACCGTTCGCGGTCGAATTGATCAGGAACCCTCACAGCGCATTGTCTTGCGGAACGGCGTTGAACGATCCCACACGCTCGCCGTCGTCTCGGTGGAGGCAGTCCAATTAAAATCAGGCGACTGGCAGCCGGCGTTTGGGCAAGTGATGTCGCGCACGACCGGAGTGTTGCCGCAGGAATTCGTTGAAGGCCAAAGCGTTGTCATTAACGGCGTGGCCGCAAGACCCCCGCCACCGGTCGCCGATGGGTTGTTCGACTACGGACGGTATCTGAACCTGCGCGGAATCTACTACGAATTGAAGGCCGATTCAGTGGACGATTGGAAACCGGCGGGAGCACTGATTCCGCCGCCGATTTCAGAGCGCTTTCGCACCTGGGCGCAACGCACCCTCGCGCGTGGATTGCCCGCCCCGGATGAATCCCTGCGCCTGCAATGGGCCATGCTGCTCGGATGGCAAACCGCGCTCACGGCGGAAGTTTCCGAGCCGTTCATGCATTCGGGGACCATGCATATCTTTGCCATCAGCGGCCTGCACATCGTGATGATTGCGGGCATTTTTCGCGTTTTGCTCCGCTCCGTCATCGTTCCGCGCCTGGCGACCAGTGTGATCGTAATCGCGATCATCTGGTTTTATACTGCTGCCACGGGCTGGCAGGCGTCGGCAATCCGTTCGACGGTCATGATGACCGTTGTCCTTGCCGGGGGAATTCTGAATCGTCCGCATCAACTTCTGAACTCTCTTGCCGTCGCTGCCTCCATCATTCTCATCTGGCAGCCGGAGCAATTGTTTCAAGCCAGTTTTCAACTTTCGTTCTTCGTCGTGCTTTGCCTGGCGTTGCTGGGGCCGCCAATCGAAAAGCTCAAACAACGCGTTTTCAAACTGGACCCATTTCTGCCCTTAGATTTGCGCCCATGGTGGCAACATCAAGCGATTCGCGCCGGTGAAAAACTTTGGACGAGCGCGTCTGCATCGGTCGCAGCCTTTATCGGTTCCGCCCCGCTCATCGCCTACTATTTTCATCTGTTCACCCCTGGAAGTTTGCTCGCCAACTTGCTCGTGATTCCCGCCAGCGGGCTCGCTCTGGCCAGTGGACTTGGGTCCATGGTCACCGGCGACGTTATTCCGTTCGCCACCGAATGGTTCAACCATGGCGGTTGGATCATGATGCGCTTGATGGTGTGGCTGAGCCATCAAGCCGCGGAAATCCCCGGTGCGTGGTGGCACGTGCGCGCACCTGGGTCGGCGTTTTTCTTCCTCTATTACGGGCTGCTGTTGATGCTTTGCGCCGGCTGGTTCAGCAAACGAGCCCTCCGTTGGACAGCAATCGCCTATGCGTTCGCACTCACAATTTTTTGCGCCACGCAATGGCACCGCGAACGGACGTGGCATCAACTCACCGTCCTGCCGCTGCACGATGCGCATGCTGTTTACGTGGAACCAGCCGGGAACGAAAAAGAATGGCTCGTCAATACCGGCGACCATGGCGCTGCCGAATTCGTGCTCAAACCGTTTCTTCAGGCGCGCGGCGAGAATCGGATTAAGAACCTTCTTCTGGCTCACGGCGACACGCGTTTCGCCGGCGGCGCCTTGCGTCTTAATGAGACCTTCCCCATTCGTGAGGCGTTCGCTTCACCTGTCGTAACGCGTTCACCGCGCTATCGTGAGTTACTTACGGCACTGGAGAGTGAATCTCATTTGCAACGCAGCGCCACGAACGGATTCACCCGGGCGCCTTGGAGGATTTTGCATCCGAACGCATCAGATCGATTTGCGAACGCGTCGGACAACGCGGTCATCGCGTTGGGAACATTCGATAAAGTGCGAGTCCTGATGGTCGCCAATTCCAGCCTCACCGCGCTGAAAACGCTTTTCACAAGGCATCCAGAACTCCACACCGACATTCTGATCACGGGGATTCCAGAAGACGAGGGTTCATTGCCTCAGGATTGGATCAAAGCAATCGCTCCAAAACTGATCGTCCTGGGGAACTCCGACACGCTCGCGCACAGTGCCAGCCCCGTGCTACTCCAACGTTTGCGACGAACCGGAGCGGAAGTGATTTCAACGCAAAACGGGGCGGTGACGATTTTGGTGCGTGAAAACCAATGGCGCGTTCGAACGATGCGTGAGCAGGGAGATCTGGAGGCCGAGTAAATCAGTAATCCGTAATCAGTGAGTCAGCTCCCAAAACAACTATCACCGCGACTGAACGAGCACGCGAAAGGGGCGTCCCAAATGTTCGGGGTGAGTCAAGGTCTGAAACTGCCGCACACGCTGTGGCGTCCACGTTTCAGGAGTTTGAAATGAATCGCGCGCGATCCGCGTGAGAAAGTCGCTTTGCGTGGTAAACATTTCTGTCCTGAGACCGTTCGCTTCACCTAACTCTTGAATCTCAGAAAAATTCACATGCGCGGTAATGTCCTGCTTGCCGGGATCTTTCAGAACATCGCCCGTCACTTGATGAGCTGAGTAGGCGCGCAACGTCCCCTCTGTCCGCGAGGGCGAAATGATATCCTCCAACAATCCGCCGTAGTCGATCGCCATTAACTTGCCCTGCGCCAAAACCGAACCCGCCTCCGCCCACCAAATCCTCGCATCGGAGGATGCCTCGACAATATATCGGTCGGGCAACACTGACAGGAGTTCGGCGGGCAGTTCGGGACTGGCCGCCCACGGTTCCGGCAGTTCCATCCAAATGAAAATTTCGCCGCGGACACTGACGCCCATTTCGTTCCACTTCTGCTCCGGCGCGTTCCAACGAAAGACGCTCACCGGCATGGCATCGAGCAGTTCATTGGAAAATATGACCCCGTGAATTCTCCCCGGTATTTCAGAAAAGGAGGCAAACCAACGCACATTGGAAAATCCTTCCAGCTTTTGCTGTTGCGCCTCTCGGCGCGCAGGAGAGGGCTCAATGATCCAATATTCAAGATTTGCGAACAGCACCGGTTGCGACTCTTGCAAGGCTTTCAAAATATCAAAAGCCAGAGTGCCGTCGTGAGCGCCTGCCTCCACACATTGGGATGAGTCAACCGTTTTCGGCATTTCTTGAAGCCATTGCGTGAACTGCTTGGCGAGCAATTCACCAAACAGCGGGCCGACGCTCACGCTGGTGTAAAAATCACCGCGTTTACCAATCTGTTGGAGACTGCGGTTGTAGTAGCCGTGGACCGGATCGTAGAGCGCTCGGGTCATGAATTTCCCGAATGGCATCGGTCCGCGTGCGGCAATTTCGGCCGCGAGTTGTTGCGCCAGCGGATTCATTCAGCGGAACACACGACTCACTTACGTGCGCTGCTGTCGGCGGCCCAGATCGCGCGAATCGTCTCTTCCTGGCCAAATCCGTTTGGTGTCGCGCCGCTTGGTTTGTGCACATCGTACCAGCGCTTGCCGTCAGGCCCGCCCGAGATGATGCGCATGCCGGGCATTTGCACGTAACCTTGCGGATCATTCTCGCGGACCCACTTCCAGGCGTAGCGCAGCCAATCGTTGCGACTGCCTTCCGGCTGTTGTGAGAGCCACGTGATTTCATCCCAACCCCAGATCCAAAATTTCCCCTGCCCCGCTTCACCAGCGCGACGGCTGCGCCCGTAATTGTCAAACTCGACGAGATAAGGAAGATGCTCACAACTCCAACCGCTTGGGGTCATACCTCCGCGACTGCGGCCATACAGCGCGTCCGTGTATCCAATTCGCAAACGGGCCTCCTTCGGCTTCTCCGGAATTTCTTCGAACCGCAGCGGGAAGGAATGAAAATCGAACAGCAGTTTGCCATCGCGCAAGAATCCGCCCCGCGGCACATGCGCATCGAACATCATGAAATGGCGGCGTGCCTTCTTGCTGGCGTAGCCGCGGGCCGCGGTCAGAACTTCGCTCCATTCATCCAGCTTCGGATCATTGCCATTCATCAATTCGACCTGACCGTAATGAATCGCTTCACATCCAATGTCCGCGTATGAGCGCGCGAGGAAGTAAAACCAAAGCTTCGTTTCATCGCGGCTGACGTCAGGCACCGATGAAGCTTGTCCCCAGTGATTACTGAAGCGTCCGCTCGGATAGAGCATGCCTTCGTAACGAAAATTGCGCGTTTCCACCGGGCGGCCCAATTCCTCAAATGCCCACTTCGGAACGGCTAAATCATTCACATCGCGTGAGACGATTTCGAAAATGCAGGCCTGTAGAATGATGTCCGGGTCTGCGCCGTGAATCCTGGCAGCTTTCACTTTCGCGGATTCAAATTTCTTCGGAATGGCCGGCGCGCCGCCCTCTTCTCGTCCCCACTGATACACGCTGCGTCCAGCGAATTTCACGCCGCAGTTCGTAAGCATGCGCAGGTTATCATCGAAGTCACCATGACTGGTGAGCAGATACATGGTCGTCATTGCGCGCGAGAGGTAGCTGCGCAAGACTTCTTCAGAAATCTTTCCATCGAAGCGGTAGTCGCGCGCATAAATCGGCGATGAAAACAGCAATGATGCTGCGAAAAGAAGACAAGCCCATGAGCGCATTGCGTCAACGTATTGACATATGTCTAGACGGTCAATTCCCGCGGCTGTAGCGCAGGTTGGTAACCTGCTGTATCGCCGATTGCCAATCGGCGGACGATTAAAATGGTGGAGCACTGGCCGGTTGCCAACCGGCGATACAGCCGACTGCCAGTCGGCGCTACACTCGCTCGCTCCCGACGGCCTGGGCGATCGTTTTTAAATTTTGCGCTGCGAGGCGCTGCTTAAGTCCCGCGACTGTCTGTTTCACCAGCGCCGGGCCTTCATAAACCAATCCGCTGTAAATCTGCACCAGCGATGCCCCCGCCGTAATTTTTTCCCACGCGTCCCCCGCGCTAAATATGCCGCCCACGCCAATTATCGGCAGCGTCCCTTTGGTTTGCCGATAAATGTGGCGAATGACTTCCGTGCTGCGCGCTCGCAGAGGACGCCCACTCATACCGCCTGTTTCCGAGTAAATGCGGCGGGCTGTTCCATCTTTGCCCTCGGGCCGCGCGATCGTGGTGTTCGTGGCGACGATCCCCGCTAGCTTACGGAGAGTAATCAACTCGAGAATTTCATCCAATGCTTCAAACGAAAGGTCCGGCGCGACCTTCACGAGTAACGGCTTCGGACCACCGCTCGATGCCGCCGATCCATTGATCTGCTGGAGTGCCGCCAATATTTCATCCAGCGCCCATTTGTCCTGAAGCTGTCGCAAGTTGGGCGTGTTGGGCGAACTGACATTGACCACGAAAAAATCTGCCAACGGCCGAAGCAGTCGAAACGAGTTCGCGTAGTCTTCGGCTGCTTGTTCGTTGGGCGTGATTTTGGATTTGCCGAGATTGATACCCACGGGATGCTTCGGCCAGCACCCGCGGTTACGCCACTCGAACAACTTCGTCGCCATCGCTTCCGCACCGGGATTATTGAATCCCATGCGATTGATCAGCGCGCCGTCTGGAATGACACGAAACATGCGCGGTGCGAGATTGCCGGACTGCCCGTGCCAAGTCACACCGCCCAATTCACTGAAGCCAAATCCCATAGCTTCCCAGGCTGGAACCGCCGCCGCGTGTTTATCCATGCCTGCCGCGAGACCGACGGGATTCGGAAAACGCAGTCCGAACAATTCGATGGGCAGTTCGGGCGCGCGATAAAAGGCCGACAACCCTGAACAAAGCGCGGGCGAACGGCTGACCCGGGCCATCGCGGCAATGGTGCGGTTATGAATGGACTCAGAATCCTGCGTGAACAGCAGGGGGCGAAGCATGTTGCGGTAACACCAACTCAAAGCGGCGTGAGATTGCCGGGTGGAGGCCAAAACTGGCAAGGCGCGCGTTTGCGGCTACTCTTTCGGTGAGGAGTATGAGTTCAGGGTTTGCATTTTGGGCGCCATTCATCGTGATTTTTGGAGCGGCCCTCGTTGTTTCCGTCGTGCAACGCTACGCGCGGGATATCTGCCTGATGAGGGTGGACAACGATCACGTGCTGTTGCAGATGCGCGACGGGCGGTGGTTTTGGGGCGAGCTTCAGGTCCATTCCAAGGCATTGGAAATCGTCTATGGCCGGCCCGTGTGCATGCCCGGCGGCTCGGAACAATTAACGCGCATCTTCTACGAGCCGGACCTGGCAAATGTTCTTTTTATTCTGCGTCCCGAACCGGCGCCGGGTTCCGCCGCGCACGAAAAATGGTTGAGGGAAATGCGACAGCTGCGAAATCCCCCGCTGCAGCACCGCATGGCCCGCGACTTACGCAATCTCTTCAACATGCTGCGCAACGCATTCTCTGAAAGTATTGCAGCAGCGGTCGGCATCGTGAAACAACGGACCGCCATGGGGAAAATCCCGGGCATGGATGCAAAAGCCACCGAGACGGGGCAGAAACTGCTTACGGCCATTCCGGCCAATTTCGAACCGATTCTGGAACATTACCGCTCGCGAGAAGTCACTGTGGAGTCATTCAAAGACATGGCGAACCCAATGGGCGGAACGATCGAACGCGTCGGCGTGCTCGAAGAATATTCGGACAAATTCATCCTCATTCGCGACGTGGCGGTAACAGAATGGCTACCGCCGGAAGCCTTGCGCAACCAGGATGCGCGGGATCGCTTTGCCGTTCTGCTGCCGCGCACTAATTCTTTTGTCCGCCATCTGGCGCGCCGTCCCGAACAACCTACGGAGGTCAGTGTGATTGCACAATCAGGACCGCAATTGGCCACTGCAAAATAACCGTTCAACGACTTTGATTAAGGCCAGAGGCCGCCAGCAATAACGCCCCGACCGGAATCGCATCCTCGCGCAACGCCGAAAGCGCAACACGGGGCCCGGGCGCAAATGCTTCCATGACGAAATGCGGTAATACCGACTCCACCGCAGCGCGTAGTGGCTCACCCACCAATGCAAGTCCGCCGCCGAGGACGATCGCCTCCGGATGTAGCAAGTGAGTCACATGTGATAAGCCAAAGGCCAGATCCTCTCCCCATTCACTGAGAACTTGTTTGGTGAAGGGACAATCTGCTGCGGCGCTCAGAGCCCGGGCTTCGCCCCGTTCCATGCCGCGCGCGGCCTGAGCCAGGCGGGAGTTAGGATGTTCTTTCACCACCGCGCGGATCTTTTTGTCCATGGCCCAACCCGAGCATCGTTGCTCAACAATGGTTCCATCCCGATCAAGGCGCACATGACCAATCTCACCTTCTCCCGGTTTGGCCCCGTGATAAATCTTTCCACCAGCGACACAGCCGCCGCCCACGCCGCTGCCGAGCGTCAAAAAAAACACAGGACTCTTCCCCTGCCCTGCGCCGCGCACGGCTTCGCCCAGCGCACCACAGTTCGCATCGTTGTCGATGAACACAGGCTTTTGCGCTCGCTCTCCCAACCAATCGCCGAGCGGAAAATCCGCCCAACCGGGAACCTGATGCGAGCAGCAGATGTGTCCCGTGCGCCAATCGACCGGCCCGCCATAGCCAACGCCCACGGCAGCAATGTCGTGGGTGCGCAAAATTTCGGGCAGCGCCAAATCGATTTGTGCGCGAATCCCTTCGGCGCCCCGTTCCGAATCCACGTCGTAACGCCAGCGCTGGACAATATTCGCGCGCTCGTCGCCCGCAAAGAGTTGCAACTTGGTGCCGCCAATTTCGATGGCGAGAAATTTCCGCGTGCCGCCGTTCACAGCAGTTTGAAGTATTCCGGTTCGTTCCCGGGCTTCCATTTGATATTGCAGCCAAGGCTCGGAATTTGCGTGGGCGATACGGCTTTGCCGGAAAGCACTGCATCGACGGCGTCACGCAGGCTCTTGCCGGTCACGGGCAAGTCATTGGCGCGGCGCGCCTCATCCATTTGACCGCGATAGACCAGCTTGCCCGCTCCATCGAAGAGAAAGAAATCAGGCGTACACGCGGCGCGATAAGCGCGCGCCACCGACTGGGATTCGTCGTAAAGGTAAGGGAACGTATAGCCCGCGCGCTGGGCTTCCTCTTTCATTTTCTCGGGGCTGTCATCGGGATAATTGGCCACGTCATTCGAACTGATGGCCACCACACCGACGCCGCGGGCCTGAAGGTCTTTCCCCATGGCCGCCAACCCCGCCTGAACGTGCTTCACATACGGACAATGATTGCAAAGGAACATCACGAGCAGCGCGGGCGCGTTGGCAAAATCTGCGCGCGATACGGTCTTGCCGTTCACCGTATCCGGCAAGGCAAAGTCGGGCGCAAGCGTCCCGAGCGGCATCATGGTGGAATTCGTTCTGGCCATGCGCTGAAATGTTTCGAGTAGGAAGCTGAAAGTCCAGAGTGGAGTGCCTCAGACCGTTGGAGCGCGGACTTCAGTCCGCTCAGCGTTACGTCGGCAATTGCCCTTGGCAGCACATTGTCGCGCTCCAACGCGCAGCCACTTTTCCCATCACAGCCTCACGAGCGATACGCGGACGAGGAAGTCACGGTCGAAGGTTTTGCCCCGTGCAATGCAGGCGCGGAGTTCTCCCAGATTCTCTTCAACACGTCGCGGCTGTAGGCCAGGTAATGCCTGTCCTCGGCAAATACTTCGAGCGTGATCGTGCCGTCGTAACCGACCGTACGCAGCAGTTGAATGTGGTGATGAAGATTCAACGTTCCGCAGCCCAGTGGCAAATGCAGGTCCGCGTCGCCTCCCTTGTTGTCGTGCAAATGCACGTGACGAAGCCTTGAACCATAGGCGCGCAGAATCTCATCCGTGGTATTCCGAGGGACGCGAAGATTGGCATGGCCAATGTCCAAATGCAGGCCCAATTCGGGAATGGCATCCAGCAACTGCGACAGTTGGAGCACGTTGTTCCATTCACCCGGAAGATTCTCAATCATTAGCCCGACTCCACAATCACGCGCCACGGGCAGAAGCTCGGAAATGGTCTTGACGTTGCGGTCGATCACAAACGCACGGTCGTGCATGGGAATGTGACGATCGGGGTGGAGGTTCATCCACTTGGCGCCCATGATGGAAAAGCGATCGAGGCACCGCTTCAACTCCTCCACCGCCGCGCGTCGAACCTCCTCGATGGGCGAGGCCATGGGCAGGTAGTAGGCGGTGTGCCCCACGACCTCCAGGCCGAAGTCATCCAGCGCGCGTCGAACCTCACTCGCGTCCACGAGCGCACTGGCGGCCGCGGGCGGTTCCAATGTGAGATCGATGAATTCCAATTCCATCGCGACCATCCACGTCATTTCTTCAATGATGTTCCGACCCGGATGATTCATGGCGCCAACAAGCATGGTTTCCTCCATCAAGAATTGTTCTTACGCGGTATCAGCCACCGGCGCGAATCAAGCAAATCCACACGGCTCTGTTCTATTGCTTTACCGTTGCCCGGCGCTCGACTGGACAGAATCGAGCGCAACGGGTCCGGTAACGCGAGTTTATCGCCGGGACACAACCAGCCATAGATGGTCAAAAGCGCAATGAGCAGGGGCAAATCATCGCCGACCCGTTCCTGCAAACGCGGCCAATCGAGTTCGCCGTTCAGGGAATGAATGAGATTGAAGATATCCGGCCAATCGCAGCGTTCCTTCTGGAGGACGTACAGTTTGCACCAGAGCAGCTCCTCGGGTGGAACGACGCTGAGAGTTTCTCCATGTACTTTGACTTCACAGGCATTCTCGAACCAAACCTCATCCACCTCCGCGCGCTGGTTCGCATGCGCCCAGATGATGTCCACGATGCAGTCATCCTTGTAGGCGCGATAAATCCAATGGCGAACGTAAGGCAGCTTGTCGTAGTAGTCCGCAAATCCCGCCGCGGTCAGAGCCTCAATCATGAGCTCCCGGTCACGTGGCAGAACGTAAAAGTCGATGTCCTTGGTATTGCGCCAGCGCCCCGTGTACGAGGCAAGGCCGAATGCGCCGGCGAGCATGAAAGGACGGCCGATGGTGCGCAGTGCGGAAATGGCCCGTTCGTATATTGCCCATTCGCTATCCGGAATATGGATCGCCCACTCCTGATGTGGCGCGGAACGCTTTGTCCTACCCCTGCCAGAAATGTTTACCTCCGATTTCTGAACCGCCCTTTCGATCATGTTCCTCCTTCATACCGAATGTTCAACGAAACGACACGAAGCGCAAATCACCCAGGTAGCCAACATCACGCTGCGATGTTTCCGCCCGAGTACCAGCGGGCGGCATGGCGAAACCGAACGAAGGAATCATTTCACATCTTTGCGCCTCTGGTACGCGGCGCGGATGGCGCAGCGTGCCATCCACCACCTCGTAAACAGGGCTGGAAATCCGCGAAATTTTTCCATTACTCACTTCTTGCGACATGCGCGATGTTGGGCGCGTTCGGGGGACGTAACTGAGGAACTTTTATGATGCTTGGATTGATTCTAATGGATTATTGGTGGTTTGCCATTCCTGGCCTGCTTCTGGGCCTGTATGCGCAGATGAAGCTATCGTCCACGTTTGGAAAGTACAGCCGGGTTGGAAATGCCAATGGCCTCACCGGAGCTCAGGCAGCGCGCGAGGTGCTGGATTCAGCGGGGCTTAACCAGATGCCGGTGAACGAAGTGGGCGGACATCTCACGGACCACTACGATCCGACGAAAAAGGCGTTGTTCCTGTCATCAGAAAACTATCACGGCACCTCCATCGCGGCTGTCGGTGTCGCGGCCCATGAAGCGGGCCATGCGCTGCAGCATAAGGCGGCTTACGCGCCATTGAACATCCGCATGGCCATGGTGCCTATTACCAATTTCGCCAGCATGGCTTGGGGCATCATCCTGCTTGTGGGCATGATTTTGGGGAGGTTTCAGCAATTCCTCGGCATCGCGATCGTTCTCTTTACGGTCATCGCGCTCTTTCAACTCATCACGTTGCCCGTGGAGTACGATGCGAGCCGCCGCGCCAAGGAACAGCTTTGGCGCCTGGGGCTCGTTCAGGAACAGGAACGTCCGCACGTGGTGAAAGTGCTGAACGCAGCGGCGCTTACTTACGTGGCGGCCCTGGTCACGAGCGTCCTGCAACTCTTGCAGTTTGTAATGATGGCCCGCAGTAGGGAGCGGAGCTAACGCGTGCTGTAGCGGCGCTCTATGAGCGCCGTGCAGCCTCGAATCGGCAGTTCATCGAACACCGCTACAGCCTGCGGTGTGAACCGCGCGCGTGTATCACTTGATCATGGGCAAATAAACCCGCGCGGTTTCGGGAATCTCAAAGCGGCGTCCCAACACATAATTCTTCGCCAGGGTTGTAAGCCACTCACGCGAGGTGCTGACCGACTTCACCACGAAATAGGCGGTGCCGTCGGCTTCGATGATTTCGTATTCGTGCACTTGCAGGCGCAAAGGTTGCGTTTCCCCTTTAAGTTCCACCTCGGCATCAATCGAACGCGCAGTCGTATCGAGTTTCAAATCCTTGACGCTCCCGTACGGCTGGAAAATGGATTGATTCAACATTGCCACTGCCGCCTTCTGGATTAGCCAGTCCTTTGCTCCCATGCGCAAACAAGACGCTCCTCAGTCCCGTGGCGTCAAATCTGAATGAACATATCTTTGCATCAAGATTTCTTGATTTGTTCATTGATCAGCACCAAATTGTGTCCGTTCATGAAGCATTCGAACACGACTGAGACACTGCGAAAGCTGCTGACCGAGCGCATCGTTATTATTGATGGCGCGATGGGTACCACCATCCGCACTTACGGCCTGGGCGAAACGGAAATTCGTGGCGAACGGTTCAAAGACTCCAAAAAGGACCTCAAGAACAACGGGGACCTGTACTCCATTACGCAGCCCAAAACGATTGAAGATATCCATCGCCGCTTCCTGGAGGCAGGTGCGGATATCATCGAAACCAATACTTTCTCGGCCACAAGCATTGGCCAGAGCGAATTCTTTGTGGACGACCCCCGCGAGCACGGTGGACGCAAAGATCCGGACTTTTACGCCAGGATTATCGGCGATACATACTTGGAAGGCCTCGCGTGGGAGATCAATGAGACTTCGGCCCGCCAATGCCGAACCTGGGCCGACCGGATAGCGAATGACACGGGCCGTCCCCGCTTCGTCGCGGGCGCGATTGGACCGCTCACGGTGGCGCTTTCGATTTCCCCCGATGCCAATGACGCGGGCTTTCGTACGGTCACATTCGATCAGGTCGTGGCGGCGTATCGCCAGCAGGTCCGCGCGCTCATTGCGGGCGGGTCCGACATTCTCTTGGTGGAAACTATTTTCGATGCGCTGAATGCCAAGGCCGCTTTGGTCGCGATTCAAGAAGTCTTCGAGAAGGACAAAGTCGAACTGCCTGTCATGATCTCCGCAGCTGTCGGCCGTGGTGGCGAGACCATGATTTCCGCGCAGACTGTCGAAGCGCTTTGGAATGGCGTCGCGCACGTGAAGCCCCTGGCCATCGGCCTTAATTGCTCGCTCGGGCCGGACTTAATGCGTCCGTTCCTCGAGGAACTTGGTGGAAAAGCTGACACGTTTATTTCGTGCTATCCGAATGCCGGCTTGCCCAATCCCCTGGCGCCGACGGGCTTCGATCTGGAACCGCAGCACATGGGCGATTTTCTCGGCGAATTCGGTCGCAGCGGATTGGTGAACATCGCGGGCGGTTGCTGCGGAAATACTCCCGAGCATATTGCGGCCATTGCGAAAGCACTGGCAAACGTGCCACCGCGCGCCCTGCCTCGCATCGAACCCAAACTGCGCTTGAGCGGTTCGCAGCCCTTTACGCACGACGAACGCAACTTCCTGATGATCGGCGAGCGCACGAACATCACCGGTTCGCCCAAGTTCGCGCGCTTGGTCAAGGAAGGTAAGCTCGACGAAGCGGTGAGCATCGCGCGCCAGCAAGTCGACAATGGCGCCAACGTCATCGACGTAAACATGGACGAAGGGATGATTGATTCCGAAGCGATGATGACGCGCTTCATGAATCTCATCGCGGCCGAACCGGACATTACGAAGGTGCCGGTGATGGTGGACTCCTCCAAGTGGACGGTCATCGAATCTGGTCTAAAATGCCTGCAGGGAAAAGGCATCGTGAATTCCATTTCGCTGAAAGAAGGCGAAGCCAAGTTCCTCGAACAAGCGAAGCTCGTCCAGCGTTACGGCGCGGCGGTGGTCGTGATGGCTTTCGATGAAAAAGGCCAGGCGGATTCTTACGAACGCAAACTGGAGATCTGCAAACGCAGTTACGATTTGCTGACGCAACGCGTTGGATTCCCGCCGCAGGACATCATTTTCGATCCGAACATTCTGACGGTCGCCACCGGCATCGAGGAGCACAACAATTACGCGGTCGATTTCATCCGCGCGACGAAATGGATTAAGGAAAACCTGCCGCACGCGAAGGTCAGCGGCGGCATCAGCAATATCTCTTTCAGTTTCCGCGGCAACAATCTCGTGCGCGAAGCGATGCACGGGGCGTTCCTTTTCCACGCCGTCAAAGCCGGGCTCGACATGGGCATCGTGAACGCAGGCATGCTCGAAGTTTACGAGGAAATCCCGAAGGATCTTCTCGAATTAGTCGAAGACGTCCTGTTGAACCGGCGGACGGACGCCACGGAACGATTGGTAGCTTACGGCGAGGAACTGAAAAAGAAGACTACGACTGGCGCGGCTGAAGCCAAGGCGGATGAAGCCTGGCGCAGCGGTACGATCGAGGAACGCATGGCCCATGCGCTCGTGAAGGGCATTGATGCCTTTATCACCGAGGACACGGAAGAGGCGCGCGTCAAATACGGCAAACCGCTCTCCGTCATCGAAGGCCCGCTCATGGCGGGAATGAACGTGGTGGGCGATCTCTTTGGCTCCGGGAAAATGTTCCTGCCGCAAGTCGTGAAATCCGCCCGCGTGATGAAGAAAGCCGTGGCGTATCTGACTCCATTCATGGAAGCGGAGAAAGCGGCTCTCGCAGCGGAGGGCAAATCCACGCGTGCCCAGGGCAAAGTCCTGATGGCGACGGTGAAAGGCGACGTTCACGACATTGGAAAGAACATCGTGGGCGTCGTGCTCGGTTGTAACAATTACGAAGTCATCGACATGGGCGTCATGGTGCCATGCGAAAGAATCCTTGAAGTGGCGAAAAAGGAAAACGTGGATGTGATTGGTCTCAGCGGGCTCATCACTCCTTCGCTGGATGAGATGCAACACGTGGCGCGCGAAATGGAACGGCAAGGCTTCAAGTTGCCGTTGCTGATCGGCGGCGCCACCACCAGCAAGGCTCATACGGCGGTGAAGATTTCGCCACATTACAGCGAACCCGTCGTGCACGTCCTGGATGCCAGTCGTGCGGTGCCAGTGGTCAGCAGTTTGATCAGCGCGGACAACAAACCGCAATTTGTCGCGCAGCTTCGCGACGAATACGATCGCGTGCGCAAAACACATGCCGGCCCGCAGGCGAAATTGGTTTCAATCGAACAAGCCCGCGCGAATGCGCCGAAGCTGAGTTACAACGATTTGCCGCAGCCCGCATTCACAGGAGTGCGCGTGGTGGACGATGTTTCACTCGCCACGCTGGCTGAGTTCATCGATTGGTCCCCGTTCTTCCATACGTGGGAGTTACGCGGAGTCTATCCGGCGATCTTCAATCACGAAAAGCATGGTGACGAAGCGCGCAAACTATTCGCTGATGCACAGAAATTATTGGCGGCAATCGTGGAGAAGAAATGGCTCACGCCGCGTGGCATCTACGGATTTTTCCCCGCTAATCGCGTGGGCGATGACGTTTCCATTCATGCCAATGCGTCTCGAACAGAGACTCTGACCAAATTCCATTTTCTGCGGCAACAAATGGAGAAAACAGACGGCACACCGAACTGGTGCCTGGCTGACTTCATCGCCCCCGAGAAGGTGGACGATTATATTGGCGCGTTTGCGGTCACCAGCGGTCACGGCGCGGATGAATTGGTCAAGAGATTCAAAGCCGAACTCGACGATTACAACGCCATCATGGCGGAAGCGCTGGCGGATCGATTGGCGGAAGCGTTTGCAGAGTACATGCACAAACGCGTGCGCGACGAATGGGGCTTCGGCCGCGTGGAAAATCTTACCAGCAAGCAGTTGATTGATGAAGAATACCGTGGCATTCGCCCGGCCGCTGGCTATCCGGCGTGCCCGGATCACACGGAGAAGCTCACGCTGTGGAAGTTGCTCGATGCGGAAAAGAACACCGGTATCAAGCTCACTGAATCCTGCGCCATGTGGCCCGGCAGTTCGGTGAGCGGCCTCTACTTTGCCCATCCGGAATCAAAATATTTCGCGGTCGGCAAACTCGGACGTGACCAGATGATCGATTACCACGTGCGCAAAGGCATGACGCTGCAGGAGGTCGAGCGCTGGCTGGGGCCGTGGCTGAATTACAACCCAGCCGAACAGAATTTCCCGGCGAACGCGCGCGTGGCCTGTGCCTGCGGACTGCCGCACTGACGGAGCGCGGACAGCTTTGTCCGCGTGAACTTAAACAGTTCGAAAGAATTCCGGAATGTTTGAGACTGTTCCGGAATCTCGTTAATCCTGTCTGATCTCGTCTGGAAACACGCGGACAAAGCTGTCCGCGCTCCTATCCCGTCGTGTCCGCCAAATCGAACTCCAGGTGCGTGACGCCTTCGGCAAACATGGATCGACGTTTCGGCGCGAAAAGGCGCAACAGGTGCAACATCGGATCGTTCGTCGCCAGCACATCGGCCACGAATGTTTTCACGCCGTCTCGCTTTCCCTGCGCGATTAGCAGCTTCATCAGCACACGTCCGATTCCCCTGTCCTGAAACTCATCGTGAACGGTCAAGGCAATCTCGGCCTTCCCGGGATCGGTGAGGCGCACATAGCGCGCGCCACAAACGATTCTCACACTTTCATCGCGCAGTTCTCCGACCACGCAGAATTCCCGCGACGGATCGATGGTCAACATCCGACGCAATTCCTCCGGGGCGAGATCGCGGAGTGGAACGAAGAAACGATGCAACCGCGTCCGGCTCGAGGCCGTTCGAATCGCCTCCGCGATCAAAGGTTCATCTTCCGGAACGACTGGACGGATGAAAATCGTGCGCCCGTCCAAAAGGACGACTTCCGTTTGGGCGGCTGTTTCGCTCACGCCGCCAGTCTACCCCTCTTACGGACCCGAGTAACGATTACTTCTTCTCGCCCAGCAATTCCGCGAGCTTGGGTTCAATCGCATTCGCCCAGATTTCGTAGCCGGCTTCCGAAAGGTGCAAATAGTCCGGCATAATTTCCTGGGGAAGGATGCCGTCCGCATTCAAGAAGCGAGGACCGATATCGAGAAAGTGAACATTGCTTCCGTCGTCCAACTTGGTCAGCACCTGATTGATTTGCGTAATTTTGCCGCGCTGCGCATTGAAGTTCTCGCCGCGTGGGAAAATCGCCAGCAACAGGATCTTCGTGCTCGGCAAGCGCTCGCGCAGTTTCTTCACGATAGCCGTCACGCCCTCGGCAATTTGTCCCGGCGTGTTGTCTTCGCCGTTGGAGTTGTTCGTGCCAATCATCACCACGGCTGCCTTGGGCTTCATGCTGCCGAAGGGCGCATTCGTCATGCGCCAGAGAACGTGCTGCGTGCGATCGCCGCCGATGCCGAGGTTCACGGCCTTGCGCGGACCATAAAACTTGTTCCAAACGTTCGACGCGCCCTTCCCTTCCCAGCCTTCCGTGATCGAGTCACCGATGAACAACAGTTGCGCGTCCTGATTATTGCGAACGCGCTCATCCAAAAGATTGGCGCGTCTGAACCAATTGGGCTCCCGCGGAACCGGCTTCACGGCCGAGTGTTGAGCGTGAACAGAAATGCAGGTCAAAAGCGCGACCGCGGCCACAGCGAGAAATCGGGTGTTCATGTGCGCCAACGTTGAACGCTCTGGATAAGAATCGGCAAGCAGGAATCGCGAGACCAAATCTTGTAGCAGCGCGACGTAAGTCCGCTCCAATCGTTCCCTCGCAAAACGGGATAAACTTGCGACAGCCTGTTTCCCGAGTCGGGAGGCGGGTAATCTTTATCTCTCCGCGCAAAAACAGTTAGAGCGGACTTACGTCGCGCTGCCACATCTTCAGCTTCAACACGCGCGCCGAGACTGCCAATCAGCGCGTCCGTAAGATCGCCTTGGCTCGTCGCGCGCCCTCACTTCAACGTCTTCAGATAAGCAAACAAGTCGCTCACTTGCTCGGGAGGCAAGCCATCCAGCAAACCCTCTGGCATCATGCTGCTTTTGGTGAACGCCGCGCGTTTCACGGTGTTCTGTGGGATGCGGGTGTCTTCCATGTTCGGACGGCGCAATACAATCGCGTCCTTGTCTTCGCTCACACGGATGCCATCAATCACATCACCATCTTTTAACTCCACGCGAAACACCCGGTAGCCGGGCTCCATCGCGGAATTCGGCGTCAGGATATTTCTTAAGAGAGCTTCCGTGCCAAGCGCGCCCGCACCGTTCAAGACTGGCCCCACCTGGCCGCCCTGCCCTCCTACGCTGTGACAGCTCTGGCAAACCGTGGCGAAGAGAGCTTTGCCTTTAGTGGTACTGCCCGCCTTATCCGCCAATGCGTGAAATTTCTGGAACCGGCCTGCCAGTTCCTTCGCTTCCACTGGAGTGAGCAGCGGCGGAAAATCCGAAGTCTTCACCACTTTCGCACCACTGTGAAGTTTGCCCCATGGCCCCGCACCGGGGAAATAATGCACAAGCCCCGCGGGTTTTGTTTCACCTTCAAAGCTGCGATCAAAATCCGCGCGAATTTCTTCCGCACTACGCTGGCGGTTCCAGATTCGAAATTCGCTCAACCATCCCGCCGTGCCCTTCGCCGGTGCCGTCCAGCCGATGCGCACGTTCTCAAACTTTTGCGGCACAGCCTGGCTTTGGTCAGAATCGAGTTCGCCATTGATATAAACACGAAGCGCGCCCTTGGCGTTGCGAGTCACCGCGTAGTGGCTCCAGACATCAGCCGTCATTTTCTTCTTCGCAATGATCGCGTCGTGCACTCCGCCGCCGACCCACACACGAAATTGCGAGCCGAAGAAATTCATATCGAGCGCGCCGGGCACGCCAAGAATGCCGTCATTGTTATCAATGCCTGCATCGAGCTTCACCCACGTCTCCACTGTAAAGGCACCATCGAGAGTAATGTCCGTTTCGGCCCACGCATTGTCTTCACCGTTCAAGCGCAAAGCCGGACGGAAGAACGAAGCCATCTCCTGCATGAGAGCAGTGAGGTCGGCATCATTGCCGAGAACCGTTTGGAGTTTATCCAGAGTGCCAGCATCCAATTCGTCCTTCGGGATCGTTCCGCCACGGACGGATTTCACGAGGGCCGTCCCGCCGGGTTTGGTGCCGGAGAGAGACGCCAGTGCCGTGCGACGCGCCATCACCGGGAGATTGGGATAAAGGCTCGCCAGTTTTACGGGGCCTTCTGGGTTGCGAGAACTCCCCAAGGCGGCAACCGCTGATTGTTGCTCCGCCACGCTGCCCTTCTCTGCAATTTTGACGAACAAATCGACGCGCTCGGATTTCAAATCACGCAATGCGTTCAACGCCGCAAGCGATTCCGGACGCAGGCGGGCCTCTTTCGCGCCAGCGGCCAAACCTTGTTCCAACACGCGCACCAGGTCGGGTTCCAGCGCGGCGAGCTTGAAAGCGCTGGCCAGTTGCGCGCCTCGGTCGAGGGAAATGGATTGCTGCGACGAAAGCAACGAGCGCGCGGCCTCCGTGAGAATGGGCGAGAGCTTGGCGGAATCCAAACGCGTGCGCAGGTTCAGGAACGCTTCCACCACCGCCCCGGTCGGACTGGAGGTCGAGAGCATCGCTTTGAGTGCATCGCCTACCTGGGGAATATCCGCGAATTGGGCGAGACGCAGCAATTCTTCCTGTCCCGGCGCACGTTTGAGCGAACCCACCACGCGAGCCAGTTCCGTCGCGCTCTCTTTCGGTTCAATCGACAGGATGGCCAGAATTCGATTCTCCGGCGCTTGCCCCTGAGAATCGAACTTCAGGAACTTCTCGACCAACTCCGGTTTCGTTTCGAGGAACATCCGCACGAGGTAGCGCTCAAACTCACGATCGTAGGCCTCGTCCTTCTTAATCACTTTTCCGCTCTGAGTGCTCTTCATCGTGGGGCCAGCGAGGGGTGAAAGATCCGTGGTATTGATGAGCGCGCGAATGGCATTCAGAGCTGCTTGTTCGTTCGTGCTGGCTGCTAAAAACCGCCCTGCGGCACGCAAGACTTCCGCACGCACTTCCGGCTCAGGATCGCGGGAAAGAGTCGTGCCATAAAAGATGTCGCCGGGCGGAACCATGAGTTCGCCGATGGCACGAATCGCTTCACGACGCACATTCCGGTGAGCATCCGCAAGCAGCGGCTTCACAGTGCTCACATCCGCCGCACGCAAACTTTCCAGCGCCCACAGCGCGGCAATGCGCCGGGCGGCCGTTTGACCTTTATCGCTGATGACCTGCTTCAGCTTCGGCGTGAGTTCTTTCAGTCCACGATCGCCGATGGCCTGCCATGCTAGATGGCTTTGCGTCGTGTTTTCGCCGCCGAGCTTGGCAACTAATTCCTCGCCGGAGGCCTTGGTGAAATCCGGCACTTCCAGCGGCTTGAAATCACTTGGACGCACGCGCCAGACACGGCCACGCTTCTTATCGCGCTCGGGATGGTTTCGCGGCACTTCGTTGTGCGAAATGATCTTGTTGTACCAATCCACGACGTAGAGGCCACCATCGGGTCCCAGGCGCAACGCGACCGGACGAAACATCTCGTCGCTGGAGAGAACGAAATCCGGAAGTTTATTCAGCGCGAAACGTCCGGCCTCACGCTTCGGTTGGATTGCCTGAATTTTTCGCGTGATGGGATTGGCAATGTAAATGACATCGCTATAAGCCTCCGGCCAGTTCTTGTCCGATATGGCCAACCCGCTCAAGCCAGTGCCACCCATCGCAAAGTGCGGCGCGGTGCCAGGAAATTCCGGCGCGTAACTCTTCCATTGCCCACCGGAGCAGCCCGGATAATTTGCATACTCGTGGAACGGCATGGTGGGATATCCAAAGTCGTTCGCCTCCTGAATCCACGTCTCGCCTTCCATGGTCATGTGCAGGCCCCAAATATTGCACGGGCCTTGTGAGGTGATATCGAAGTCGCTGCCATCGTAACGGAAGCGCGCCATGCGCGTCTGATCGAATTGCGTTTCCTTGCCGCGGGTGGTTTTGACTTTGCCGTAGTTGAAAGCGCCTTGCGCAAACCAGATCCAGTTGCCCGGCGCGCGCGTAAATTGGTGAGGGAACAAATGCGAATCCTGCACGCCGAAACCACTCAGAATCACTTCGCGTTTGTCAGCTTTGCCATCGCCGTCCGTATCGCTGAGGAAAACAATGTCAGTGCCGTGCTGGACATAAACGCCATTCTTGTACGGAAGAATTCCCAGCGGAATCGCCAATCCCTCAGCGAACACGCGTGGCTGGGTTTTATATCCGGTGGGCGACTTCGGATCGCGGTCATAAACGAGCACCTTGTCTTTGGCCTTGCTCGCGTAAAGTTCCTTCGCCGCGGCGGGATTTTCATTCCCATCCACGGGATATTCCAGTGCGGTCATGGTCCACAGGTTGCCGTGCTGGTCCCAATCGACAGTGATGAATTTCCCCACTCCGGCCGCAATGTCTTCGGCCACGACCAAATCAATCGTGAATCCGGGCGAAAGTGAAAAACGCCCCTTTTCTTCCTCAGCGGAAACGGGTTCCGCTTTGCCAGCTACTTGAGTAGCAGCGCGATTCGCCTCATTAAACGCCGCAGTTTTCTTTGGCTCCGGCGCGCCACGAAACAGTTTTCCGGGGGGCGTTGGCGGCAACTCTTCAATCAAGATGTTCCGCACCTGAACAATCGCCTTGCCGCCGCCGTGCACCTGGATGCCCAGCTTGCCCCAATCGAAATTTGGAATGCCCGTTTCCGCCTCGACGTAATCCACGCCCATCACACCGTTAATCCACGTCGTCACGCGCGGGCCGTCGGCGCGAATGACGTAATCGTTCCAATCACCTCGTTTGATGATGGGCCGGAGCGCCTTCATGTCGGAAGCCGCCACGAGCCGATTGCGGCGCGACTCGTCGTAAATCGCGCCATACCAGTTCGGCTCGCCGAAATCGCATTGGTAACCAGCCATCTCCGAATTGTTCGGCACACGCTGGGAGCGAATCTGGAAACCGGAATTGATGAAGCCGTTGGTGCCCGTGAGCTTGATTTGCAGCCGGACGATGAAGTTCGTGTAGTCGCGCGTGGCGGCGAGAAACTCATTCTGCTTCACCGTCTCCGTCAGCGAACCGCCGGTGATCAACCCATCTTCGACGCGCCACAGCTTCGCATCGCCTTCCCAGCCTGCGAGCGTTTTACCATCAAAGAGCGGCTTGGCCGACGGGCCCTGAGCCGGAGGAAGTTCCGCAGCAAAAGCCGTGGCCGTCGCCGCCAGCCCAAGAAGGGCGAGCAATATCAATTTACGATGCATAACTGGGTTCGTGAGCCGCAGTGTGATGGGCGCGGCGTCCGGGTTCGACACATTTTCTGCCGCGCATCTTCATGCCTTATTTCTACCGCAGAGACGCAGAGGCGCAGAGATGGAAAAGTGAATCAGTGAGCAGTGAGTTGTGGGTCAGTCCGGAACCTGCGACTTCCTGCGCTTTCAGATCTCTTCTCCGACTCCTTCCGATCTCTGCGTCTCTGCGCCTCTGCGGTGAATATCCTTACGTTGAAAAAACGAAAACGGGTTCCGCTCGCGCGAAACCCGTCCAACACAAACTAAACCGAAAATTACTTCAGCAAGCGAGCCATGACGGCCCCGGCTTCCTGGCGAGGAGTAAGCGCCTTGCGCAGGTCTTCCTGCGCCTTCTCCAATTTTGCTTCACGCTCGGCATCGCGGGTTTTGCGCGCTTCGCGATACTTGGCCAGCTTGGCCTTGATTTCATCGGCAGGCGCCTTCTCTTCCAATGCCTTCTCGAGAGCTTCCTGCTCCGGCATCTTTTGTGGGCCGCGATTGCCGCCGCCACCGCCGCGACCGGCACCCTGGCCACCGCCACGCCCCCCGAATCCTCCAAAACCGGCGAACTGTGCATCCATCACCTTTTCAACGAGCGGCTCGATCTTCTTCCAATCGTCATCCGCCTTTACTTCGATTTTTTCGCGATAGTCTTTTAGCTGATTCTCCCGCCGTTCAGAGCGGTCCTGAGCGGCCGCAGGGTTGGCAAAAAGACTTAATCCAGCCAAAACGGCCAGAACCAATGAGAGTTGCAGTTTCTTTTTCATTTTGGGTGACGTTTCCCAAGACTGCGCCAGTCCTCGGCGGGTTACAAGCCAGATGGCGAAGGGGAAAGTTTTTAGACAGAATTAACAGAATTTAACGAATTCAAAGGTAATGAAGGCGCACGCATGCCACGCCAAGGGGTCGCCCATTGGACTTTATGCGAAGTCGCGTCCTGCCGCTGAACTTGGGTCGCCCCGGGCAGCGCTGAGCACGGAAAGGAACACTATGACTCGAATTCTTATCATTGGTGTGTTGGCAGGCATCTTGAGCATGACTCCGGGTTGCCGCCGGCAATCAGAGTCTTCAACGACTCAGCCACAGACCAGGACTGGAGCCATAGCATACTTCCAGGCCAGCCACGGGTTCGATGGCGGTTTGTGCGAGATGATTGACCTCAGCAAGCGCGAAGGGTTTGACGCAATCCACACCCTGGACGAGGTGGCCAGGTTCGCCTCCGAGGTGCCGGGAGCCGTCGGTTTCACAGCCCATCCCAGCTTTGAGAATGGCTCACGATACGCCCATGCCATCATGTGGTACACGGGATTGTCCGAGCCGGGATCATCGTGGGCCCTCTACCTCTTCGACAAAAAGGAGGCGTTGAAGAATCCCGGCGACTCGGGCGGAGGCTGCGACCGCTGCTGAAGCCCAGGTATCCGCCCGGATGGACGAGGCCAGGGGGCTGATCGCTGCGGGCGGGACCAACGGCGTGAAGCTGCAAGGGAACTATGACAACAGCAAAGTGGTGGCGCAGGCTGTTCTGCGTCTCGGCGGGCGGTTTGAGCACACCGGCGCGTTTGCCACGGGCCGCTGTGTCGCCTGTCGAAGCGTGGTCTCAGGTGGCAATCCATCGTCCTGTGGTCTGGATGTCCAGAACCGGCAGCACTGGAACTGCTGCGGTTCCACGAACGAAGGCGGCCATTGCCAGTATTGGAAAAAGGTCAATGCCATGGACCGTAGCAAATAAAGGGGCCATTCGAGTCAGTCCCGAAATTGAGGCCTCAAACATAACCATACTCGGAACTGACTCCTTCATGGCGCCGTGTGGCTCGCGCGCAATGTCCTTGGCGACCTGCGCACGGTGAAGTTCGTCCAGGTCAGTCATATATCTGGCACGTATCACGCGCGAGTGTTCTGGTTCGTGCCAGAAATCACTGGCTCCTTAGTCCCATAGCAGCAGGCCATTTGTTCCGTATCTTGTCCCATGGACAAATTGATTACTGTCGTCACCCGCTTCCAGTTGCCTGATGGCCTTGCCACCGATCAGATTCGCGCTGCGTTTGAACAAGCCGCACCAAGATTCCGTAACGTGCCCGGTTTAGTCCGGAAACAATTCCTGTGCTCGAAGGACTGCCGGACCGCTGGTGGAGTCTATCTGTGGAACGACGAAATCGCCGCCCGAGCGTTCATGAACGAGCACGTCGCTCCGATGATTCGCGAGAAGTTTCACGTCGATCCTACCATCGAATTCTACGATTCGCCTGTGATCGTGGAGAATTGAATCACAGCCTCAAGATGGCAACGCGACTCTTTATCCGGGAACCTCGTCGCCCCTCAATCCTCTTATCGTCGGCCCATTACGGAAGCCAAAACAAATGAATGTCAAAAATCTGATATCTCGGGCCTTGGCGGTCGCGCTTTTACTCTCCTTGTTCACCGGTTCGGCGTTCGGATTGGAACCCCAGACTCTCGTGAACTTCCAGGTTGGCCCGGGAACTATCACCGGAAATTTGGTGGAGGGTCCCGACGGGAATTTCTATGGATCCACCACACGGGGAGGACCCTTCGGCTCCGGCTCCATCTTTCGTGTCACCCGCTCGGGCATTCTGACGAGTCTTATCGCGAACCAGGCAAACCCCGCCGCCGGTCTGGTGGTGGGGAACGACGGCTTGCTCTACGGCATGACTGGGGCGGGAGGCCCATTCGGATGGGGAACATTTTTTAAGATGACGACCAGCGCCGTGCTGACCAATTTTGCGGTGCTCGACGGCACAAACGGCGGAAACCCTCAATTCAGCCTGGTGCTTGGCGGTGATGGAAACTTCTACGGCACCTCGGCGGAGGGCGGCACCAATTCTCTTGGTGCAGTTTTCCGCGTGACGCCCGGTGGAGCGGTCACGGCGCTGTTCTCATTCGCTTTCGACGCGAACGGCGCACAGCCAGCCACCAGTCTCACGCTCGGACCGGACGGCCTGCTCTACGGCATCACATCGGCAGGTGGAACCACTTTCGCGGGCACCATTTTCAAAATAAACACGCAAGGTGTGCTGACCACTCTGCATTCATTTCAAAACACGGAGGGCTTCGTTCATTCGACGGCGTTGACGGTCGGCCCGGATGGCAACCTTTACGGAACGTCGCGTGATGGCGGCAGCGCTGACCGAGGCTCGGTATTCCGGATCACGACCAATGGCGTTTACGCCACGATTGCTTCATTCGTAGGGACCAACGGTGCCGTTCCCGTGTCCCAATTGGCTGTCGGCGCTGATGGACAACTCTACGGTACCACGCAATTGGGTGGCGCGGCGAACTTGGGAACCGTCTTCAAAGTCACCACCAACGGAGTCTTGACCACGCTCGCATCCTTCACAAACAGTGCGAATGCACAGCCGACTTGCGGCCTGCTCCGGGCCAGCGACGGAAATTTCTACGGTTGCACTCAAGGCGCCATCTTCAAAGTCTCGCCGGAGGGGGTTCTCGCGACGGTGGCCTCACTGAAGCCATTGGACGGCCTCAACCCGCAAGCCGGATTGACGCCCGGGCCCGACGGAAATTTCTATGGCACGACCCGCAACGGCGGAAGCAACAATTTTGGGACAATCTTTCGCCTCACTCCCAACGGAACACTTACCCGTTTGCTTTCGTTCAACGGCACGAACGGCGCATTTCCTCAGTCGACATTGACGCTCGGCAAAGACGCGAATTTTTACGGTGCCACCGCATCCGGCGGCAGCGCAAATTCCGCGGGAACCGTCTTTCGATTTTCCACCAACGGAACCTTGACCACCCTCGCGTCGTTCGACAGCACCAACACGGGCTTCAGCCCGGATTGCCCGTTGTTGATCGACACCAATGGCGATCTTTACGGGACCACTCCTATATCGGGCCCCGGCCTCCGCGGCACGGTGTTTCGGGTCACAACCAACGGCGTCCTGACGACACTCATCAGCTTTAACGGCCCGAATGGCGCCAATCCCAAGGACGGCCTGGTGATGGGTGACGACGGGAATTTTTATGGGACGACGGCAAGCGGTGGGTCCAATAATCATGGGACCGTTTTCCGCCTGACGCCCGCCGGCGCATTGACCACGGTGTTCGCTTTCAATAACACCAATGGAGCAAATCCGGTTGGCGGCCTAATTTTCGGTAAAGACGGATTCCTCTATGGGACGACCGGCTTCGGCGGCACCAATTTAAGTTTTGGCACCATCTTCAAACTCACCACCAACGGAAACCTGACTACTCTTTATAATTTCCACGGCGACGATGGGGAAGATCCCTCCTTTAGGTTGATCTTCGGCAATGATGGCAGGCTTTACGGAACTACCAGTTTTGCCGGTGACGCTGCCAACAGCCCGTCTGGCATTGGGTCCGGATCGGTCTTCGGCATCACCACCAACGGAACATTTACCACGTTGTTTTTATTCCACGGCACCAACGGTTCGAATCCGATGGCGACGCTGACACTCGGTCCCGACGGGAACTTGTACGGAACCACGCAGCAAGGCGGACCCGGAGGCGGCGGCACCATCTTCCGCGTCATCCTGGCACCTCAATTTTCGAGCATCGCCAAACTTCCGGATCGCCGGCTCGTGCTCACGGCGACCGCTCCATCCGGGACACCGTTCCGGCTTTGGACGTCAACCAACATCGCAACCTCGATTCAATCCTGGACCGTGCTCACCAACGGTACGATTGGCGTGGATGGAACCTATTCCCACACGGACGCCCCTCCCGCCGCGGTCCAGGGATTCTTTCGCCTGAGCGTTCCGTAAAAACGTAATCGCACACCTTTAAATGCGCGGCGTTCAATTTGGGATTAATGACGCGCAAGGTCTTGGGATTGAGATAGACCCCGGAACGCGCGTGGGCGCATCGTCGTCCTGTGGCCGGGCTGTCCAGAACTGGCAGCACTGGAACTGCTGCGGTTCCACGAATGAAGGCGGCCATTGCGAATATTGGAAACAGATCAGTGCCGAGGACAGAGGGAAGCAGTGAAAAGCGTAAACAGCGCCATGAATGTAATTGTCTTATCAATCCAATGCGTGGACCGCGAGGAGTATGAAGTCCAATTAAGAATCGGTGAGGTCAATTGCGGCGGTAAATTAAGACATGATCCAGTGGCACCGGTTTGGATCCCAGATTCCGACATTTCCGACTGCTTGCGATCAACGCCTATGGCTTGTAAGCATGTCGCCAAAACGGTGGGTGATTTTGCTAAAGGAAAGGAAATTCGTTTTCCTGTTGATCTCGGGAACTTTTAATCGAAGAGGAGTCGTGAAATCGATTGAAGAGTTATTGGATCTCTACCGGCAGGGGAAAATTCCTGAAGCGTTGCTCCTCCGCCACTTTACCAGCCGAATTCCGGAAGAGTCTATTGAGAGGCTATTGTCGCTGCTTACGCCAGAGGAACGGGTACGGTGGCATTTGGATCTGGTGGCAGTGTCTAATCCGGAATGGATTGGTCTAGATGGATGGGTTCCCCCTCCCGAGACCAGAGCAGCCATTCGAGAATATCTTCGGAAACTAGGTAGCAGTTCAAACAACTGGCCAATTTGAATGGGCGGAAGTGCACGCCATTCCCTGAGAAATAGTGCCGCACTTTCAGCGCCTCATGATTTTAAAAACTGTTCCACCCGGGCCGTTAGCCCGGGCTTTCACATGGCCGGCTTTCAGCCTTTGGCGAAAAGCGAATTGTTCGGCGGATGGGTCTGCGAGTGTTCCGGGCTGAACAAAATGTCGGCCAATTTCCGGCAAGGGTTTGCCAATTTGCCGATCTGGTGCCTAAAGTCAATGTGAGGCCGCGCGCGTGTGGCCTCATCTTTGGCTGAAAGGAGATGTTATGTTCTCGCCCCGTTCGCTCTGTATTGCCGCCTTGTCCTGTTTGTGTCTGGCAGGCTCTGCGGCCGTGCTCTCTTCCGATGCTCCATCATCCCAACCTGCGTTCGCGGCGACGATCTCACCTTTGTCCGACCAATGGACCCCGCTCAACGGCTCGGCCACCTTCACGCTCAACGTCCTCGGCACACTGCCTGACGAGATCCAGTGGCAGTTCGCAGGCACCTCCTTGTCCAATGAGACGAGCCTCCAATTAAAACTCACGAACGTGACGTTGGCCGGGGCAGGAATCTACACGGCTCAATTGCGGTTTGGCAGCAATGCCACTTCGGTATCAGCACACCTCTTTGTCACGGACCTGGTCGGCATCGAGTGGGAAAGGACGATCGATCCGTCCGGAACTGATGTCACTCCGTATGACACCCTCCAGGTCGCGTCCGACCACCTCGGCCATATTGCCGTACTGCGGGCGGGATCCGCGAAGTTCGATCTATGTGTCTTCGATACCAACGGGGCACGCCTGAATTGCGCGTTCAGTACGTTTGATACAGACATTTCGTCGGACGGTCCCTTTCTGGCGACGGATAGTTCGGGCCGGCTGTATTTCGCCTCGGTGGGGTTCGGGCCCAGTAGGATCGTTTTCGTCCGGCAGTTTTCTCCGTTCGCGACGAACCTTAACTGGACGAGTGCAACCCGCGTTGCCACCTGGAACAGGACACGACAACTGTTGGCGGATGATTCGGGTTATGCATACGTCTTGCTGTCAGGAGTTAGTTCGATCAACGGTCCGCATTATAGTGGCCTGGCCATCAGTAAACTCGGCGTCTTCGCGAACGCTTCTGAAACCAATCACGTCAGCACAAATATCTTCAGCGTCTATCAGGAGGGCTACGATCCCACGTTGGACGCCAGCGACATGACGTTCGTCTCCACGAATGATCTGGCGCTCGTCTGGTATCACGGCTCGACCAACTTCATCACGCGATTAGATCGCAATGGCACGATACGCTGGACTCGCGTTACACCCTTCGTCGGCAAAAGGATTGTCGCGGATAACCAGGACAACCTGCTGATCACCGGCAGCGGCGTTGCCAAATACAGCCCGACCGGCGACCTCATGTGGGTGCGCCCGGCAGCGCAACTTGCCGGACCGCTGGCGGCGGACAGCGGCGGCAACGTGGTGGCGCTGAGTTCGCACACGACAAAGATTGATTCACAAGGCGAACCAGCTTGGGCCTCGCCGATCAGCGGCAATTACATCAAAATCGACGAGCACGACAACGCCTACGTTTCTGGAACGTTGTCAAAAGGCGACGGCACATCAGACCTGTTCGTTGCCAAGCTGGCGACCAACGGCGTGGTCCGGTGGCAAGCCATTTACAATGGTGAGCAGGACGCCAGCGAGGTCAATGGCGGCATCGAGGTGGAGCGCGACGGTGTCGTTTATCTTTGCGCTTCGGACACCAAAATTCATCTCATCAAGTTTATCGAGCGCGCCTCCGCCGGCGCTCCGACGGTTGGCGCATCTCCAGAGGTGCGACTTGTTGAAGCTGGCTCGGCCGGCACGTTGGCCGCGACCGCCAATGGATCCGACCTGAGCTTCCAATGGTTGCGCGACGGGGTGCCGGTGCCAGGCGCGACCAATCAGACGCTCAGCTTTACCAGCTTTCAAAACGATCAATCCGGCGGATATTCCGTCAGAGTGCAGAACAGGTTTGGCTGGGTGTTAGGCACCGAAACATTCGTGACTTCGCCCCTGACGCTCTTCGGCGTGGCCCGTGACCAGCCTCCCAACACGCGGTCCTTTCGCTTTCTTGCTGATGCGCGCTTTGCTTACGAGGTCCAGTCCAGCACCGACCTCCTGAGTTGGACGCCCGCGGCCACATTCGTCGGCACGAATGGCCCCGTCGCGTTTTCAGCGACCCACAACATCGCATCTAGCTTTTATCGCGTACGGGTGAATCGCTAGCCCACATACGATGGAACCTTTCGGGCTTATGAAAACAAAGAATAACATCCTCAGCGGTCTTCTAACCTGTCGCGCGATGTTGGTCTTCCCGGCGGCGTTTCTGGTCTCGGGGGGGCGCAGAACGAGCCGGTGCCTCCGGCAGTAACCGGGTCACCCAAAGGTGATTTCGTATCCGGTTGAACTGTCGCGCGGAGGCGATCTGATTCAACGCTTTCAGCGTTGATAACCCTTGTTGGGTTGCGATCCCAGCGTAGCCGTTCCTGCCTTCAGCATGGAACGCCAACGCTGGGCTGAGTGATGAAACCGCGTTGCGGTATGGGGCCGGGCAGCTTGGACGGCATCGGTCGACTTTCGCGTTGACACCACTATACACGCGACCATGTTAGGGCAATTCAGGGAAACTGCTTACGCTATGAACGCCCAACGGACGCTGAAGCGGGGAAGAATAGCCACCCTCTTTTGCACGGCCTTCTTACTGACCGCGGCGGCCCACGCTGTAACATTGACGGGCTTCAGCCCGGCTGCTGGTGCCATTGATTCCAGCGTGACCCTGACCGGCGAAGGATTCAGTCCTAATGCCGCCAGCAACACGGTATTCTTCAGCGGCGGCGTGCGCGCGACCGTGACTGGCGCGTCTGAAACTTCCCTGACCGTCACCGTGCCTCCCGGGGCCATTTACGGTCCCATCACAATCACGGTGGACGGGTCCACCACGCGCTCCACGCTGGGCTTTGACATCAGCCTGCCGGCGCGAATTCTCGATTCGTCGGCCTTCGATGCGCCGTTAGTCTTCAATCCAGGCAACGGCCCGGGCCAGACTCGATTTGCCGACCTCGACGGGGATGGCCGTCCCGACCTGGCGGTCGCGCATCAATATGGAGTCGCGGTGTTTCGCAACAGCGGAACGGGCGGCGTGGCTGGCCTTTTCTCGCCCAAGTTTGATTTACCGGTGGGCGCGGCCACGTTCGACCTGCACGCCGCAGATTTCGATGGCGATGGCAAACTCGATTTGGTCGCGATCAACTATAACGAGAGCACCGCCTCCATCTTTCGGAACATCAGCAGCAATGGGTCCATTGACTTCGCGCCCAAGATCGATTTCGGCGTCACGACCGGCCCGCACAATTCGACGGTGGGCGACATCGACGGCGATGGAAAACTTGACCTTATTGTCACCAGCTTGAGCCAGGGGAAGATTTGCGTTCTACGGAATATCAGCAACGCCGGAGGCATCAACTTCGCGCCGCGAGTCGAGTTCGCCACGCTGGCTTCTCCACATGGTGTGGGCGTTCAGGACCTGGACGGTGATGGGAAGCCGGATGTCGTGGTGGTGAGCCACACCGGGTCATCGCCCGGCACGATTATTTTTCGCAATGTCAGCACTGCCGGAGTGATCGACAGTTCATCTCTGCAAGCGGTTGGCACACTCCCCACTGATGGCACGTTTGTGGCCTTCGGCGATTTTGATGGAGATGGAAGGCCCGACTTCGCCACCTGCTCGTGGTTTTTGCCCGGCGTCACGATTTACCAAAACCTTCACCAGAGTGGCGGCCTGACGAACACTTCGTTTGGACCTCCGGTAACGCTTCCTTCAGCGGGCCGCACGAAACGAATTGCGGCGACGGATCTGGATGGCGATGGCCGTGTTGATCTGGCGTTCGCTTCCGAACTTTCCGATGCCGTCGGGATTTATCGAAACATCGGCGGCACCAATGCGATTAATGCATCGTGGTTCGCCCCGCGCGTGGATTTACCCTCCGGCTGGAACGGTGACGGCATCTCCCTTGGCGATATCGATCTGGATGGCATGCCCGATATTGCTTTCGTGTCGCAGTACAACAATCAGGTTTGGATTTATCGCGGGCAGGTTCTCACGGCACCGGCCATCACCTCATCACCAACGAACACCACCATCGCCCTCGGTGGCAGCGGTTCGTTGACGGTTCAAGGAACGGGCGGAGGGCTGCACTATGCGTGGTATCGCAATGGCGCGCTGGTCCAGGGCGCAGGCGGTTCCACCTTTCAGATCAATAACGCGCGCGGAACTGATGCGGGAGAATATTACGTCGTTGTTTCCAATTCCGGCGGGGCCGTCACGAGCAGCGTGGCCACGGTCACGGTGCTGGTTGCTCGAACGCTGGCGCTCGGTGCCGTGGGAGATGTCAACGAAGGGAATCTCGTCTCCGTGCCGCTCACGCTGGCGAGCAGTGGCGAGGTGGGCGGTATGGATTTTCTCATCAACTTCGATGCGAACGCTCTCGCCATGCCGGATATTGCCTGGGACAGTTCTCTCGATAGCGCCCTAAAAAATTTCAGCTCGCCGCGCCGCGGACAATTGCGTGGCGTCATTGCCCTTCCCGCCACAGCCATCCCGGCTGGAACCCAAACGCTGGCCACGATTCAATTTCGCGCGCGCACCATCCTCCAAACAAACGTGCATGTCACACTGGCGCTCAGCCTTTCCGACATGTCGGACACGCTGGGCAATCCCATTGTCGGCGGCACTGACGTCCTGGGGACGCAATTGGATATTCACGACGTCGGCTACCTCGCGGGCGATAACAACGCCAATCAACAACTGGATATTGGCGACGCCTCGCTCCTCCTGCGGATCATCGCGCAACTGGACTCGACGCGTTGGTGGGACGTGCCGGCCAATAATTTCAATCTCAATCAAAACCTGGATTCCGGCGACGTGATTAAGATGCTGCGCGTCATTGCGGGCATGGATCCGATGCCGGTACTGCCGCCACCCACCGGTGGTGGCTCGAATCAACTCAACGGTGCGAAGTCGGCAAAAGATGTGCTGGTTGTGCCCGAATTGGCGTCGCTCTCGCCAGCCGTGTTCCAGGGCAGCAACGGCCAACTCGTCACGGTGCAACTCCGGCTCGACGACGTTCGCGCCTTAATCTCCGGCGCCTCGTTCACGTTGAATTATCCTGTCGAAGCACTTCGTTTGCGTAACGCTCAATCTTATCGCGTCGGGCCTGCCGTTTCGGGTGGAACGCTCGCGGTCTGGAACGTTGCACCGGACCAGACGAATTACGTCACGCAAAACGGCCGCCTCACTCTCGCGCTCAGTGGTACGACGGCTTGGAATGCGAGCAATTCCGTTCTCGCCGAGTTCACGTTTGAAGTGCAGCCCGGTGCGAGCGCTCGTTATCTTTGGCCTCTCAGCGTCAGCGCGCTCCAGATCACCGATGGATTCGACACGCGGACCTTGCTGCCGTCCGGCTCCACGTTCATTGGTCGCCCTCCCGTGAGTGGAAGAATGAGCCGCGTGTCGGTCGTGCCCGGCGGCGGGGTGTCGTTCCAATTCAGCGGCGACGCTGGCGTGAATTATCGATTCGAATACTCCGAAGATCTGGTCCACTGGAGTTTGTTACGTGAAGTGTTGAACCATACCGGCCCAATTCAAATCGATGATCCCGGCGCGGGCAGCCGTCCCCACCGTTTCTATCGCAACGTGCCGTTCTGAATCTCAGTGCCTTCAGCGCACCACGTCGAGACTCTGAAGGAAGCTCAATTGGTTTAGCCAGCGCAGCGGTGCCCGCGGCTTGCCAATGGCAATGCTGAAGTGCGCTGTCGTCCACTTAGACATTGTTTGCTCTGCCCCGGAACGGCATTCTCACCGGCTTAATGCCAAGAAACCTCGGGCCCCTGACTGCCATCCTGCTACTCGCGAGCTTGCTTTTGCTGCAAGCGGCGCCGGACAACGCTGTTGTTACCCGGTTCAAATCCGATCGATTTACCTCCATCAGTGACATGGCGGCGGATGCCGCCGGTGACATCTACATCTGCGGAACAACCATGCGGCCGGACGCGTTGCCGGGGCGAGTTCGAAGGATTGGTGTGCTGGCGCCGAAGCAATATCACGCGTTTGTTCTAAAGCTGCGTCCTGACGGAACGGCCGTGAGCGGTATTGTACTTGGCGGCAACGCCTACGGCGCGGTCGAGCGGATGGCCATTGATGGAGCGGGCAACGTTGTTGTTTTCGGAATCACGACCTCGACAAACTTCCCGGTAAACAACGCCCTCGATCCCACGTCACCCGGCGGGTGGGTGCAGTTTCTGTGCAAGTTCAATTCATCGCTCTCCGACGTGCTCTTCAGCACATTCCTGAACGGCCTCTCCGCAGAGGCGGTCGCGGTCGACGCGCAGAACAAAATTGTGCTCGCGGGGCGTGTGGTTTCACTAACCGCTTCAAACTTGTTCCCGGAGCTCTCGCCTCCCACCTACGGTTACGATCTCTTTGCCCTGAAGCTCGGTCCCGAAGGGACGAACGTCTGCTATGCTACGCGGTTCCCGCTGAACAACTGGAGCGATGTCGCGGATATCGCAGTCGACACGAACGGGGTAGCCAATGTCGTCGGAATGACCACATCATTTGATTTCCCGCTTCTGAATGCCGTGCAGCCGTTCAAGCCCGCACGCGGCGCCTATGCCAACGCCTTCCTCACGCGCATCGACTCCGCTGGCACGATCATTTCATCCACCTTTCTCGGCGGCCATTGCGGCGATCAGGCCAAAGCCGTCGCGCTCAATGCAGCGGGAGAAATCTACGTCGCGGGCATCACGGCCTCGGACGTATTCCCTGCTCTCACTGAATTTCCGATGACGCCTTGCAGCGGAGCGAACCGCGGCTTTCTGATCAGACTTGGCCCTGGCGCGACGAATGTCCTCGACGCACGCACCTTTCCTGTGGGCACGCAGGACAATGTTTCATCGATCGTCACCTTTTCTGACGGGAGTGCCGTGGTGGGCGGGACCGCCAATGCCTCTGCCGATTATCCGACCCGTGCCAGCGTTGGTTTTCTGGCAAAGATCGCGCCGCACGCAGCTACCGAGATCCGTTTTCCCTCGCGGGACTGTGACCAGGGCTGGTCTTTGAACCATCTTGTGCAGACAGGCACGGACGGTCTGCTGGGCAATGGGTACCGTATCGTCGGCACGCGGCAGACGCTCGAGAGCTATGTCGCGGAGATCAACTTGCCGAAGCTATTCTCCCCCGAATCGCCAGAGCCAGAGATCTTGATGGTGTCTCCGACGGCGTCCTCCATTGTCAGCGCTCAAGAACCATTGACGCTGGCGGCGATTACGACGGCACCCACCAATGACGTCACTGCCGTCACGTTTTTCGCTGATGGCGAAGTTCTGGGCGTTGCGATGAACAGGCCCTATTCGATTCAAATTCCACCGCTGCCAAAAGGACGCCATATCATCACGGCTGAGGCACAGTTATCGGACGCGAGAATCACCTCGTGTCCGTTGCCCATTACCGTGCGTTCGCCGCGCAACGATGATTTCAGCCGTCGCATTCGCCTTACGGGAGCGCGCGTGAGCGCCAGCGGGAATGCCGCCGGTGCCACCGTGGAGCCAGGCGAGACTTTTAATGACCCCAGGTCCGTCTGGTATTCGTGGCGCGCACCGCGCGATGGCAATTTTGAGTTCAAGCTTGTCGGCGACACGTTTTACGGCACGGCGATGTTGTTGTCGGGGGACGAGTTAACCACGCTCTCGAGGGTGACCGAGTTTTACGCGGGCACTTCGCTGCGGTTGCGCTGTCAGCGCGGGGCGGTCTATCAGATCCGCGTGGCGAATTACTCTGAGTACGGTTCGACGGAGTTCAAATTGCAAATTCGAGCTGTCACGGGTCCGCACAACGACTACTTCGAAAACGCGGAACCACTCTCAGGTTCATCCGTCATGGTCGATGGCAGCCTGGCCAACGCCACCACGGAACTTTCTGGGACGAGTACCAGGCGCGACGTTTGGTATGCCTGGGAAGCGTCCGCGACAGGACTTTTTTTGGCATCCCTCGACAGGAGCGATGGTTTCGTGTCGGTCTTCACTAGAACCAATCAGGTGGACCTGATCGGGGCAGGCCAGGAGATTTACGGGCTGACGAATGGCTCGGCGTTTTATGCCAGCGCAGGCATCACCTATTTCATTTCTGTGAGTGCGGCCCTGGAATCGCCTAAGTTTACTCTTTCCCTTACGCCGCAGGCGCCTCCGCAGAACGATGCCTTTGCGCAACGGCAGTTGATTCCTCCGGGAACATTGTCTGCGACGGGCTCCTGTCTCGGCGCCACGAGCGAGCCGCTGGAAGGCTCGCCGTATTTCAGCGGAACGAGACATTCGGTCTGGTGGCGATGGGTCGCACCGACCTCGGGCGTATTTCGGATGACGCGCACGGTGCCCTATGCGCCGTATCCGGCGGACAGCTCGGGATTGAGTGCGCCGCGTTACTACAGTGACGAGATGACGGTCTATTCCGGTTCCGCTCTGGGCCAGCTTACGGCTGTGAGCGCTGGGCCGTGGTCTTCAGAAATCATGTGGCCTGCAGAGGCAGGCGCTGAATATCAGATCCAGGTCTCAGGCGGAGCGGCGTTGCTGATCTTGAACATGGCTCCTGTAGCGCGGCCGACCAACGATTATTTCACCAACGCTGTTCTGATCAGCGGGACAGCCCCCGTGCATGGAACAACGCATGGCGCGACGCTGGAAACCGGAGAACCTTTGCATGACGGCACGTTCTCTCCATCGCGCGCCTCCGTCTGGTATCAATGGACGACTCCGAACAGCGGGACGTTTGCGATCGATGGGGTGTGGAACCCGCGGATCTACACCGGTGATTCGATTGATAGCCTGACCTCCGACGTTTACATGCCAGGAGACGGAGTCTTTGCCGCCGTGGCGGGTCAGCAATACCGCATCGCAGTGTTTGACACAGGAGCCTTTTCCTTGCGCATACGACCGGCCTTTCCTCCGCCCAACGACGATTTTTCAAACCGGACGCTGCTCTCTGGCTCGAATCTTGATTTTACTGCCGATTTCTTTGACGCGAGCCGTGAACCCGATGAACCACCCTCCTATTATTTCTCGCTGCCAACGCGGACGGTTTGGTTCTCGTGGACGGCGCCCGCCAGTGGGAATTTCCTGCTCGTCGCCACAAGCTTGTGGACCTATGTGCTTCTGGATGTTTTCACGGGCGACGATCTGACGAATCTCACGGCGGTGGCTTCGACGGCCTCCTCACAGATCGATTTCGAGGCAGTTGCTGGAGTGACCTATCACTTCCGCGCCGATGGCAGCTCCGCTGGCGGCGTGGACCGGGCCGCGCTGCAATTGCGGACCCGTCCTCGCCCAGCGCATGATAACTTCTCCGATCGCCTGAGGTTGACGGGCAGCAATGTCACAATCAGCGTTTCGAACATCGCCGCGAGCATCGAACCTGGCGAACCGGAGCACTATTACTCGGCTGGGCACTCCGTTTGGTATTCGTGGACGGCTCCCGAGTCCGGCCGGGTGAGTTTCGTCGTGGACGCGGATTTTGACCCGGCGCTGGCATTGTATACGGGCGACACGCTCACGAACCTCACGAACATTATCGTGGCGGGTACATTTTCCAGTCGGTTTAACATCGAGGTGAGTGCAGGCACCACTTATCAACTGGCTATCTTTGGCTACGGTGAAAGCTCCGGCTCAGGAACACTGAGTATTCGCTACGCCCTGGCGCCGGCAAACGATGGTTTTGCTCAACGAAGTACTCTGATCCATCAACCCGGCACCGGCACGCTGGAAGGGGCGACACGTGAAACAGCGGAGCCCGGATACGCCGAAGACCCTTCAGGGAGTTCCGTTTGGTGGAGATGGACAGCACCGACCGGAGGTATTTATTACCTGCGCGTCGAAGGTACCGCATACGAAGAGGTCGATGTGTATACCGGGGTTACCCTGGCATCATTGCAAACCGTCGCTCCGTCGGAAAGCGCGCACGCGTCCGTTTTATATTTTCCGGCGCAGGCGGGGGTGGAATATGCGATTCGAATCAGCACTTCTTCCGGTGATTTCTCGGACTACAAGCTCTTCGTCAATTATCAAGCACCTCCTCCGAACGATGCCTTCACCAATCGCATCGCGTTCACCAACGCAATCGCCGGTACCTTGAAAGGCGCAACCCGCGAAGTGGGCGAGCCGCGGGCGGATAATTTTCCTTTCCCGTTGCCCTCGATGCAGGACGGCGGATCGGTCTGGTTCCAATGGACCGCTCCTGAAAGCGGAGTGTTCGAGGCGGAGGCAACTCAATACTGGACTTCCATCAACCTTGCTGTTTATCGCGGAAATTCCCTGACCAACCTGATTCGGATTTCACGAAACACGCCCTATTGGAATCCCTTCAATCAACAATTCGAAGCCATCTCAGGCGAAACGTATGTCATCCTCGTGACAGACTTTTCCACCTGGAGCGGCGCCGATTTCACTCTTTCCGTCCTGCCGCACATCAGCGAACCGTCAGTGCCCCCCCCTCCGGTGATTCCAGTTCAGAAGTCACATCGATTGGCACTGCAACCTGGCCCCGGTCAGGTCATCGAAACATCCACCAACCTCATAGACTGGCGTTTATGGACAAATGCCTCCGGCGGGCCGGGCGTACCGATCGGCTCAGAGCCGCAGCGGTTTTTCCGGATCCGGTGATCGTAAAGGGATCAGTCCCGCGTATTTAAATATTTGGAGTGACAGAACATGATGACGCGCGGACACCTTGCACATCTGCTCTATCGGTATCGGCGTTCGGGGAAAAATTACCGCCGCGAATATGACAATACTCGGGACTGATCTTCAGCGCACCACGTCGAGACGCTGAATGAGAAGCTCAATTGGTTTCAGAAAGCCATGACTGCGGGCACGGCCGGCCATCATAAATTTTTCCATTACTGACGTACGCGATAAAAGCGTTGCGGTTTCTTCGAACGAATTGCGTCGTAGTCCACGAAGTAAAATGGCGTGGTGGCGATGTTGGTGGTGAGGAGAGGCGTCCAAGCGATGGGAGCGTTTAGATGGGGGGCCATTTCGATAGTCAGCGGGGAGTTCGTCGCTGCATGCACGCTAAGGGTTGGTTGTAGCCGTGGCACCGAGGTAAGGCTGACGAGGCCCTGTTCGCCGTCAGCCAGATAAATATTATCACCGACCACGGCCACTCCAGTGATGTATTTTCTCATCCCATATTGTCCTGGACTGAAAACTCCCACGCGCACGCAATTCGTCGGATTGCTTACATCAATTATGTGCAAGCCCCGATCATCATAAACACCGAGAAAAGCATAATTCCCGTAAATTCTCACATTTTCAGCCGAGCCATCGGTGGGATAACCGCCAACCTTCACGCAGTTGGTAGGATCGCTGATGTCCAGCACGTGCATTCCTCCCTGACCAGCAGCCACGTAGGCATAATCTCCAGACAACGCCACGTCGGTGCAGTTGCCGTTGATGGGAAATGTCGCAACGAGTAAGCAGTTCGTCGGGTCACTGACGTCGATGACGTGTAATTTGGCAGTCCAGTCTGTCACGTAGGCGTAGGGCCCGGCTACCGCCACACTGGAACTGAATCCATCGATGACGAGGCCTCCCACACGCTTGCAGTCGGCAGGATTGCTGACATCAATCACGTGCAATCCCCCGTAAAAGTCGGCCACGTAGGCCTTGTTCCCTGAGACAGCCACATCGGAGGCGTTTCCGCCGGTATTGTAGCCGCCTACCCGGACGCAATTGGTCGGGTTGCTCACGTCGATCACTTGCAGGCCAGCCTTCCGGTCGGCCAAATACAGGTAGTTCCCTGACAGCGCGACCTGAAGGGCGGATCGGCTCCCATCGTAGCCGCCCACTCGCCTGGGCTGGGCTGGGTCGCTCACATCCAGCACTTGCAAGCCCGCAGTCCAATCCGCGAGGTAGGCGTAATTTCCCGAAATGGCCACGTCTAAGCTGGAGCCGCTCGTATTGTAAGCGCCCGCGCGAACGCAATTGGTTGGAGATGAGACGTCGATGATCTGCAATCCGGCATCTAAATCAGCCACGAAGGCGTGATTTCCCAGGACCGCGACGTCGGTGGCAATGCCAAGGGTGTCATACCCACCGATGCGAGTGCAATTGGTCGGGTTGCTGATATCGATCACGTGCAGGCCCAGATTCGTATTGGCGACATAAGCCGTGTGGCCGACCACCGCCACTCCGAAAGCCGGCCCAACCGTGGGCCACCCGCCAACCCGGACGCAGTTGGTCGGATTGGTGATGTCGATGACATGGAGGCCAGAAGTGTATCCGGCAACGCAGAGAAATTGTCCGGAGATGTCCAGCCCCATCGCCCTCCCCCCCAGCGAAATTGCGCCCCGACGAACAGGAGTCGCCGGAGAACTCACGTCAATTACATGGACATTACCACCAAAATCCCCGATGTATGCAAAATTACCGGCCACGGCGAGGCTCGATGCGTTGGGGATGGAGCCGATGCTGCCGATCTGAGCGCAATTGGTCGGGTTGCTCACGTCCAGCACGCGCAAGCCGGCAAAATCTAAAACAAATGCGTAGCTCCCTGACACCACTACTGCTTGCGCATACAGATTGGGACCTTCAGAGTAGCCGCCGACCCGCACACAATTGCCCGGTGTGCTCACATCAAAAATCTGCAAGCCTCCATATAAATCGGCCACGTATGCATAATGGCCGGCCACGTCTATGTCTTGAGTATATACTGTGGGAAAACCGCCCACCAGCCGCGGAGCAGAAACGTCGCTCACGTCAATGATTGCCACTCCACGAATACCAGGAGTGCCAACGGCCAGGTAGGCATATCCGCCTGCAACCTTCACCGCCATCGCATCACCACGCGGCAATCCGGGCCACTCCCCCTGCAACGCGGGAGCCGGGCCGGGTAGACTCAACATGCTTAACGAAGGCAACGCAGCACCGGCTATCAAAACGCTGGCCAGCCAGCCACCCATGACCAGACAAACGAGGCCGTTGGAAAAAGACGAAATATTGGCAAGAGGATTCTTCATAAGCAGGAACGGTTGTAGTTGTGAAGCTTTGCGGGCGAAATGCACGTATGCAGTCTAAATACATACATTGTAATTAAAAAGCACATGCTTTGTATGTGCAATGTATTTACACGTCCACGGAAAGACAACAAAAATCCATTAAGAGCATGGACACTTGGGGGATAGAGAATGCAGAACCATTTCCTCCCACCGAAGGTCGACTGGATCGTGCGCAGTTCTCGATGGAGGAATAGGCGGCCTGCGATTGAAGGGTCGCAGCCCGCTTTTTTCGAGGAATGGAATGGGCCAGAACGGGTTTATTCCCACTAGGATTCGGCGAAAAATTAAGCCGCGATCATGACAATACTCGGGACCGCCCGCTCTAATGCTTCACACTTGGCGAAGGGCTATCGAAATCGGCTAGGCTAGGAACCATAACAAGGCCGATTCGCAGGTCTTGATTTCAGGCCCAAATCCTGTTCCGCCACAACAATAGGCGCGATGCACCTCACGGCATGACGGGCTAAGGAACCTCGCGCAGTCGGAAATACTTGCCAACGACGTTCACCTCGAATTCGCTCTCCACGGATTCAGACACCGCTGTGAAACTCACGCCCGTTGGGGTCCAAGTCACCAGGTCATCCGAACTCTCCAACACGTATTTGTGACCGAGTTGAACATTCTGCGTGACAATAATTCTGCTTACTCGGATCTGCACAGTGGGCACGAACGGCGGAGAAGCAATCACAATTTGCGGCACATTCGTGTAACAGCAACCCCCGCTATCGACTCGGATCGCTGCGACTTGACCGTTCGTTACAAGCGCCGTAGCCGTCGCCCCGGTTCCCCCACCGCCTTGGATAATGACTAGAGGCGCATTGGTGTATCCGCAACCCGCATCTGTGATTGTGGCTCCGACAAAAATACCATTCACCAATTGAGCCGTAGCGGTAGCTTTATGGGGCGTGCAAATGCTATCAGTTACAAACAAGTGGAAATTGTCGAACCATGCCTGGCTACTTGCACCCTGAGCCTTTAGCTCGATCCTGAGCGGTGAGCCAATCGCTGAGCCCGACGGGGGCGATGTGTAGCTGAGCGAGAATGGTGCGAACGTGTTCTCCGCGGGAGTTGGAAATCTTTCCGCAAGAAGGTTAGTACCAGCCCAAAAACTGACTGAACCAGCACCAAACGGGACGCCAATGCGGTAACCGGCAAGGAACGTCAGTTGATAGATGGAATCCGCTTTGATGGTCCAGTTGGTGTCGCTGTAAATCAGTTTTCCTCCATTGTTCACAGCAGCTGCGTTTGCGCCGTTAATCGGATTGTTTGGCGAACCTTGTGACGTCCCAGTGAAATAGGAGTCATTCAAATTCTGTATCACTGCGGTGCCTTCCCAAGTCCACCCGGGTACAGAAAAAACCACCGCTCCATCCGAAAGTGCAGGGTTCTCAAAACTCTGATTCGTGATGGTCAATTCCGCCGCACTACCGCTCACGACAAGGAAAGCTCCTTCCACGACGTAAAGCACGATCGTGAGCAGTAATGAATGGCCGGCGGTAAGTAATTTCATAGAATAGCGGCGGGAAGGTATCGCGAAACGCGTTCCTGTCTAGCGCAAAGCAGTCAGCCTTGGCGGCTTAAAGGATTGCCAACGCGCAGGAGGGTGATTGCATGGGGGAGTAACCAACCCCCGCAGGTGACGAGGTATCGAGTCTCTGACGTTGTTTGCGGATTCGTTCAATTGAGATCCTCGCGCGGAAATATTTGGAGCCTCGTGACCTCGTCTGCTACGAACCGCCGTAAAATGAAGCTCAAACAACTTTCAATCATTTCTGTTTTTTACTTGGCGATCGGTTCGGGTTTTTGATATCTTCTCGACAGTGAAAGTCGCTCCTCGCATAGCGACCAATGGCCACCAGGCCGTAATGATATGAAGCCGGGAAGTGTTAAATGCCGGGACAGCGGACATGGACGGCCGCTACAGCAAAACCCGAACAAAAAAAGATCGGACTTAATCAAAGTTAATCTGACTTAATCAGACCAAAAAAGGAAAATGAGTCAGTGAGTCTTTCCAGCACAGTGGGATCCGAAGCTTGGAATTCACGTGACTTGAAGTCGCGGC
>JADMIO010823416.1_pt1 | contig 59498 bp, 91 predicted proteins | sample 8958161 | NCBI WGS metagenome assembly JADMIO01 (sample SAMN16585339, study PRJNA669376) | soil metagenome | isolation source: Crop rotation soil | place: USA: Cullars Rotation, Alabama | collected 2011 | reverse complement strand
CTTTCCCGGTGAGATTTGGGGCGGTGTGATTAGGGGCGGTGTGATTGAAAAATCCCCACTTCAATTTCAAGGTAGCCGTCATTTTGCAATAGTTTTCAAACCAGGATATTTAAAAATAGGATGTGTTGAAATGACATTTAATGATTGGAAAAAAGAGTTATCCAAAAAAGAAGTAGGAAAAGCAAAAGGATACACAGAACAGGAAATGATTGAATACACTATGTTTGTAAAAATTGTTTTAAAGTTCGGTAATGATTGCTTCAAGAAAGATGAAAATGGGAAATGTATTCAAACTAACTAATTTTTTAACTTCAAAATCAAATTTTATGAAAGATAAAATAATAGTTTACAAAAATCAACAAGTTAAATTTAATGGAAATTTTGTCAAATTTGATGGAAAAGGAAATCCTGATAATAAAACTTTAAAAGTTTACAAGTATTATGGAGACATAACAATATCAATAGGTGCTTTAAAGCAATTTTGTATTGAAAGAGGATACGAAACTTTATTAACTCAATTTTAAAATCAAAAATTATGAAATTAACTTGCAGAAATTGCGGAGAAGAATTTGAACAAGATCCAGAAGATGTTGAAAACTTCGAAGAAGGATATATAGATAATTTAACTCCAATTTTGCGACAATTGTTTTGACTTTGAAAGTAGATGTGATATGGAAGATATGGAGAATTTTCAGACGCGGATAATGTACTTTAATTTTTAATTTCAAAATCAAACTAAAATGGAAAACCAGCAAAAATCTGACAAGGTTACAAACGTTCTGATAGCAATTATTGTTATTTTAATTGCATCTGAAGTATTTTACAACGTTTTTATCCTATAAAAGCACTTGTTAACAAGTCATTAACTTCATATAGGGCGCGGAAAAATTCACCTTAACTTAGCTCTTTAATTAACGCATACCAAACAACTACAAAAATGATAAAGAAACTAATGATTTTCGAAGTAATAATCTGCCTTTTAATCTTTGCATTAATAGGATTCGAGTATTACAAAATGAGAAAAATTGAGCAATCAATTAAGTCTCAAAATGAAAAAATTATTGAAAGGCTTAATATAATTTCAATGGGATTAGACTAAATAAGGTTTGATTTGGATTGGTTGCCCTGCTCGGATTTTATCCGGCAGGGTTTTTGGGTGAAAAAATTAATTTAAAATGTCTATATCAATTCTTTTCGCAGCTTGTCTACTTCTATCTGTATTTTTAATAGAAGATAGAATTTGCTTTTATACAAAAGCAGAGGAATCATTTAAAACAGAACATAGTTATATTCATGCAATAATTACATGCATTTTGTGGGGATTATTTTATTATATTAAAAACAAATAAAAATGGAAAACAAAACAAAATTAAAACTCGGCCCGATACAAACTCAATGGCTTGCAGATTTGCGAGCTAACGGACATTTACAAATGAAAAATCAACTTGGAAAAGTTGATGAAAAAGGAGAAATAATTGGATTGTGCTGTCTTGGACAATTTATTGTTACAAGATCAAAATGTTTGAATATTGAAAATATAATTTTAAATTCGGATTTATATTCTTATTCTATTTCATTATCATCAACTTCAATTCGTAATTTTGAAAGTTATGGATTAATTAATGAATACGGATACTGTAACACAACAAAAGGAATTGTAATTGGAGATAATAAATTCACATCATTAGCAAACGCAAATGATGGTGGAGTTACATGGAAAGAATTAGCTGATATAATTGAAGCAAATCCAGAAAACTTTTTTACTCACGCGGTTTAAACTTTAAAATTATGATTTTATATCTAAAACTAATTAAAATTGAAGAAATGAGAAAAATATTCGGAATGAATGTTGTTTCTTATTTTTGATTACCTTTGGTAATTGGTCAATATTGTTATTATCTTTTGAGAGTTAAGAAAAACGGAGAAACTCATAATCCAAAAAATCCTTCAGTTTACTACCTAAATGAGCTGATCGGCAGAAATGTTAAGTTTTTGTAATAAAAGTTAAACGCAATTAAAGATAAGCAGAATTAAAATCAAACCTAATGAAAGTAGAAATGGATATAACAAACAACCTTAAAATGGTTTTGGATAACTACGAAAACTCCTGTCTTTTAGACGAAAGAGATTTAGTTGTTCAGTATATTGATGAAGGAATAAAACACTACAAACTATTATTCGAATCTATCGGAAACAAGAAAATAATATTAGTGACAATATTCGCTCTTTTTGATAAACTCGAAAAGAACGTAACCAATAAAATTACCTGCAAAAAAGGATGCAATAGTTGTTGCAAAATGAATGTCGATTTGTCAGAGACAGAAACAGAAGTAATTCTTGATTATGTTGGCACACTCGAAGTTAGAGAAATTAATCATTTAAAAGAACAGGCTAAATTCAAATCAAAAGAGGAGCATTTTTTACATCCTCACGGAAACTGCGTTTTCTTATCTCAAAACGGAGATTGCAGCATCTACAAAATTAGACCGCTTGCTTGTAGAAAATATTTCGTAGTTAGCGATCCAAAATTATGTGGAGTTAAAAACGGTCAAATATCTGTTAATGTTGATATTGATATGGAAATTATTATTTCTGCAATATCAAGATTTCAAGGAGAATCAATTTTAGGAAAAATGGATTCTATGGCTAAACAAATTCTTAAAAAGATTTCAAAAACCAATTAATTATGACCTTATTCTGAATTTTAGTATTGGTTTGCATTTTAGTTTGTGGATTTTTCACATTCCTAATTGTTTTTTGACCAAGAATATGATATTAAAAAGCATAAGGTTTGGTTTATTGATACAGGAGAAACAAGAAAAATCTTTAAAAAATATTAACATGAGCTACCAAAAAGTAATTTCTATCGAAAATTGTAATTTTCAAAACATTCTAAATTTTATTGAAGAATGTATTGTTAAAATAAATATCAAAATTAAACCAAAAAACGAAGATATAAAAGTATTGATTCCAAGAATACTAAGATATGAATACGAAAAATATATTCATTCATTGAATTTTTTTAATCCTACTATTTTAATAGGTGATGATGGAAAAATTAAACCAATGAAATATATTGGTATTGATTTGGATTTTAATTCTCCTGAAAACGCAGTTTATGTTTTTCATGTTGATTATATCTTATACAAAGATTTAAATTTCAAACTTGAAATCAAATAAATTCAATCGAACTTTAATAGTTGACGGAGAATTAATAAACCAATCACCAGGAAACACATCCAAAGGTGAACTTTTGGTTGAAAATTCCAATGGAAAAATAGTTCAAAGATCAAGATTTGATACAAAAGAAGGGTTATTGAAGTTAATTATGATATTTGAATCTGCACCAGTTTTAATTGTTAAATTTGATTAGTATGCAATCGAGAAAAGACAAAGTTAAGAAGGAGATTTTAAGAGATAAAGAAGGAACAATCAGAACTGTTCTTAAAGATATTCCACAACAAGTCAAAGATTTTCTTGAAATAGAACCAGGGATTCACAAAAATCTTATATTCAAAACATTTGAACAAAGACATTTCGCAACATCTAATATTTTGGTTGACGGAAAAGATATTTATTATAATTACACAGATTGTAATATAGCTGCAACTTTAAATGGTCGTTATTACATCATAAAAGGATCTAAAAAAGGACTTTCATTTAAAGATGGAAAATTACAACTTTGGTATGGTGGAAATATATCTAATTTTCAAACCTGCATCACTGAGATTATTTTGCACATGAAATGGAACTTTATCGAAAGTTTCGCAATAAACTACATAACCAAATCAATTTTAGAAAAGATTTTTCAAGGAAAAGTTACATGCACGAGAGATATATTCAGACTCTATCTTAAATCTGTTAGGTTTAAAGCATCTACTGAATTTATGTATCAGGCTGTAAAAATGCACAACTTATCTAAAATAGAATTTTATAGATTAGCTTGTTCAGCAAAAAGTATAGATCACCTTCTTCTCGCTTTTATCCAAAACAGAGCAATTAAGAACAACCAAATAATAAACGATTTCATTGAACAAACTCGGCTTTTAAATTCAAAAATTGATTACTATTGGTCTGATAAAAGAATTTTAGCAGAACACGAATTAGCAACTAAAGAGATAATGAAGTATGAAATGGATTTACTTGAAGATTATAAGGTTGAGTATCCATTTAATATTGAATATCCGAATCTATCAAATCAATATGATGATAAGATGCCAATTCAAAAATACAGTGGCGAAAAAGATTGTTCATTTGAAATCGAACTTCTCGATACAATGAAAAGAGTATTTGAAGAAGGAACTATGATGAAACATTGTATCTATACTAATTTTTGGCATACCATTAAGAATTTAAATTACATTGCTTTTAATATTAGATATAATGGTAAAATCGCTACTTTAGGATGTTACATTAATTACATTAGATATGAAACAAGGGATGATATTGAAGGTTTAATGGAGTTTAAAGTTGATAAAAGTATGTCAACTCATGCAAAACTCGAAATAAATCAATTATACTCAATTGGAAATCAACCACCAGGTTCAGACATTGAAAGGTTTTGCAATGACTGGATTAAGAATATGAAGCCGATACAATTATCTAAAAGTCTAAAGATTGAACCGTTTGTGCCGGAAATAGATCCTATATTTGATGCTCAATTTCAAGAAGTATAAATAATCAGATACTAATGAATAATTTTCTTAAATCCGAAAATTGCAACAAATCCCATTGCAAAACTTGTATTTTTCATCCTATACCTGAAAATCGAATTCATTTGAGCGAAAGTAGAATTAACGAAATTAAACACTACTTATCAACATTTGAATCATCTCATATTTGCCATAACACAGATAAAACTTGTTTTGGTGCATTGCAATTTCAGGCTAATATTTTATTTGGTTTATGTTTGATTAAAGAAAATTCAGTTAAATCGTTTCTTGATGAGGCGCAAAAAATTTTAAAATTATGATAAGAAGCTATAGCAATATTGAGTTCATTAATCTTTTTTCTAAACATCTAAGTAAAGAATCAGTTTATAAAGAAGAAGAAATAGCTTGGTGTATGGATGTAATTTATTCAAGAATAAAAAACAAACAGAAAACTATTGAATCTATTAAAACTGTTATTATAAGATCCGCAAATAAAGATATTAATACTTTATTTTCTCTTTATAACAAAATGTGTGAAACAGGATTAATTATACCAATTAATGTAAGAAGAAAAACATATTTACCAAATCCAACAAATCCAAAAGATTGGATTGATAAAGTACTTAAAGATAGAAATATCATTGATAATACAATTTTAAATTTCTAGTAATATGAAATCCTTAGAAGAACAAATCTCAAATAGATGTATTCATTTTACTGGAATAATGAATCAAAAATGCCTTGCAGATGTTAACTATAAAGATGTTAGAATTAAACCAGATGAGGGAATGTATAAATTTCCGTGCGTTAATACTGGTGGATTTTGTGAAAAATGTCAATTTCCTTCTAAAGAAGATGTTGAAAAAAAAATTAAGGAAATGGAAGAAACTTCATTGAGAGCTATTTCAGCTTACGCTAAAATAAAATCATCTCATATGGTTAATGGAGAAGTTAATTGCGAATGTGGTGGAATTATAAGATTTTCTAAAGCACCAAGTAACGGACATATCCAGTGTAAATGCAATAAATGCGATTTATCTTTTATGGAATAAAAACTCATTAGAAATGAACGAACTTGATAAAACAATTTTTCAGCATCTACGTGAAATGCTTGATGATAAAAGGATTTATTACGGAGAATATCATTTTCTTGTTGAATCTGCTAAAAAATCTATCAATAATGCCGTTTCTATGCTTAGGGATGGTGTTGGACAAGGATCTATTTATGGTGATACTTGCGAACCTATTGTTAATCAAGATTTTAATTGGATGAAAGATATTTTGAAATAATGGTCTATCTCCTTCATTTCTCCGAACCATACAAACACGCTCAACATTATCTTGGATTTACACAGGATAGGTTAGAACAACGTTTAGAATATCATCAAAAAGGAAAAGGATCTAAACTGCTTAAAGTGGTGATTGAGTTTGGAATCTCATTCCAAGTAGTTAGAATTTGGGAAAATGGAGATAGAAACTTCGAAAGAAGATTGAAAAATAATGGACATTTATCACATTATTGTCCTATTTGCAAGGAAAAAAGAAAATTAAAAAGAAAAACTTATAGAAAATGAAATTAATCCTAATTTTGTTGAAAAAAATTAAACTTTAAAAAATGAAATACACAACAGATGAATTAGTAAACTCTCAAGATACTTTCGAAAAATTAAGAGTTGGTAAAATTCTTAAATCTACAATGATACCAACTGGAAAAGGAAAGGCTTGTTTGAATACTAAATACAAACGCGATTTAGCAATACTATCACGAGAAGTTCAATTTGGATTTAATTTAAAATCAGATAACCAATTTAAAACAAAACAACTAAAACTTTTTTAGATTATGCTATTAGAAACTCAATCTCACGTAGATGAGTTACTACACGAAATTAAACATGAGACCGATCCTTCGAGAAGGAACAGATTAATCAGATACATTAACGAAGTTCCAATACAATTTCTTTCTATTGAGGATTTTAATTATTGTATTCAATGGTGTTCATCCTATTCTATATTAAGAGATTTGGGATTAAAATTAGTTAGAATTATAAGATCGAATAGGCTTGAAGAATTAAAACAAAACACAACCAGCAATGAACCAGTGGGAACAAAAAATCCGGCTTAAAGAATCCAAACTACACACAGACAGGCAAACAAAATCCGGCACTAAAAAGCCAGATTTGTTAGGTTACGAACTTGAAGATGTAATGCTATCTGATTTTATGGTATGGGCATTTAATACACATACTGATCCTCAATTAAGAAGATGCGTATTTCATATCGAAAACGAAGGAACTTTTGGCGGAAAATTTGGAGCTATGCAAGGTGCAATATCCAAAGGAAAAGGTAAAAGGAAGGGAGTATTAGATGTTGAGTCTGTTTACTTAGGATTAGATTGTTGGTTGGAATTTAAACTTCTTAACGGTGGATTTGAAAAGGAGCAATTAGACTTCATTTCAGATTTAATTTCCTGGAATAAAGACGTTTACATAATAAGATGCTTCGATTTCTTTAAATTTGTTTTTGAGGAAATTATCATGAAAGGAACAAGATTAGGTGGCGGGGTTTGGACTACGATTGAGCAAGTTAAAAATCAATTAACGTTCTTGAATAGCTCTGTTATCTTTTTATAAAAAACCATAGCATATTTCTCCGGATTAAACCCAGTAAATACTTCATCTCTTATTTTTCTTTCTAAGCTATCCTTTGCAGGAAATATCCCTGGCTGAAATAAAAAACCAGTAACCATTGATTTTGCGCTGTTAACGTAATCCCATTTGCTTGATCCATAATTATATTGTGATAGGTATTTTTCAGCCAGGGATATTGAGTATTGTTCGCATCTAATCTCCTCTTGCTTTCGATATTGAGTGCATTTAGCCCGAAATTCAGCCCCATTTATTGCCTCTAACCTTTCCTTGTACGCCTTAATTGGAGCCTGTAAACGGTCTAATAATGCCTCAATTAGACCTTTATAACCGTCATAGTCAGCTTGACAAAGTGAAAGCATAGCATCTAAACCAAATTCATTATTTGATTCTAATTCTGCAATACAAGATTCCAATCCAGACCGTTCTGCTCGATCTAATTCAACTAAAATTGGTTTCCAAGTTCTTAATCTTTCTTCGAGAGTTGGTAAACCGTTAAGTATCTCCTTTAATTCAATTACTTGCATAATCTGGATTTCTTTTGTGATTTTGGAGAACTGGTCATTATAATCCAGTTTTGACCAATAATGTATTCAATTTCCTCATTATAAAGTTTACAAAGTAAATCTTTTAATTTACTTCTTATTTGAGGATTATATTTTAAATCATCTCCAATATGATATAAAATATCTTTCTTTAGTCTCAATTTTCTTTTCGATGACTTATTTCCTACTCGCATATTTTAGATTTTGATATGATTGTTCCGGATGTTTCATGTAACATTCAAATAAAAACTGGTATTTTTCTATGTACTGATTTTTATTCAATTCTAATTCGATAATTTTGCGGTAATACTGATTAAATTCTTCAACAAAAGGAATATCAAACATCGAGTTAGAATAACTAAAGTTCCTATCTAAGAATTGACTTGGATTAGTATGCTCACGAAATCCTTTATCTGTTTTAGATAAAAATATTCCAAGTCTATTGAAGGCTAAATTAGATGCAGTATTATGAAATAAAGTATCATGGTCTTCTAACCAAATTAGAAAGTCAAGCCAATTTGGATTTTTTCTGAAAGCCGTTGTTGTAAAGTGGCGATTTAGTTTGTATCTTTCGGTTGAAGTCAATCAGAGTAATTTTGAGTAATTTCATTAAGAATAGTACTTACAGATTTGTATAGTTCTTCAATATTTCCATTATTATTTATTTCATAATCCGGAATTATTTTATGAAGTTCAATTTCTGATATGTGAGTTTCTGTACTTTCTAATCCTCTTTTGACTTTAATAATAATCCCATTTCTATCTTTAATAGCCTTAGCTTCATTAAGAAATCTTAAATCTGAAATTATCCAGTTTGGAAAATTACAATCAGAATAATCAATTGCTCCGCCAATATCAGCTCTTTTTTCAACATTTATCGCCATATACTCACTAAACAAAGAATTAACCCAAATATCTTTTTGAATTGATCTTCCTACTTCTGTTCCGAAAGTTTGCAAGAACCAACGATAAGTCTTTTTATTTAATCCAGATTCCTCGAATAAATCATTTTGTGTTGTTTGTTGAAATCGATCAGGAAGTATAGAGTTTTTAAACTCTTCTGATTCAAAATCTTGTTCAGAGCATCCTAAAATTAAAGCTGAACATTGTTTTAATTTTTGAGCGAATTTTTTGATTTGCCAAGTATTATTTTTAAATCTTTTTTCAAACATCCACTCATCATAACAAATAAGAAAATCATCCATTTCTGGCATTGTTTTAATTCCAAATCCTGATGGAAGATTTTTTGCAGCAAAATAATACTGTATCATTTTTGCAATAGTATCTTTTCCACTACCTATGTTTCCTGTTATGCCTATTATCATGATCAGATTTTTTAAAAAGTTTTATGAGAAAGAATGTTAATATTAAAGAGGATACGAAAGGAAATGCTATCATATTAATTTAGTTTTCTCGTTATCACAAAGTATTGTTGATTTCTGAATGTCAAATTCTTGGTATTGAAGTTTAGCAAGATAATTTCCTAAATCAGCAGCAAATTCAACTTGCAAAAGTTTATCTTTTGCCATTATAGCTGCAATTAGTTTAGATTTATGATATTCAAATTCATAAAGCCATTTTTCAAAAATGGATTCCAATCGAATATATCTCCTTTATGAGAATTATTTTCTAATTCTTTTTGCATAAGTATAGCAAAATTAATTAGTCTGTCATCAACATAAATTGATTCTTCTTCAAATGAAAGTATCATAATACAGAATTTAACAATCCTTCAATTTTTCTTGAAAGAAGTATATTAGAATTTATTGGCAATAGTAATTTTATTTCTTCAAGAATTTGTCTTAGATTATCTATTTGAAGTTGAGAAAATAAAACACTTCCATCTGTTTTGTTTATAACTTCAAAATAATCATGTTCTCCATTATCTGAAAACCTTTCACATATTATAAAATCATTTATATTCATTTTAATCCAGTTGAAAGATTAGCTTTTATTGAATGTTGTGGATTGTAATTTTCAAGTTTAAAATCAGAAGGAATAAATGCTTGTATAAAATCATCAAGTGAATACCTTTTTGTAAGATATTTTTCTAAATGATCTGGCAAAGAACCATTTTCATGCCTTTGAAATATTTTCAATTTCGGCAACTTATCTGGAGTTCTTTTCAATTGTTCATCAACCGCTTGCATGTGATCTTCGTAGATGTGAACATCTCCGAAAGTATGGATAAATTCACCAACTTCAAATCCGCAAATTTCTGCGATAATATGAGTTAAAAGAGCGTATGATGCGGTGTTGTAAGGAACTCCCAAAAAAACGTCACAAGATCTCTGATATAGTTGGCAGTCGAGATAGTATAGACGTATTCGTCCTGATTCTTTTTTAAAGTGATAAGCTGATTGTTTTTCAGTCATTGGACGACAATTAAACTGCGCCATAACATGACAAGGAGCAAGTGCAAAATCTCTCATTGAAGGATCATAAGCTGTTAAAAGATGCCTACGTCCTTCTGGATTTTTCTTTAATCCTTCTATTAGGTTTTTGATTTGATCTTCTCCGTTGAAGTTGCGCCAAAGTTCGTAACCGAGAGGACAATTTCCATAAGTATATCCATATGGTTTTAAATGATCAAATCCTCCAGAAGGATTTTTAATCTCTTCTATAAATTGATTTAAAGGAAGATTATTTATTTCAGATATATAACATTTTTCAGTGTAATATCGATAAGCATCTTGATTCCAGATATTACATCCATTATCAACAAGATACTTAATATTCAAAGGATTTCCACCTCTCAAAAACCAAAGTAATTCAGTTACGATTCCTTTGAAGTGCATCTTCTTTGTAGTTAATAGCGGAAATCCTTCTTGAAGATCGCAACGATATTGATGACCAAATACAGATAATGTACGTGGCATATTTTCTCTTGCAGGATTTTTCCAAGTTCCTTTTTCTTTGATTGTGCGGAGTAAGTCTAAGTATTGAATCATAAATTTGGTATTTGAATTTTTTTATCTTCAAGCTCTTCAATAACAGTAAAACTATAAATTTCCATCCAATGAATGGATTCGTCTAAATATTTAAATTTAAAACAAGTTTTTGATTTTTCCAATAAAATTACTTCGATTGGAACGTGTGAAATTTTAATTAAATATCTTGATCCTATATTCATATATTAATATTTAACTTCCGTGAATTTAGGATTTTGATCGATAGCTAATAGTATAATCCATTTGAGATTGTCAATTGTTTTTAATTCAGTATATTTTTGACTTATAGTACTGAAATTAAATCCTTTAATTACATCTCCTACAGAATATACTTCGATTTCCTCATCTTTCATAGTTTTACACTCAAAAACTTTGTCTGAAAAACATCTGAAAAAATCAACAGACCAACATTCTGAATATTGTTGCGTTTTTCTTTCGTCAGTATCTGAATTTCCTTTATTATTTCCCATAGTAAGAAAATAATGCCAATCTTCTTGAAGCACTCCAGTTTCTTCTTGAAACTCTCGAATCATTGCCCTTTCTGATTCTGTAATTAATGAATCAGGATTGCAATATCCAGAATCTTCCAATTCAATTTTCCCACCAATTCCATTAAGAAGTCCTTTTTGCAAATCAGGTTTATTTTTCCTAACAAGAGCAACTTTTGTTTTATCTTCTGAAAACATTAAACCTGCTACATATTTTTTCATAATTTTCCTTGTTTATTAAGATAAATAAGTCTCAAATATATTGATATTTTTAAAAACAAAACTATAAAAACAATCCAGTATTCATTTGACATGCGAATAAGATTTATCATTATTAATTTTCCAATTTCTTTTCTTATTAATTTCCAACTTCTCTGAAAACGCTTTGAATAATTTATCTTGAGATATTCCTGCTCTTCTCGCAGAACCTAAAATATACATCAAACAATCTACATACTCAAATTCAGCATTTCTAATATTTCCATAAATCAATTCATGTTCAAGTTCTGCAATTTCTCTTTTCAATCCTTCTAATGAAGATAGTGCAGTTGATTTTGGAAATTGATATTCTTCCCATTTATAATATTCTTGAAATAATTTCTTTTGTTTTGAATCTCTTCTGTAAATAATGAGAAGTAAAGTTATGGCAGAAGATAATACTAAAACTGAAATTTATAAGTAAATCATAAGGAATTGTTTTGTCAACGATGATTGAATCGAACAATCATATCAAGAACCAAAGTCTCGCGCTTTACCATTAAGCTAATCGTCGTAGTTGATAGGGTTTATACCAAAAAAAATCAAAATCACAAACTTAACGCCTTTAATTGGTGGAATTAACTACATTTTATTCACCAAATCCATAGTAATTTTACGTTGTTTTTCAATCAAAATATTACATTCTGACTTGCTCATATTTGAAACAATTTCCTTGAATGATTTATCTCTGTCAATTAAAGTTTTGTTAGCATTATAAAAAGCAGTAATTCCGTCTCTGTGTGATTTGAAATCTAACCAAGTTAAAAATTTCTCTTTCAAATAGGCAATGATAAAAGACTTTGATTCTTCAAAGCTCAAACCTTCTTTTAAATTTTGGTATCCGTCTGAAATATTGTAACGCTCATTTCCACTATAAACTACTTCCGCATCTTTCTCAACATCAACTTTTTCAGCTTTTATCGGTGGCTTTGCTTTTTGAAGTTTCGGAGCATCTTCTTTCGGAGAAGATAGCTCATCTTTTTTCTTGAAGTAGATTTCTTCGTATTTAGTATCATCAATCTTGTCTGCATTTTCCATGTAAAATGCAACAGCATCTTCAATTGTTTTAAGTTCTATTATCTGAACTAAAAAATTGTCGATTCCGGATTGTTCTGTTTTTGGTTGTTCTTGTTTAGCTGGTTCGGATTTAGAAACTTCTTCGGATTTAGTAGGCTCAACTTTCTTATCCTCACTTATCTTAATAGCAATAAGATGTTTGTATTTATTACTAAATTCGTTTTGAACTTTCTGTAATAAATCAACTGGTAAAATTTCTAAAGTTTCATCAAGAGAATTAAAGTATAAATCTAACTCTTCCTTGTTTAAAATTTTTCCAATATTTTCAATTATGTTTGTTTTTGTTTTCTCGAAATCTTTATCAGAAAGTTTTTTAATTTCGCTAACTGCGGCAATCATTTCTTCTGATTCCGACTTCGGCAAAACAACAGATTCAATAACCTCATCGTTTTTCTCAACAAAACCAAATCCTGTTTCAATTTTAATATTGAAAGGTTTAACGTCAACAACTTCAGATCCAATCATCAACTTAAACTCCGGTTTAAGTCCAGGATTTTCAATATAAAACATTTCAGTAGAATACCAATTAAGATATTCTCTCGCCTTTTCAACCTTACGGCATAAACTCTGATACAAATCAACATCTCTCAAAACTCTGAAAGTGCAAACCCTTAATTCAATCGGAAGATGATCGAATTTATGCATTTTAATAAACTCTTGTGCGGATTCTTGGTAAGAATCCGACTCTACTCCGCCAAAATCTCTTAATATCCATTTAAGTTGCTGATTAAGCAATTCTTCTGGCATATTAACCAAACAATATCTCAAACGAAATTCTGATTCACCATACAGTTCAAGATAAACAACTCCCTGGCAACGATAATCATCATTTTCTATATTATCAGCCGGTAGTTCCCAAACTTTATTATCTTCGTTCCAAATCCATTTAGTAGAACCATCTTTATTAAACAAAAGTTCATCTAAATGTGGATAAAAAGTAAATATATCCCATGAGCATTTAATATCTTGAATTGTTGGAGAAAATTTAATATCACACTCTCCTTCAAAATGATTATTTTTTTGTCTCGGTAATGTGCATTTTTCATACAACTCAGATCCCATTTCAAACAAATCCGGATCATCTAATTTCGAAATAAGACTAATTCCGGATTTTTCTCCTAAAGTTCCGTTCTCAATGTATTTAGAGTGAATATCTCTTTTTACATCTGTTCTTAAAGACCAATAACATTCTTTAAGATAAGTTTTTGCAGTTTGAGAAAGAACTATATCATTCTTTTTGGATTCTAAAGTTGAAATTTCATTATTAAGGTCTTGTAACTTTTTCGATTGAGCAGTTGTTAGTTTTTCTTTCAATTTCAAATCAGAAATTTCCTTAACTGCATCTTCATATTTCTCTAATGGAGTTTTTCCAGCAGGATTAGTATTTAACTTTCCTGATGCAGATGCTCTGCAAGTCCAATTATCGAAATTTATTGGTTTTTGAAGTTTATTAATCATATTATTTTTTTTTTTAGTTTTGTCTTTTTATGAACTTAGTCTATTTCGGAACTTAGTTTTTTCAACTCCAAATCCCACAAACCATTTCTGATTTGTGGGTTAAATTTGGATTTGAGCAAGCAAAAAGCGAATTAAGGAAGTTTTTCCAGGATTGAATTATAAACAGTTAAGTCAACAGATCCGGATTTAATTATATCACCTTCAATTCTGTAAGTAGCTCCATTTGTTTTCGCAATCGTTGAATCAAGCCATTGTTTAGCTCTTTGAGTTAATTCAATTTTTGATTTTGCAACCAGTTTTCCGTTTAACTCTTTAGATATGTATTCGTTAAACTTATCCTGAAATTCTTTTGAAATTTGAGTTTCTTTTATCTCATTCGAGTCTTTTGAAGTAGTAGAAGTTGAAGCCGGATTTTCTTGACTTGAACTTGATTGTTCTGAATTTGATTTAGCTTGAGAAGATAAAACCTCTGCATCTGTATAAACTCCGCTATCATCTACCGTATCTTCTCCAGATATTTTATTCCAAAGCCAAGAACACATCTTAGTATTTGCTTTTCCTAAAATTGCATCATTTCCTTGTCCATCCTGACGAGCTACTGGATAAGTAACGGATTCTTTGTATGTTTTTCCGTTTAAAGTCCATTCCATATCAGTAGTAACGGTGGTTGTTAAAGATGTTGGATCTTTAACTGGAATACGATGCCTGAATGGATATACAAATGAAAAATTTGGATAATTGCGAAGTTTAGGCAAATATCCTTGTGCGCGTATATACATATTACCACCAATTACGTTTATTTGGTTTCCTATGCAAGATAATCCTTGCATAACAGCTTGAATAAAAATTCTCTTTTTTACCGTATCCGGATATTCTTTATCCATTTTTACACCACCAGGATCACCAAATAGTTTGTAAATATTTTTCATTATCTCATCAGTAAGAAGAGTTTCTATTTCAAACTTTGCATTTGCAAAAATCAATTCCTTTACAATTGGGTTTTGTATATCTTTGATATGAGCAGCTTCTACCAAAATTGAATTTAATTTATTTGCAAAATCAATTTGTGGTTGAGTTATTAATTTTCCAGCAACTAATTCTTTTGGTGCAGAAATTTTTGATATTCCAGTTTCAATATTATTCTCCATAAATTTAAATGTTTTTCACCTAAAAACCCGCTTCCTTGCGGATAGCGGGTAATCACACCAAAAAAACAACTTAATTAAAACGGAAGGTCATCTACAACCCATGCTCCTTTTACTCCATCCCAAGCAAGATTTTTTCCATCCTCTCCTTTTGGAACTTCACCTGCTGGTTGAGGAATTAAAGTTTGTTTAGATGCTGTTTGAGCTGGATTAGGATTTGAAGCAGTTTGATTCGATTGTTGATTAACTCCTGCCGAATAATCCTTATACTTAGCTTCATTCTCTACGCTCCTTTTAAATCCAGGAACAAATTCAACTTTCCAAACAGTAATATTTGGAGAAAATCCTGCAATTCCATTTGGATTTGTATTGCACTTAATTTCATCGGCTTTTGGAGCAGCTTTACCAGATAAAGCAAAATCCACAACCACTTCATCTCCAGGAACAAATCCATCCAGCTTTGCACAATTATTTCCCGTCATCTGACATTTAATAACATTGTCTTGTCCCATCATTGGTTTCTCCAACCAAAAATCACGGAGCATAAATGTTGATCCCTCTTTTGAGGGTCTTGTTTTGTTTATGGCTAAGATTACGCCATCAATTTTAAACGCATTTTCCATCTTTAAAGTTTTAGATTTTAGTTAAATGAAGCTATGAGGCATAAAGGTAGGTATTATATAGGTATAAAGCAAGTAATACGTCACATATTTTTAAAAATATTTGAAAACTATTTTAAAATAAATTTGGAATACTCCCGAATAGAGCCTACCTTTATAGCTCCCCTATGTAGGCATGGTTTAGTGGTTATTAGCTCTATTTCAGCCTATTAGGTAGCTCAAAATTGAATAAAATGCAAGCCAGCGAATTGACTTTAGAAAATTTAATCTCAGAATATCAAAGTTTTTTAAAAGAAAATTTGGATTCTAATGATATTACAGAAATAGCATTTAGGATTAAGAAATCCTCAATGACTGTTTACAATTACATAGACTCCGAACCTGATAAAAACGGAAACAATAAGGCAAAGGACTTTTTAACTATGAAGGCTATCGTAGAGATTGGTACTGAAATACTTGAGAAAAGAGGGATAACAAAATAACACCAAATCAACTTCAACCAAATTCAATGACAACTAAGATTTCTCTTCCTAAACAAGAACTTGAAAAATTAATCAGTTTACTGGAATATACTAATATAAATCCAGAAACAGTATCATTTTTTCCAATAAGCGGATATGCTCTAATTCAAATAAAAAGAGGTTTTTGTAAAATTACTCTTTCATCTGAAAGAAATTTTTTAATTTACAATTTTTCAACTACAGAACAAGATAATACTATTCTTTTAAATATATTTAAACTTCGTGATTATCTATCTACAAAGAGGGGTGCAAATATAACAATAACTGATTCAGAAGAGAAATGTTCTTTATCTGATGGGATTTTCACAATAGCTCACGGAAAAGAAACAGGAATAAGTATTGGTATTTTTCCAAAACTTCCAGAAATAAAAGGAGTTGATTTTAAAAGAGTTGATAAAAAATTAATAAATCAACTTTCTTCTTCTAAGAAATTCGTTCTTCCTGAAAATAAAGATAAGTTAAGACCTATTTTTAATTTATCATCTATTAAAGGAAATTTAATGCTATCTTCTGATGGTCATATTTCTTGTATTTATAAAATTTCAGAGGCAATTGGAGAATTTTCAGTTTTTTCTAAAAAAGAAGTTGATTTAGTTGAAAACTTTGATTTCTTTGATTACTTTAAATTAGAAAACTGGAACTTAATTAAATATAAAACAATTGTTTACGGAAATCTTTTAAGTGAATATATTGATCCAGGAACAATTCACGAAACTATTGAAACTTTTGTTTCTGCAACTGATAAAACAAAAATAATAAGAGTTAACGTAGAACAGTTCTATGATTTTTGTAAGTCAATTAAATCCCAGGCTAAAGATCAAACAGTAAACTCTTATCTTCAAATTAAAGAAGGAAAAGTTGAGTTATCCTATAATGACAAACAAAACTCAATTGAGGCTCATCAATTAATTGACTCAAAAAATCAAGGATACGAAATTGGTTATAAAATATGTTTTGTCCAAAACTCATTAATAAAGGTTTTAGATTCTCTTAAATCTGAATATATTAATATATCAGAGTGTATTGTAGAAGATGGATTTGGGGTTAAAGTAAAACCTTATATTACTTTCTGGACTGATAATGATGAAAGTTTTCATTCTGTTTGCTCTAAAGGATTTGAATCATGAAATATATTGTAGCTTGTTTATTTTTAGTTTCATTTTATATTTTATTTTTAATTGACTGGTTTATTTCAATTATTTGGAATTTTAATTTTGATTATCCAAATCTAATTTTAATAGAAGAATTACCAACAAGTTTTTACGATTTTATTTCTAATACTTTAAAATTTCAAAAAAAATAATATTATGGCAACTCAAAAAAAATCACAACCGAAAAGAAAACTTTATGAACCAGAAGAAGATTTTCTTAAAAGAACTTCTAATGAAAAAAATCAAGAAGATAGAATCCAGGAACTTGAAGATAAAATAGAACAACTATTAGCTCCAGTTTCTATTGATTCAGTTTTTGATCAACTTCCTATTGCAGACGAAATTAATTTGTTATCCAGGTTAAGTTTGCGACTTCATGGAAAAATAACTTCTGAAATTGAGAAAAAGAAAGCTGAAATTGGAATATTGGAGAACCGCAAGGATGTAATTGAGTACAATGCATCTAAATTGGCGCAAGGAAAAGTATTCAAAATTAATTAGGAACTAAAACCAAAATAATTAAAACGGAGTAAGCTGAAAATCCGATCAAGAGTAAGCAAAACAAAACACATCAAAATGGCTAACAAAAAAGAATTAACTATCGAACAAAAAGTAGCTGCTATCTACGAAAGTGAAATGAACGGCAATGCTGTTTCAATGAAAGATCAGATCGACGAACTGTATGAATTTCTTATTGATGAAGAAAGTGAAGAAGAATCTTCAGATGAAGAATCCGTAGATGAAGCAGCCGGCGACGAAGCAGAATCTTAGTACTAATTCTAATTTTAATTAGCCCGAATCCTTATAGGATCGGGCTTTTTAGGTGAAATTAATATCATGTATTTCGGTCTAATTTTATATATTTCTCCTTTTATTATTGTTACAATAGGATTTATATATTATTTTACAACTAAAAATAAAGAATGATTAAATCAATACTTTTTTTTGACATAGAATCTACTGGTTTAGAAATAACCAAAGATAGAATAATTCAACTTAGTTTAATTAAGACAGACTTGAATTTAAATGTGATTGAAAAAAAGAAGTTATACCTTTCTAATTGCGGAGTTCCAATCCATCCTAAGGCTTTTGAAGCACATGGTATTTCCGAACAAACATTAATAGATTATTGGAAAAAAGAAAGAATTGAAGATGTTCCTACTTTTTCAAATTATGCAATTAAAATTTACCAATTCATAGACGGGTGTTATTTTATTTGCGGATATAATATAAAGAAATTCGACATACCTTTACTTCACGAAGAATTTGCAAGATGTGGAATTAATTGGATACCTAAACCAATAATTGATTCTTTAATTATCTTTCATAGAAAAGAGCCGAGAACTTTATCAGCTGCCGTAAAATTTTATTGCGGAAGAATTATGGAAAATGCTCACGATTCAGAATTTGATGTTTTAGCTACTATTGATGTTTTGAAAGGTCAAATTGATATGTATGGATTCGTTCCAATTTCTGAATTAGAGTCGGATTTCGGGATTCCTGATGAGCGAAACTTACTTCTCGAATCCAAATTTGATAACGAAGATGAAAGACTTTCCTGGGATGGACGAATTTTAGTTAACTCGGAAGGAATTGCTGTTTGGGGATTTGGAAAGTGGAAAGATAAACCTGTTAAAGAAGCTGATCTTGGATATATAAATTGGTTTTTAGCTTCTGATTTTCCTACTCAAACTAAAAATGTTTTGAAATTTATATTAGCTAACTAAAAAAAATAAAAATAAAAATGAAAATCAAAACAATACAAAAAGTTCTTGATAAAAAATTTCAAGAATTTCTCGAATCAATAAAAGATGAAAATGTAAAGAAACTTGTTGATAAAAATTCAATTATAACAGGTGGTTGTATTACATCTATGTTTCTTAATGAAAAAGTAAATGATTACGATATTTACTTTACAAATTACGAAACAACACTCGCTGTTGCAAATTATTATCTTAAAATATTCAACGAAAAGAATGTAGAAAAAGGATATGTTTTTGATTGGAAATCTCATAATAAAGAACAGGAAAAATACTCAACTCCTGATTTTATAGAAGAATATAGAGTTAAAATAATGTTTGATTCTAAAGGATCTGCAAAAGAAAAAGGGCTTGAAGATGAAGCAGAGATTCACGAATTAGGAGATACCATTGAAGTTAAATCTGAAGAAGGTGAAAAATATCGTCCAATATATCTTTCTTCAAACGCAATAACTTTATCTACACATATTCAGATAATTATTCGTTTTTATGGAAATCCAAAAGAAATTCACGATAATTATGATTTTGCTCATTGTACAAATTATTGGTTATCAGAAGATGGTAAACTTTATGTTAATCAAAAAGCACTTGAATGTGTATTAACTAAAGAATTATTCTATATAGGATCAAAATATCCCCTTGCTTCTATAATAAGAATACGAAAGTTTGTAAAAAGAGGATGGAATATAAATGCTGGTCAGATTGTAAAAATGGCTTTACAATTAAACGAATTTGATTTGTATGATACAAAAGTTTTGGAAGAACAATTAACTGGTGTTGATCTTTCTTATTTTGCTCAACTTATAGAAGCTATTAAAAGTACAAATCCTGATAAAATAAATTATCTTTATATTTCTGAAATAATTGACAGAATATTTTAGATCTTAATTCGTGTTCGAAGTAGGAAAATATTACCAATTCTTTTTCAGACGAGTGAAATACGTTGGATTTATTGATGGTTATCATAAATTTACACAAGATAATGGTGCAGACATTTTAATATCTCCAAGTAAGACTAATTTAATTTACAGTGATTTTAAAAGGTAAAATTCTTATTATTTCATACAATGAATACTGCAATAGAGAAGGCGGATTCTGCATTGTAATTTATCCAGATAATAAAACAGAAATGAAAGAAATTAATTTGGAAGAAGATGAGATAAATGAATTAAGAAATTATACTCCAATTTATAAAAATAAAACACCTATATACCAAGAACTTCTAAATCAATATTTTGATAATCTTAAAAATAGCTTTGAATTATGAGAATACAAGAATGTACTATTGAAGAAATAAATGGAAAATATCCAAACTCTTTAACAGCAATTGATATTGATGAAATTGAACTAATAAAATCAATTTCTAAATTGTTGTATAAAACAAAATCCGTTAGAAGATCTATTGAAATATTAGATGCAATATCATCTAACGATTCTAAATATTTAACCGGAAACACTATTTAAATAAATGAAAAGATAGATTTTTAATGTCTCAACCGATTTTATTTGATTACCAGCAAAAAGCCGAAGTTGATATTGCTGCTCTTTATCGTAAAGGATTAAAGAAAGTTCTTGGAGTAATGCCCGGTGGATCGGGTAAAACTATCCTCGCTTCATCAACAACTAAACATTTTAGATTAGGAGAATATCCTTATGATAACTTTAACATAAGAGAATACTCAAATCAAACTGGTAAAAAAGTTGCATTTTTCACACATCGAGAAGAGTTATTCGATCAAGCAAGAGAAAAACAACTTAGTTTCGGAAATATAACAGAACCAATAAATGCTGATACATCTGTTATAAACCATAATGCAGCTACTTTCGTTTGCATGGTTGAAACATTTGATCGACGTTCTGTATCAGATTCTTTCCTTTCTTATTTTAAAGACGTTGGGCTTGTATTTATTGATGAAGCTCATAGAACAGATTTCAATAAAATACTACATCATTTTGATCAATCTTTATTTCATGGATTGACGGCTACTCCTATTTCTACAGATAAAAAACAACCATTAAATAGAATTTGGGATGAAATGTACGAAGCGTGTACTGTATCTCAACTTCAAAGATTAAATTCAATGAATCCTAATGTTGGAGTTGTTCCATGCGATTGTTATTCTCTATCTGGAATAGACCGTTCAAAATTAGGAAAGAAAGGAGATGATTTTGATGAAAAGAAAATGTCAATTGACTTTAGGGATAAACTTCAAATAAGAAATACAATTGAAAAATACATAGAATTAGGACAAGGACTCAAATCACTTTGTTTCAATGTGGATTTAGATCACAATGAAGTAATGCATCAGGAATTTATTAATTTAAAAGTTCCAAGTAGGATGCTTCATTCTAATGCAAAAAAATTCTATGGCGCACCATCTGCAAGTCTTGCAAAAAATTGGAGAAAAGATACATTACTTTGGTTTAAAAACACTCCGGAATCAGTAGTTAATAATGTTGGAATTTTAACTACTGGATACGATGAAAAATCTGTTGAAAATGTAATGACTAATTTTTCATCCTTATCAATATCAAAAGTAGTGCAATGTCACGTTAGGGGTGCAAGACCATTTCAATATCCTAATGGAGAATGGAAAGAATTATACAGATGGCTTGATTTTGGTGGAAATTGTCAATATTTCAATATAGATGGAAATAATGATGTTCCGTGGAGAAATTACTACGATATGCCACAATCTACCCATAATAGAGATGGAGTTAGTGGATATAAAAGTTGTCCTGAATGTGGAAGTCTAAATCATTCTTCAACAAGATTCTGTAAAGGTTTTAAGAAAGATTGGTTAAGTCAAGAACTTTACGAATGTGGATATTGTTTTCCAATTACAGAAAAAGAAGAAGATTCAGTTCCGAGAACTATGAATAAATTCTTTTCGGATAGAATTAATGTTGGAGATTTAGTTAAGTATTGTGAAATAAATGGACTAAGTTTAGGAAATGCATACTATAAAATTTTAGATGCAGTTTGCGCTCTTGGAAAAAAATCATTTGGTACTTTTATTTTGAAAGAACAATTTGATTTTTTACTTGATATTGCATTTAAAAAACTTAAAGAACTTAGCAAGCATACTGGAAAAAGAGTTTGGAGAGATGCTGTTAAAGGAGTTTTAGTTAATAAAATGAGAAGTGAAGGATTTGTTATTGATATAATGGAAATTGAAACTAAGTAAAAGCAAAAAGCTCCGATAGATATCAGAGCCTTTCTTGCAATTCACACCATTTACTTTTAATCCTCTTCTGGATTGTGAGGAATTTCTTTTTCCTTTTCTTCCGAATCACTTTCTTTTTCAGGTTCTTCTTTCTCCTTCAACTGATTCTCTAAATCCTGTAAATGTCTTTTTATATTTGCTTCTGGATTTGTGCTTGGAGCATTAAAAACTCTTGTCATGTTGGTATGATAATTTTTTGCACTCATATTATTTAGTTTTAGTTTTAATATTAAATTAGGATTATAATTAAATAAAAGCCAGATGTAGAAACAACCAGCCCCGATATAGGATTCTTTACAACTTATTTGTTAAAAATTGAATTTCAGAAATAGATAATCCTGTTACAACTGATGCATATTGAAAGGCGTTTGATTTAATTCTGTCACATAATACAGGATTAAGTTTTTCAGCTTCAATTTTTGCCATCTTAACAATTTCAATAGCTTTCACTTTTTTATCCTTAATATTTGAAGTATCAGCTTTTATTTTCTCAAAAGCCTTTTTAATTTCAGGATAATCCATTGCTGTTTTTAAAGCTCCGGTTAAATTTAATTTACCGTCATCTTTAACCAAACCTATCCACCTTAAAATTTTTCCTTACTTTGTCATAATTTCAATTTTTATTTTGAATTTTTACTTGAATCAGTTCCAATACTTTCGACCTTTATTTCGTTTTTATTTGTGTTAATTTCTGTTATTTTAAATAAATCTTTTCCATCAGATGCTTCTGCATCTATTGTAGCTTTTTTCTTACGATTTTTAACCATAATAGCTATAACGTCGGAGAAAAATCCTATAATTAGTGATGTTTTTGGACTTGTTGGCTCATGCAAAAAATCTGCACAAAATCTTATGCAAACTAACATTATAAAGAAATTTAAAAGAAAACGAGGTTTATTATCTTTAAAAAACCATTTAAAACTAAATTCATAAGGACTTGGTTTGCTTGTTTTATCTCTGCCCATAATATCTACAAGCATCATAATAAACATACCTATGCATCCAAAAATAAAACACACAAAAACAAGTGCGTAATCATTTGTTCCAAAAAAGTACTCAAAAAATTTATCTTTCATAACTAAGCTCTTTTTAATCTTTCAATTCTTAAATCTGTATTTTCTAAATGTTTATCAATTTGTTCTAATTTATTCCACAAGTCTCTGAATTGAGCTTGATGGTTTTCAATTATTGCGTTATGGCGAGCATTTTCTATCATTATGTCTTGTATCTTTTTATTAGTAGATACAACATAAGATAGAATAGAAGATAGTAGTCCTGTTGCTATAACAGAAGATACAACTGTAATAACAGTTTGAGTTGTAGTAGAGTCCATTTCTTAGGGATGTTTAAATGATGATATTGATGCTTGTGATTGAACTTCTGAATTAGAAAATGTTGTTGTTGGATTTATTGCTGCCGCTGTTGTTTGAATATAATAATAAGCTGCTGCTGCATACGAATTTCCTGCTGAATAAGGAGTTGCGCCTATTAATGTAAAAGATGTAGGAGTAGATGGATTTCCAGTGGATGCTATAAAACCTTGAACGACATCTACAATAAGTTCTCCATTTTGGGCAGGAGTTATTGATCCAGGTTGAACTGTTGATCCTCCGCTTCCAGCTACTCCATTTTGTGCATCAAGTGGTGATGATGCACTTCCTGATACAGCTATTACAAATAATGATGTAAATGTTGTAGTGGTAGAAAAAGTCATTGTTGTTGATACGGTTGGAGAATAACAATAATAGATTGCCGTTCCTGTATAATTAGGACTTGTTCCACCTCTATCATATCTTACATTAGTGTAAGTATTTGCACCACCTTGATTATCTGTTATAGTTGGAGCAGAAGTAGATGCTCCTGTGTATGTGTTAACAGCAACTACAATAAGATTAGCTCCTGTGCAATCGGTATTTGTTGTAGTATTAGTCCCAACTCCTATACCAATTTTATAATTTGTAGCAATAACAGAAAATGATGTAGATGAGGAAACATTAGTTCCTGCCGGTATTGGACAATACGATGTTTGTCCGAATAATATTACCGGAAAAAGAAAAAGAAATATTATATGTAGTAATCTCATTTAAATACAATTTTTACTTTTCTTTCTAACATTGCAGATGAACAATATTGATATGGATATTCATTTGAATTTGCGTTCCATTCATCATAGTAACTTTGCGCTATTCCTATTCTAACAGTTAATAACTGAACTGGATTGTTTCCGCAAGTAAATAATGACATAATAAATTCTGCTCCTGATATTCTATCTCCGTGATCTGATATATCTATATGCATTTTCAAATGAACGTCTTTTAAATCAGATGATTCGTCAGTGTACAATATATCACATATTGTTGATTTCAAAATAGAATCCCTATATAAAATTTGAGACTTTACAGAAATTGATATTAATAAAAATATTATTGTTAATAGCTTTTTCATGATTTTATTTTTGAAGTTTAATTTAATTTAGTTTTACCATTGAGTTGCACCGCATCCAGCTATACAATCCAATTTAGATGATCGAGAGTTATACATAAATTCTAAATAAATATCCTTTCCTACTATTGTAGCTGCCGTTAATGTTCCGTTACCACCGTTGTAATTTGTTCCGTATGTTATAGCTCTTGATGTTCCATTATCATATATTCTAATTACAATTACTTGACCATCAACCATTGTTCCGGATTGGTTAGCTATTGTCAGTGATGCAGCTTGTGCAGTTATAAAAGCATAAATTGGATTTCTTCTATCAGATATTGTAACTGTCGGAGTTAATGTTGATGTTGATGAAGTAGTGCTGTAATTTGGAACGTATTGATCTACATATGCGGTAGTAGATACTTTTGTAGAATTATCATTTGCGGATTGAGTTGTTGCTGTTGCTGATCCAAGAGCATTACTCCAAGTATCATCACCTCTTAAAAATAGTGTTGATCCTGGAGTTCCAGTTGCCGATAATTTAGTAGATGCTACAATTGTTCCATTAGTAATATCACCATTTACAACTGCGCTATATCCTGGAATTGAAGCTCCACCATGCAATAATGTATTAGCTCCACCGTTTGCTAATCTTGTTAAAATTCCACTTGAATTTCGATAGTAAATATCTCCAGTTGCATCACTACCTAAAGTCATTGTTACTCCAGCAACTACAAATCCTGTAGATGCTGTTCCTGTTGTTAATGTTCCTAATGTTGTTATAGATGTTTGTCCAACATAAGAAGAACTAATATCTATTGTAGGAGTTGTTCCGCCCGATGATGTTATTCTATTTGTTGTTCCTGATACAGATGATACTCCTGTTCCTGCCGGAGTTCCCCATGTACCATCACCTCTCCAAAATGTAGATGAAGAAGCTGATGTTCCTGAATTAAGATTGTTAACAGAAAGATTTCCAGATACATCCGTAGCTAAAGGTATTTGAGAAACGAAAGTACCTAATCCTGACACTCCTTTAAAATATCCATTAGATGTTGTGGTTGAAGTACTTAAATTATCAAGAGTATAATTATGATCGCAAAGTGTATAAGTTCTATCCGCTGTATTTGCTGTGCCGTCAAAAGTTCTTGTAAATCCGTTTTGTCCTTTCCAAGATAAAGCATTAGAGGAATTAGCATAAAGAACAAATCCTGATGAAGGTGTAGATGGTGTTGGAGTTAAAGAATAAACCGTTAATCCTTTAGTGAAACTATGTGTTCCAGTCCAAGCAAAATTATAAGTTAAATCTACTGAAAAAGTTGTAGACGATAATGATAATCCATTTCCAGCAGAGTAAGTTGTTCCTACAGGAATACTCCAAATTCCATCACCTCTTAAAAATGTTGTAGATCCTGGAGTTCCGGATGTAGTTCCAATATCTCCAATTTTTATTTGTCTTAAAGATAAAATTCCACTTGAACCATCTGGAGTTGCTAAGATTCGATTTCCAGTTTGTCCACCATTAAAAGATATTGCAAATGTTCCATTGCTTGTCATTGGATTTGGAGTAACGCTAAACACTGTTGGTAATGTCATTCCAACTGATGTTAATCCTGATGAAGCAGTAACGCTATCTTTAATATAATTCCAAATTTGTGCTGCCGGAGATTTTTGACCTAATGACCAGTTACCACCACCTAAATCCCTTTGAGTAAGGAAATAAGAATTTTTATCTATAAAAGATGAAGTTGGAAAATTCTTAATCATTATTCCACCTGTTTGAGCAGAACAAGAAAAACCTATCAGAATAAGAAGTAAAATTCTCATGTTAGTTATTGTAAATTGGTTGACCATTATTATCCAATAATGGTGTTCCATCGTTATTTAATATTGGTTGCAATGTTTGTTTGTAAGAATAAGTTGAATAAACATTTCCAGATATTACTTTTGATTTTATATTGTTTGTATCAAATTCTATTGAACTTGAAGATGGAACTGAACTTAAATTCAAACCATTTCCTGATAAAAAGTTAATAAACGAATCGAATCCGCCTATTGCTTGCAAACACAAGTCCCAATTAGATTGTCCGTTTAATGGTTTAATTTCAGAAATCACAGTGAAATCATTTGAAAATTAATACCATAATCATAATTAATAGATGTTCCCGAAAATACAGAACTTATGTTAATTGTTGTTCCGGGATAGACTCTTATAATAAATGATTGTAGTATAAAAAAACCTGTTGAATTTATAGAAACATATTGACTATCTACTGGATCATTTGATTCATCATGAAATGTAAGGTGGCACTGTATAGAACCAGATGTAACAGACCTAACTTTTATATACATAGAAATCATAAACATTCCTCCAGTTATGGATGTATATCCACCCATTGATGAAAGTGAACCAGTTTGATTTATTCTATCTATTATATATACATTTCTTGGGTATCTTGATGTAGCATCTATATAATTTCCAATTTGAGCAATAGTAAATTTTGTATTTACCAAATTACCTGATATGTTTTGAATACCTGCTAAAATTACAGATGAATCAATTCCAGGAGTAGGCGTAAATTGTGATATTTTTTTACTTGCCATTTTATTATGATTCTAAAAGTACATTACCGTAATCTTCACAAAGAACTCCACCATTATCTTCACACAAAACAAAATCATCTCCAGGAGTTAATAAATTTTGATATTTAGTAGAGTAATCAATTCCTGTAAAATTAGAGTTAATTCTTTTTAAATTTGGATCAAAATTATAAGAGCTTGTTACCTGATTTGAATTTATAGAATTATCCGATAACAGTTTTATGAAGTAATCAAAGTTTCCATAGATGTTAAGGAGTATGTCAAAATTTGACTGCCCCGTAACCGCTTTAATTTCCCTCATTTTGCTCATTTTCAGACGTTTGCGGGTACTATTTGAACATTTGCTTTACTCTATATAGCCCGTAAATATACGCCTCAAATTCAGCCACTACAAATATATTTTTCCTTAATAATTTGGTATAATCTTTGAATAATCAATGATAAATTTTCCATCTCCAGCAGGAACTATTGCTCCTGTTTTTACGGAATATAAATCCATATTCATGTTTTGAGCTAATGATGAGTAAATTAAATCTATTGAAGATTCAGAATTTAACCATTTAAACAATCCAAAACCTAATAATGGAAATTGTTTTATAGCTCCAATGTTGTTTATAATAATATCTATTTTGTGTTGGTTATCAGAATTTCCATATGGCGTAGGTTGCAAAACTCCATTAATGTAAAAATCGTCTAATGGAAAATCCCATACCTGTTCAGTTGAACCAGGATAAGTATATGGTTGAAGAAGGAAATCTTGTCTTGGCTCTGTCATGTTATCGTGTTTGTGAATACACCAGTTACAGCACCGGATGGAGATGTTAATCCTGTTGTATATGTTATTGTTGCAGTTTTTACAGTTTCAACTATTGCATTTGCAATCCTATTTGCTGCATCTGTTTGACTTTGTTCAGGATGGGATGCATTATAAGACATTGCATCTTCAATTAATGTAGTTGTCATTGCCATAGCTCATCAAAATTAGATTTGTCATTGTTTAAATCTGAAACATTATTAGGAACTCCTGTTGTACCTGCTCCATTTGTAAATGTCATTGCAGCTATATGATCGAAAAAAGAATCCATTAATGTTTTAAAATCCTTGCTTCCGTTTTTAATGTTTATTTTTCCGTTACTTAGCTCAATTACTACATCTCCTTGTTTTATTTTTAATTCTCCATTAACTAAATTAATAACTGTATCTCCTACATTTATTTGATGAGAAATTAATTCTGTAAAATTAACAATATACGGATCAGTAAAAGCAGTCATTGCAATAGTAACAACACTTTCATCTAATGGAACTTTAACTTCTCCATCTGAAACACAAAGATTATATCTTACTTCAAGTGCATTAATTGAAGAATCAACAGACCTTACATAGCAAGTCATTTTATCTTCGTTTTGAGTTCCAGATAAAACTATTGCGTCGAATATTTTTACAGGAACAAAATCATTCAAACCTGCTGCGGTTTTAACAGCTTTCCTGAATACTGAATGATTAAATCCTTTTTCGCTTCCTTTCATGCTAAAGTAATGAGTAAGATAAAGTACTTTTTGGAACTGAAACGTCTATTTTGTAATCTAAATGAATTTCTTGACTTAATCCATTTAAGCCACCTTTGTAAACAACTTTTTTTACCTTATATTGACCATTTCTATCAGAATAAATTGTATCAAGAATATTAACATTATCATTCCATTGTATGAAAGGAAAACCAAAAGTTGTAAAGCATCCTTTAAATCCAGTATAATGATATTTTTTAAGTTGTTCAGTTCCAAGTCTCACTAAATCAGATACTTTAGGAATTGGCTTTGAGTTATCAACTGGATAATAAAAAGTATGTCTTTCACCGCCTTCTGGATTTAATGGTGTTTTTGTTAGTGAATTGCTTAAATCAATACTTTTAAATGATGATGTAACAATATCCCAATAAACAAGTACTTTTAATTTATCAACAGTTGTTTTTGTTTTTCCGGATAAAGTAGTTTTTCCAGTGCTTTTTATTATTTTACATTGAACTATTGCAGATAAAACAACATCATCTTTATTTATATAGTCGAGAGAATGTGAATTGAATATATTTGCAGATGCAATTAATTGATTTGACTTATTAAAAATATCTCTGAAACAAAAGAAATGAGATGAATTTGCATTTAAATTTCCAGTTGCTTCTGTTTCAATATAAATAGGAAATCCAAATTGTAATGTATTTTCCCTGAATGTAGATTGAAAATGATATTGTTGTTTTAATTTATCAAGCAATTGAGCGCAAGTTAAATCTCCTATTTCTAAATATCCTAAACTAAATTGTGCTGTTATTGAGTTTGGGATATTAAGAAGAGTTAATTTAGGATATTTATCATTCTTGTCGTGAAAATTTGAATTTACTAACTTTAGTATATGATTCATTAAACCATATAAAGAGGTATTTCCATCTGATTCTTTACTGTTCCAAACAGATTTGTCAAATGGAACTTTTTTTAGTAAATAAAAATTATCCTCACAAGTTATCTCTATAGGTGTTCCACTTCCAACTTCTGAAACATATCCAGAAAAAAGATTAGTTGTGGTTCCTATCTTATTATTTTGATTAATTTGAAAGTTAAAAATGTTCAGATTTCCTGTTGAACAAAAATTATCTTGGTCTTTTTCGTTTCTGAATAAATAGCCATGATTAATTTTTATTAAATCACCTTTCATTATTAAAGGTGCATTTGTTTGTATTGCACCAAAAGCATCAATGTTTGGGGATTGCTTCGTTCCGCTTGCTCCTAATATAAGATTGCATGTGTTTGAATATGTAAATACTCCGTCTTCAGATCCAAACAATTTTATATTCTTTGGAAATTTTAAAGTACAAGGATTAGTATGACTTTCCCAATCAGATTCAATTTTATAGTCTGTTACATAATCTAAAATAAAACTCAAATTCCTATTCTTCCACTTATCGGTTGGAATTTGTTGAATAGTTATTTCAGTGAACGGACGTAACATCTTTTGATTTTTCTGTTCTTTGTTAACAATTCATTAACCTCATACTGACGTTATTTTAAGGTTGCGTTGAGACCAATAAAGCTAAAGGACTGTCAGAAACACATGGAATTATCAACCTTTGAGCCTCATATTCACCTTCTACCTGATTGATTTGAACTCCGTCATCTATTACTATATATTTAACTCCGCGATTATTCATGTATGGACAAACTACCTTAATAGCTATTGGAGCATTAAGCATTAAATCAATAATTTCCATATTCTCTTCTGGATATTTACCGTCTTGGTAAAACTTATCCATTCCTTCTGAAACATTTTGCGATGCCATTATAACGGCGCGAATTTCAATTTCCCAATCCTTTGCTCCAATATATTCTTTTACAGATCCAGAATCCCTACCTGTAATATTTGTTTTTTCGATGTTTCTTCCTTTTTTCATGGTTATAATAACCATTTCAAAAGTTATCGTTGGTATTGTTATTTGTTGACCGGATAGAGAAGTGTATGTAGTTCCAATAAATGATATAGAAGTCATTACTGGTAATCCTGTTACTGAACTCAATCTTCCATTCCAAAAGCCTGTTTTTGAAGTAGTATATCCACCTTTTCCATTTGGAATTGCATCTGGAAGAAATTCAGGATTTGGATCTTTATATAACAAATCATACACTGCATGGTCTGTTATTGTGTTGTCGCTTGATCTTTTATCTACCTTTCCACTTTGAATAAGACCATCAATATTTTGTTCTGTTTCTAAAGCACTTAATCCGTTTAATAAACCTTCGTTAATAAACTTATCCAATAATCCATTAGCTAATACCCCAAAAAGATTAGTAACTATTCCAGCTTGCATAGTTGGTTTAGTTATGATAATTTCATTGATGTTATTTGCCGGCAAAAAAGATACAACTCCTAAATTAACAGGAGAAATATGCGGATTTGGATTATTTGGAATGATTGGCGGTGGCATTAGTGTCCAGTTTTTACAACTTGAATATCATTTATTATTTCTAATAAGTTTCGTGTTATTTCTGTTCCGACTATATCTTTTATGTTTTCAATGTCAGTTGCGGAAGATTGCTTAACATCTAAAGTTTTTATTCCATTCAATTCATGTATATTTACAGTAAAGTAATTAGATGAATTTCCATGAAGTTTATGTTTTTCATCCGGAAGATTAAGTTTTGGAGTTGGTTTTCCTGGTGTAGATAATCCATATTGTTTGAAAATTGAATCGTTATATGTAGAATCTACTTTTCCAAAATCAGTTCCTTTAGTCCAATCAAAAATTGAAGAAGAATCTTCACTTGTTATTAGTCTTTGAGCTATTACTTTTCCGTTTTCATCATGAATGTTTATTACTTTTTTTCCAGACAAAGAATCTGTATCATAACCTTTGTTTGTTGTATAATAATCAAAAATAGTTTTATTTGGCTCTCCTTTATACCTATCGGTTAGACCAGATGCTAATTCAGAAGTTTCATATTGGCTCATTAATTTATCATTAATTTCTTTTGTTTTAGCTCTCGCGTTCATTAAATCAACTTCGGATTTTAAAATCCAATGAAAATCTTCTATTTTTGGAATTTGCCATCCAGCTAATCCACCCCATGCATTATTAACATCAACATATCCTTTTCTTTTCATTTCATCTTCCCATCTATATAAATCAGACCTTGCTTCGATATTATTTATTGGGTGAAATAAACCAGTTGAACCACCTTCTTTTGTTTTTGCATCTGAAGGAAATAATGTATCCAAAATTGTAGCTCCAAGAAATGACATTACCGCAACATTCAAAATTCCCATTCCTGATGCAAGAAATCCACCTCTCGCAGCACCACTGGCAATTGCAGCCGATCCAACACCTCTATCAACTTGTTGAGAAAATTCAATTGCCTCAATTTCAGATAAAGCACCCATACTAACTGCGGCATCTGTACTTAACTGAATTAAAACACGAAGATTGTTATTAAGAATTGTTAGTTGAGAATTTAATCCAGCAGTTGTTGATGTTTGAGTTACAACATTTGAAATGAATAATCCAGATATTGCATTATAAGCTCCAAGAGCAAGATTTATTCCTAATTGAATTAACTTGTATTCAGCCCATATTTTAAATACATCGAAAATAACTTTTCCTACTCTTATTATTCCTGCTTCATGATCTGCAAGCCACTTTATAGAATCTTCAAGAGAATGGAAAAAATGTATTAGTTCTTCTTTTTGATCTAAAACAAGATTATTTTTAAAAGTTAACCAGGTATTTGATAAAACATTAAGTTCTGATTGAACAGTTCTTAAAGTTTCAGGAAGTTTTGTTTCAATAGATTCACGATATAATTCAAATGCATCTATTAAAATGCTTGAATTTAAAGCTAATTTTGTTAATTTTCCTGAACTAATCAACTTAGACAACTTCTGCATTGCAGTAGCATCATCTGTATCTTCGTTTAATATTCCAGCAAATGCATCTTTTTGATTATCTTTAAGACCTAATGCTTTTGCAAGATATGGAACTATTTGAGGGTGTACGTATGATATTGCTCTAAGATGTCTTGCTTCTAAAACTCCTTCACCTAACAATATTCCAAGATTTCTAACAGTTGCATCCATCTGTTCTTGAGGGATTGCAGAAACCTTTCCTACTAATGTAAGGTTATCAAATAGTCTATTTTGAACGTCGTTACTTAATCCTGCATTTCTTATCTTAAACAAAAAAGAACCGTATGCATCTGAAGTTTCTTGTAATTTTAATTTAAAAAAATTAGTTTCTTTTAATAAAAATTCGCTGTTGAAAACGCCTAATCCTTCTTTAGATGCATTTCTGATACGAAGCATTGCAGTTTCATAATCTGCTGCCGCTTGTGTCCAATTTTTTGCTGCATCAATTAAAAAGTGCGCTCCTAATCCTAAACCAAAAGATGCAAGAGTTTTTTGGACTTGCCACATAGAATTATCAAACTTATTAGCTGCTGTTGTGGCTCCTAAAAGAACCGATGTAGCATTGCTATTAAGTCTTAAAGTATATTCTACGTGCCTACCTGATGCCATTAAATTTTATTTTGAATCTTTTTAACTTCTCCAAGTTCTTCTTTTATAAAATAAAATTCAACCATCCATTCTAAAATCTCTTCTTCGGTGTAGTTTGCTTCTTTCCACTGTCTCGGAGTTATCTTAAAATGAAAACGGAGATGTGCAGCAAATTGCTCCATCATCTCCGAGTTTTTAGTAAGTATGTTTAAATTATCTATCTTTTTTTTTGATCACCAGCTAAAACGTCAATGTGGTTAATCATATTAGGTAGATAACCCAACTTTATGCGGTCTGTAAAAATCTCAGGAGACGAGTTTTTTGTGTCAATCATAGCATCCCAAGCAATGAGACATTTTGAATAAACTTTATTTTCTTTATCACCTGCTTCAAGAATCTTTATTGAATCAAGAAGTTTTGGTTGGCGAATGTAGAAAACATAAATGTCGCCTGAACATTTTTCTGATCTTACTTCACATTTGATAAGTGGCTTAGGAACAAACTCCAATGTTTCTAAAACTTCAACATCTTCGTCGTATTCCGTCCTTGTATCAAATATTACTTTACAGTTGAAGTTTTTATCTAATCCTTTTTCGTTTTTCTTTTCTTCTTCAAGTTCTTTTGCTCTGTTCTTAAAGGATTCAATTAAATCTAATCTCTCTTGTAGTGTTTCGAATCTCATTTCCTATATCATTTTAATTTAATTAGAGAAATTATTAGAAGGATGTGATCAATCCAGCGTAGCTTATTGGATAATCATTGTAGAATCCGCCATCATTTTGTTTTGCAGTAAAATCATCACTTGTGAAACGACAATTTTGCATTATCAATGATTTATAAGGTACAAGTGGATCTTGAGTTGATCCAAGTGTCATATTTATCAAAAATGGCGGTATTTCCATTGGAGTTAATCCCAAAGCAAGTGCGGCTACTGTTATTTGCTGATACTGATCGTACAAAAGACCAAGAGTTGCAGCATACATAAAATTCTTATTTATGTATCCTATTGGTTGTTGACCTGAACCGTAAATATTATCAGAAGCTCTTGATTGCTTTATGTCAATTTTGTTGGCTCCTATCTGAAGAGAACCAAGTATGGTAAGGGTAATAGATCCCCAATCATACAATTTACCCAAGTAATTTGCCGATATTCCGTTCATAAAAATTAATTAGTTTGGGTGTAGTTAGTTTGAAAATCCGTTTGTAACTTCTATAACTCTTGCTATTCCATTCTCGCCTATCTGAACAGAAATCAAAAGTACGTTTGTTTGTTGTAGTGGTTGAGATGGATTTATTGTAACAATTGGAGTTCCTGATATATAAGGAGGATTAATTCCTGTTATCATTCCTGCCGTAATTGCTGCAACACCTATGCTCTGAAGATATACTATCGAGCTATTAGATATTGATCCGTCTGAATTGAATTGAACTTCCGAATTGAGATAAGGGATGTATGTTTGCTGAATAATCCTTGTAACAGCATCCCAAACCCTATTATCATTCATGTAAGCGTAACGGCTTGTTGATGTAATGAACATTGGATTTCCTGTCCAGAATGTACCAGATACATTTCCTGGATATGTAGTGAATCCAACATAGCAATAACCGGAAGTATTTGATACTGTTCCACCGAAAAGTTGTTGGAACAATGATATAGATAATGCAGAAACTAAAGTTCCGTTTGATAAAGCGGGAACATTATTTTCTATACCATCTGAAACATTGTTTTGTTGAACAGGTTGAGCATCTGATGAACTTATTCTTGAAGCTGATAAAGTTCCAACTTTTGCACCGAGGTTTGATATTGAATATCCGGATTCAACAAAAAGTAATTGTCCTTGCGCGTCACCATCTTGTGAGATCAAAACCTGAACATTGTTAGTGTTTGTCAGTGTTTGACCGTTTGGTAATGTGCTTGGATCAGTTACAGCTTTAATATTTGGGCGATAAATAATCTCAACTGGTGCTGTTTGTGATAACAGTAAGGCCATTGCCTGAACAGATGTAACTGTGGCTGCGATATTTGCTGCCGCGCCTCTTGTTGCATCTGTATCTGCAATCCACATTTGCCTCAGCAAGTTACCGGATGCTAATTGAAGTGGAAGAATTTCTTTGAAAGAAGATGACGCAGAAATAAATCCTATCCAAAGATTTCCTGTTTGGTTTAAACGGAAATATTCACTTATTTGATAGTAAGCATCCGCATATACTGATGCAGTTCCGGCAACTCCAACCGTTGCAGTTCCGAACACAAACGGAGATGATCCGGTTACGGTAAATGTGTAAGGGGATGTTGTGTTGAAGTAAATTCCATACTTTGATGGAGCAATCAGAGTGAGTACGGTAGAAGAGGCTGTTGCTGAAAATCCTGTAAGATACGTGTTTGCATTTATTGCGGCTGCAATTTCGGTAAGTTGAGCAGATAATGTAGATCCAACTAATGCAAAATCACATAAAGTTACAGATGCTGTTGTTGCTCCGAGAATAGGAACAAGTGCTGTAATCTTTATGTTATTTCCTGCGGTTCCGATTGTGCAAGTTGATGTCCAAGTATTTGCAGTATTATCAGTATTTGGAGTTATTCCTGCGGCTATTGCAGCTTCTGGGGATAATATCTGTTTTGCTTTTATACTTACAGATGGATATAACGGATGAGTATATGAAGCCCATCCAGAAGGTGCTGTTCCATAAAACATTCCACCGGAATAATAATTAAATCCTGGTGCTGCTCTTCCTGAACCTGATGTTGACCTATCTATAATTATAGCCATAAAAAGTAAATGTTATGAGTGATTTATTTATTATTCTTCGGAAAGTTCTTTTAACCTCTTTAGAACTTCTGGATTTTTTAGCAAATCTATTGTGCTGCGATCAAGACCAGTAAGTTCCTTTGTAAGAACATCCTTTTCTGCTTCTGTTGAGTTTGATACTTTAGCAATCAGAGATTCTCCTTGTGGTTTCAAACTAACGGCAAGAATTTCATCCCTTGTCATTACTTTTACTATTTTAGTTAAAGGATCTCCCTTTGAAACTGCTTCTCTATGCTGCATAGATGTTGAAGAACCATTATCCCACAATTCAGATCCTGGTATAACTTTACGATGAGAAATTACTCCACGACCATAAAGATTGCAATCTGAATCTGTTTCTATATTAGGATTTGTAATTAAAACTTCTACTCCGTCAACTACTTTAGAACGAAAAGCTCGTAAATAATATCTTCCATGAGCATCAAAATATACTTTTGGAATTGTATGATTTATTGCGTTTTCAAATTTTGGACTTCCGTCAGCTTCTTTTTCCTGAACAAGATTTCCAAAATCATCTTTCTTTTTTGAAATAACAGGCTTCTTAACTGTTTGAGGGGGATTATCTTTCAATAATTGTTGAAGTTCTTCTGTTATGTTCAGATTTAAATTTCCTATTCGTACCATAAAGTTTGATTTTTAAAATTCCTATATTTTTTGCACCTAAAAACCCCGTTCCTTGTTAGGATACGGGGCAAGATTTTTTTATCTTTTAAATGTTTTTAGTCCTGACTTCGCGATGTTTCAGCCCAGACAGATCCAATTTGCACAAAGTTCATTATTAGCCAATGGGATGCAGTTGGGGAAACTGATGTGCCGGCTGATACTAATGCCCATTGTGTTGCTAATCCAGAAAAACCTAAGAATTTAACTTTACTGGTTATTGAAGGAGCATTGATATACAACGTCATCGTTGAATAAGTGTAGCTTGAACTTGTCTTTGAAATCGCAAGAACGCACGAATCTTTCAAATTAAGGATGTAATCCTTATGAAAGACCGCACCGGCACCGGATACGAAACCAGGGATAAGTTGCAAAGTATCAATTGTTGATCCGAGAGTATCGGCAATTGTAGTAGTCCCTAATTGCAGCCCACGATATGTTCGATCCGAATTTGCGGAAGTTCCATAAAGTGCGTATCCGGGATACTGGGCCGATGCAGCGAAGAAAGAGGAAATTAAAAGAATCGAGAGAAGGAATTTCTTTATCATTGAATTTAGTTTTTAAAAGTTTTTGAAATTAATTTAATTACTGTGGAGTTGTTACAGAGGGAAGGAATGAATCTTCTGTAAGAGTTGTGAACAGGAATATTTCATCAGACCATCCGTAGTTCACATCCATCTTCCATTTTGCCAGCATTGCCCAAGTTTCAGCGAAGATGTTACCATCAACCTGTCCTATGCGCAGATTCCAGTCTTTTTCACTGTTCATAGCAACATGGAAATTGCCAATATTTGGATCAACTGATGCTCTTGAGAAGATTATTGTGTTGTCAGCCATACCAGCGATCGGCTCAACTTTCCATCCTTTCCATGTAGGTGTACCTGATTCATCGAGAGGCCCACCCTTGTATGTGGTATTTGCAAGAGCAATCTTGTAAATAATCCAAGTTGTTGTGCTGCAAAGATACTTCATGTCACGATGAGAATCCTTGTCCGAAATCAGGGCTTTGTACTTTGTACCTGCCTGAACCAAAAGGTCATCGAGAATTGCGAGTATATTTGATGATGTAATCGCAGCCGGTGTTATTGATGACAGGTTAACAAGCGGATCGTTAACCATCCTTTGCAGGAACCCGTTGAAGTATTGAAGCTGATAATTAGCTTCACCCCAAACGTAATGACCTTGATACGCTGTTGATCCCTGCCAGAACATTGTTTCAATCGATTCTCCTGAACGACCAAGAAGAACTTGAATCATCTTCCCGTTTATATCTGGGCCGCCAGATGGGATAATTTCTTCCAATATTGGATCCGCAAGGTATTTGCTCCAAACGGTAGATTCCAAATCACGTGGATTTGCAATCTGGTATGTTTGGAAATTTCCTGGTGTCATTGTGCGACTATCAATGTACCATCCGGATCCTGGCTGGTTTGTAGGAACTGCTTGACTTGGAGAAAGTGGATTTTGAAGATCTATACGGTCAATTGTATAAATCTTTTTAATTCCGGTATCAACCGCAACAATACCTTTTTCCAGCGTATCCATTGCGAATAACGCTTTCATTATAATATATTGTGCGTATAATCCGCTCCACGAATTGTCTGTTGCGATAAATGCCATGATTGTTTTATTTTAAAAAGTTAGAAGTAAATTTTATTTGCGATTAATTTTGAGTTTGTTCTGTTTTATACAAAGGAACAACAACTCCGTTTTCAGTCCTGAATTGAGATTTCATAACCTTTTGACGATTTTGAGCAACAAGGTTATCAATTAAACTTACGTCAACCTTAGTTCCGTTTGCCAAAGTTTGATTTTTAATCCCTGGTTTTGCCGCCGAAACCTTAACTGGAATGATTGAATACTGTGTAACAACATCTTCATATGATTCTGTTGCTTTGTTAACCAGATATTCCTTTGCCTTTTCAATTGGCATTTCATCTGTTCCTATCACCTTCTTTTGGTCAATAAGTTTATCAACGAAGTTTTTCGCACGCTCTTGACGGAATTTCAGATCAGCTTCGGTTGCGAGCTTGTTTTTAGCTTCCTTATCAGCTTTCATCTGTTTGTTTTCAACATCCATCTTATCAAAGGCTTCCTTCATTGTGTTGTATTGACACATTGCATCTTTTGCTTCTTTATCCTTATCTTCAGCGGCTTTCTTAGCTGCATCAAGTGCGGTTTTATTGTCGAGAACTATTTTGCTGTTTTCGATCATTTCGTCGTTAAGCGCACGAAGGCGATTGTCAACCCTTATTAGGGTATCAATAACAACATCTTCATTTGCATCTTCACTAAGGTTTATTTTAAAACCGAGTGCTTTGGAATCAAGGTTATTAAGACGATTTACCAATTTAGGATAAGCCATTTTATTTGAAGTTTTATTGTTTAAAGAATTTGTTTCTGTTATTAATTTGTTTTGAGCAAATTGATATTGCTTGTAATAGTAGTTAAGTTCTGATTTGTTAAGAGTAATTGGATCCTTTTCAAATCTTATTACCTTTCCATTTGAATTAACTTTCCTATCTATTAAACCCTCATCCCACATTCTCTGCGCATCCCAGTATGTTGTTTCAAGCATTAACTTTTTAATCTCTTCTTGACTCTTTTTTTCTTTTCCGTTTCTTCCGGATTTTGAAGCTATTGTTTTACTTATAATGTCAACAACTTCATCCATGAACTCAGATTTCTGATTCGGATCATTTGGATCGTAAGGCATGTGACACATCCACCTTCCTGTTTCTTCAACCATCTCAACTTCGTCTGCGGCTAAAGGTATCCAACCGGAACAAGAAAAAGCAAAACCAGTGATAATTGCGTGAGTATGTTTTTTACTCATTGCGATTGAGTTAAACATATCCAAAGATTGTTGAACATCACCGCCTTGAGAATTAACATAAAATATCAATTCTTTTACTTCTGAATCATTAAAAGAAAGAACTTCATTCGAAAATTGCCTTCCATCTATCCCTTGTCCATCTCCAACTTGAACCAATACACCTTCATTATAAATATCCCTGTCAAAACCTATATGCTGGTTTATCTGGAAAATAGGACATTTTGACTGTGGATTGACGGCATACATAGAATGTAGGACAAATGTAATAGCTATTAGTGAGTATTAAGCCAATTTAGAATTTTTTGTTAACAACTATTTTGTTTTTTTAAATATAGCTCGAAATTTGGCACAAAAAAACCCGATCTTAGAAAAGATCAGGTTTCATTAAACCGAATGAACAAGTTTAAATTATTCTATAAATAATCTTGACTTAATATTAACCACTGGTTGTTTTGGGAACATCTTGACAAATTCAGGATGAGTTTTTATTAAATCAGTAATAGCTTTATTTCTACTCTTGTATTGAGTAGAAAATTTTTCTATTTTTGTTAATAACTTATCATCAACAGCAATTGTTATTGTTTTAATGCTGCGATTTTTTAAGTTTTCAATTCTTTGCTCGTCTGTTAAAACTCTTGATCTTCCCATTTTACTTTATTCTGAAGGATATCGACTCTAATGATAATATACAATAAGATGTTGTAGTTGCATTTATTCTTAACATTCCGGATGTATTAATCAATAATTTTGCATTTACTATTCCGGTTGAATCAACCACTTGACATATCAAGTTAATTGGACTTGTTGGAGAAAATGGAAGTTGAATAACATCTTCAAAACCAGATACTGCAGATGGTTTACTAATGTATCCGCTTAAAAATAATTGATTTAAACCTACTATTTTACAAGTTGCCGCATATCCACCTACTTCATTTATCCAAGTTCCTTGTAATGTAAGAGCAGTTGACGAAAATTCATTAAGAATAAATTTTAAATTAGAATAATCGCTTAATGAATTATTTGTCAAATCTCCACTTCCTGATGCTCCAGTTGCAACAATTATTTGATTATCATTGTGAACATTAGATGTTCCACTTACGGTAAAAGTCATTGGATCGCCGCCAAATGCATTACTCCAACTTACTGTATTTCTATTTATGATAAAAACATTACTTCCGGTTGGATTTGCTATTGTTCCACCAGGATAGTAATAAATTGTATTATTGAAAAATATCCATCCTTCCGTAAATGTAGTATTTCCGCCACTTGTAGAACTTGTTAATCCGTATATTACATAAGGATATGCTAATTGAAATCCATTTCCAATTGTAGCTTTTAAAGATGAAATATATGCTTCTTTTATAGCTAATTGTAAAAAATCAATAGTACCTGCTGTAAACAATGCTATATTTGTAGCAGATGTTAAGTTTAAATTTAAATGCTTTCCCATTTTTATTAAGTACGTTTAGTATTTTAGTAAGTTGATATCGTGTATGTTGTACCTATCATATTTATTCCATCAACAAAATTCCTTATTATTTTTTCATAAGAAGTTCCTAATGCTACAGATAATGAAACAGGAATGTTTATTATAAATTGATAAGTTGTATCGGCTAATGTTGTTGATGTTGTTCCCCAACCATAAATTCCAGGTTTTGTTCCAACACTACCAAAAATTTGTCCTTCTGTTCCAACTCCCCAAGATGCATTTTGAAATGCAACTGTTGTTATATAAATATCAGAAAGTGGTAAGTATCCACCAGTTGTAATTGAAGTTGGATTTCTGTATTCTGTTCTGAATATGCGATTTAAGGCATATTCCATTACCATCTTTTGAGAACTGTATTGGCATCTTTCTTGCGCTCCAACATAATAAGGAGCGATTTTATACCAAACATATCCCGATAATTGCGTCCAGTGAGATTCGGTGAATATTTCAGGAATTGATATATCTTGTTTAGCAATCCAAAAATTAGGATTTTCAAATGTTCCACCAAATATAACACAATTTCCGGTAACGTAAGTTAGTGATGAATCGTATATTTTATTTGAATTTGGAGTATTTCCTATATTTCCAGAATATGTAGATATATAAACTCCATCATACATTATTGAAGTATCGTTGATTACATAAGAAAATGAATCATTATAAAAATTTGATACAATGTCTCCGTAACAATAATTCCAAAAATTCTTATTTAACCATCCGGATGATCCCTGTAATAAAGATTGAACCCAAGCTATAAATCTTGGAGTTCTATGAGATGTCGGTAGAAATTCTATCGCCATATCATTCCAGTCTATTATAGGAACTCTTTCTAATCCAGTCATGATTATTCAGCTATGCAATTAAGATTTAAAATACCACTTGATCCAACTCTATAATCACTTAATTTTGAATTTGGAATTGCACCACCAGTTGATGTTCCATTCTCAACTGCAATATATCCTGCTTTGGTTTGATACTGTCTTGCATTTTCAGTTCCGGATGTAATAATATATAATTGTTGTGATGTTCCCCAAGTTGTAGATCCTGGAGTTATTTCATTTGCATCTGGTCGTCCTGCAACATTTACAAAAACAACATCATTAACTCCTTGAACGTGTAAAATTGCATCTTCAAGAGCAGATAATTTTACAATTGCAGTTGAGTTATTTGAAAGAGATACTATTGAAAGATTATTAAGAAACGAAGTAATTGCGTCGCTTATTCTTTGGAATATTACAGATGAATATGATCCGTTAAAATAAACATCTAATTGTAAAAATAACCAATCAGACATTCCTGAACTTACAATGTAGCTAATCCCTGGTGCTGCTAATTCATTAATAAATGCTTGTGCTGCATCCAAAGCTCCTGCTCCAACTGTTGTATCTAAATCAGCCGGCAAGTTGTTTGAATCTTTTGCTGCAACTTTAATTAAACATCTTCCGGCAGAAGCAAACTCAACAACGCAAAATGATATTACTTTGTATTGATCGTTTACTGGATCGAAAACTGGTATGATTGAAGGTGGTATTATTATTGGTATTTGTGTATCAGTAGCGTTCCACTGAAATAAATTAATCATTTGATTTTGAAACCAAAACTTCGTTTGTGGTGAAGCGGATTTAATTAGTAACTCTTGGTTTGTTTGGAATAAATCATTAAGTTGCTCTTCGTATGCTAATCCATTTTCAATGGTGTTTAAAAGTAATAATTTGTAATCAGTTTCAGACAAAGATCCAGGAACATAAACCCAATTGTCTGGATTTATTGTTATGCCGAGAGATGCCGCATAAGTGACAAGATAATTAACTAAACTTATATGAATTTCTTGGATTGTGCGTGCCATGATATTAAAGTCTTGATATTACAACCCAATTATTTGGATTAAATGTTGTATCCGAATTTCCTGTTAAGCATTGATAACAAAAATATCCTTCATAAATGTAGTTGCCTACAGAATATGTAGTTCCTGAAACCCAATGATTTATTTCAAGCCAATTTAAAGGATTAAATATTTCATCTGAATTTGAAGTTATGCATAAATAGTATTTGTCTGATAAGAATACTACAGCGCATAATGCCAAATAATCATCTTCAGAAACCCAAGGATGTCTTGGTAAAACTTCTAAGTTTGAAGGTAAATTTCCTGTTACTAAGTATCTTGAAGATTTTGGATCAAAAATTGAACCTTTATCGTCATTGAAGCAAAAAGAGAAACCGAGAAGATATTTAGTTATTGTTTTATGCTTGTAATCAAGTGCATCATAACGACTCATCATGAAAGATGAATTATGAGTGTGAAATCCAAGCATTATAGATTTCACATCATCCCTAAGAGAGTATATTTCAATATTTCTGTCCATAAAATCTCCACCTTCTGAATTTGGAGAATTTAATTGATCAGAAAAAATATGAAAGTACATTTTCGCATCCGGATATTGTGTTACTCCACCTAAAATCATTTTTGGCTCTTCTGGAATAAACTCTAAAAATATTGCCGGACATTTAATGACGTAATTTTCTTTTTCTTTAACTTCATTATCTATTTGGTCATTCCAAATATTAATTACTTTAAAGCGTTGATTTCTGTTTGATTCGGTTTTTTGATAATTTCTTATCTTTTGAAGAGTTGTAACAGGTTTAGGATCCTGAATTGTTTCAAGTTTTGTTATTATATCAGTGAAGAGTTCGGAGAATCCCATTTTTATCTTTGTTCTTAACCTACTTTTGTTAAATTATTTTTATGAAATTCTCCTTTCATAAGTGTTTTATTATCAAACCAATTGCATATGACATAATCTCCTTGTACGCAATTAACGCACATTAACACATCTGATAGTTTAGCTTTAACAACATCTCCTATTTTAAGTTCCATATCAGTTAAATGCTTTAGTTGTTTCGTTTAATAAAAGTTGTTCTTGTTTATCGCTTAGTTCAGTAGATTGAGTAACAAATTCAGCTTGAAACTCATCTTTTGATTTATATTGGTTTTCACCTTCTTCATGATAAGAAGCATATCCTTTTCCTCTTGAATCAATTGGATCAATAGTTAATTTTCCCAACCTTCCTATTATTTGGATTCTGTTAGTTTTTATTTGATCGAAAAGTTCACCAGTTAAAATTAATCTTGGTGGCGGTTTTGGTATTTTCCAATTCAATAAGTAAGTAAGCGGTGGGTATGCTTTTCCGGATTCTGCAGATGTTTGGCTTGTTATGTTTTTAACCATTTCATCTCTTGCTAATTCAATTCCTTTAGTTAAGAAGTTTTTCTCAACAATTCTCATTTTAGATGCAACTCTTCCAAAATTAAAAGGACTTGCCATCGTTATTAGTTGAGGGATGAAAAAAGTGAAACGTAATACTCTCTGCTTCCATCATTATTATTCCAAACTAAATAATTTCCAATAAAGAAATCTGAATTAATTAGAACTCCACTAAGAAAAAGATTTCTAACTTGTTCAGTATTTCTTAAAGCTACAATTCTTCCGTCAAATCCTTTAACTTTGCTGCTTTTGTGTTGATCGCTCCAAGTCATAATTTTCTCTCTTTTGGCTTGATAAAAACAACATTTTCTCCTACTGGGATTTGCATCATAACCTTAAGATCGGAATTTATTTTTGCTCTTATTGGAGCGCAAATTTGTTCCTCAATAGAATCTAAGACGAATTGTAGCTTGTTCATCATTTCTTCTATTTTTGGATATGCGTGTTCGTTGAAGTAAATTAGTTTATCATTATCCATATCTCTCATTCTTGTTTTAAAGAATAAAGATTCGTCTAATTTTTCATACATGCTCCTATAATTATCATAATCGAATAATTCATTTGGAGTTGCTCTTTTCAAAACCTCAATACACTGATACATCTCAGCGCAAGTAAATTTTCTTCCGAAAGAACACATATTTTCCCATGTGGTTAATATCCTTTCTCCGGTTTCTTGATCTATAATTGATTTCATTTTATTATGCCAAACTCCCATTTGAACTGGATTTTGGAATTTCATAAGAGAAATCATTTTAGTTTTGAAATCTTCAGGATATTCATCTTCTGGAAAAATAACCATTGCAAGTTCTTTCAATCTTTTTTGTTCATAAAAAAGTTGAGCTTCTTGAACGGATCTGTAATCTTTATTTTTTCCAACTATAACTCCTGCATTTAGTTTAGAGTTTAGATTTGAATTTAGCTTTTTTTCCATTTCCTATATCGTTTTATTTATTTTCGTGTTCTTCTTTGTAAACAACGCTTGGATCAAGATCTTTCTTAATCTCAGTCTTTGAGTTTCTTTCCTCATCAAGTTTATGTGCAGGCTCAACCTTGATAAATCCTTCTTCAATTTCAGGAACAAGATTGTTTATATCTTCAACATTCTTAACCTGTAATCCGGCATTATAGAAAGATAAAAGCCATTTTCCTTTTGCTTCCATATTGGAATTAAATCTACGAACAACTTCTTGATCTTCTTTATCATTGCTTAGTCCGTAAACATATCCTTCTGGAACAAAGTCAAGCATTTTACATCCTGTATATTTTGCTAATTTCCTAAATGCAGGAAAAGAAACTTCATTTAGTTTTGAAATTTCAAAATCAGAATATATTATTTGCTTTTGATTTATTGCAGTTTCAAGAATTGATTCATTAAATCCATCCTTATTATTTGTTACATTTGCTCCAACTTTTCCTGGAGTTGTAATCATTGCATCTTCGTGACCTAAACCAAGTTGTGATAATTCTCTCTTTAGAAAAGCTGCTGCATCTCCGTGAGATTTCCAGGCAGTTCCATTTCCTGCTCCTTGAGATTGCTCAAGCCTAAATTCATCATTTGTTCCCCTATCAAGAAGAACATATTGGTTTGCGGAAGGGTTTGATAAAAATTGTTCAAACTTTTTTCGCGCGTTTCCTTGTTTTGATGTTGTTCCGACTCTTGTTGGTTGACCGTAATTTTCGATAAAATCCAATCTCCAACCAAGAAGATGCTTTAAGTGAATTGCATATTCGCTTATGTTGTAAAGCATACCATATCCACAAGGAGAAACACCACGATTTGATTTAGTTGGAATATAATGATTCCACATTTTTATTACATCATCGTTCTGAACTTCTATACCATCAATGTAATACGGAATGGATGTTAATAACGCACCTCTCCATAAATCAATTCTTATATTTTCAGGACGTGTGAAAGTTAATTCAGGAAATATATTTTCAGATGAAGTATCGAGTTCTCCAAGTTCTATTAAGCGAAATCCCCAAAGAATTGCATCAAGAGTTAATGAACGATATTCCTGAAACCAAAAATTAGAATTTAGTTGTTGGCTTAAATCATTGCTTACAACTTTCCTTCTTTTTCCTTTTACTGTTTTCCATTGATAAATAATTGGCTCCCTTTGAAGTACCAATTCTTTCATCCTTGAAACTAAAGATTTTACAAAAACATTTTCCCATGTGTCAATGTAAATCCTAACAGCTTTTGTTCTGAATGGAAAAAATGCAAGTTCCATCTCTCTCATTGCACTACGCCAATCTTGAATATCAGCAGCCCATCTTTCAAATTGAATTGGAGCTATTGATCTTGAGAGATGTTGTGGTGTAACTAATCCTCTTCCGGAATTTTGAGCGAAATAACCAAAAGGATTAAAGCTACGAGTATCGTAGCCCATTTGAGATGAAACTGAACCGGAACGAGATAGTTGCATTTATTTAATCTTTTGTTGGATTAATTTCTTGAAGAACGTAAAATAAATCTCCAACTTTTAACTGAAATTTAAAATCATATCCTACCGGAGTTAATAATACTGGAGAATATAAATTATCTGTTGTCGGTTTTATATTTTCATTCTTTATAATTTCTATAACAGAAGAAAATCTATCAACTAAATTGTTATCCATTGTTATCCTTTAAATTCAGTCATATATTCATCAATAAATTCCTTCATCTCTTCTTTTCTTAAATTTCTAAGTTGAAGTTCAGTTGATGCTGCGTCATTAGTTAATGGCAATCCTGGACTTCCTGGAGATTGATTTGGATTTAAATTTCCGTGAAACTTAATTACATTTCCAATTGATTCAGCATACCCAAATTCTCCGGCAGAACTCCATTTAACTTGAATCTTATAAAGATCTGAAAGAAAATGATGTTGATTTGTTTGGTATTTATCAGCTATTCTTTTTTGATTCCATTCTACGCATTTCATCGCGAAATATGTAGCTGCAAATAAAAATAATAAAAATCCTGTGGTGTAAAAAGCCTCTTTCATTTTTTTTCTAATCGAGTTTTAAAAAATTATCAATTGCTTCTGGATCGAAAGTTGTCATTAAAACTACTTCACCGTCTTTATTTTGTTCAAACCAAAATCCATCTTCTTTGTTGAACATTTCAACTGGTTTCAAATATTTTGAATTTGCAAACCTATTTTCTGGATTATTAGTCCAAGTTGAATCTATTGCTTGAAACGGCATAATTAAAAAGTATTAACAATTCTTGGAGATCCACCCCATGAGATATCGCCAACTTGTTCAGGTTGAAGAATTGGTATCAGTGTTGTAACTTCACCTTTTCTAATATCGGTAAGTTTTCGATAAGCTAAATCTCTTTGAATTGCTCTTTCTTTAAGCATAAAAGAATTTCTACTCATCAATTTCCAAATAGATAAAGAAACTATGATTTCTTTCATTGTTGCATTTCTGTTATCTCCAAGTGTCCAACTCGGACGATATTGTTCAGTCCAAGCGTCAATATCAACATTTTCATCTTCTTTACTTATGTCTGGATAAGATGGATTAACATTTTTAAGGAAAAATTCTCCTTTGTCAATCCATTGTCTGTTTCCGTCAGTATAGTTAGAATCTACTGTATTTGGAAACATATTTGGTGATGGAAAATCATTTACGTTATAGTATTGTTCACGCGCTTGATGTCCAATTATCCAAGAATTATTTCTACAAAGATAAACATTTTTTTCCCAACAAACTCTACTTTTATTTGCAGTATATAATCCTGGAGTTGTAGTTCCTATTTGCGGAGATGGATTTAATTGAAAAATATCGTAAGGAAAGTTAACAAAGAAAATATCGTATTGTTTTCCTAATAATATCCAATTTCCTATAACGAATGAAATATCATTATTGGGATTTTTGCAAATGTATGCCCTTAAATCGCTTTCTAATATAACGCAATCACCTTCTTTATATCCAACCTGCTCTTCGCTATCTGATTCGGATTCAGAATTTGAACCTGCAACCCAATAAGGAAAATCAAGAATTACTCTATCTCCTGCGTTATATTTCTTAATTGCTGAATATGGAAGAAGTGGTCTAAATTCGAAATCTAAGTAGAAGTAACTTCCTAACACTGATCGAACTTCATCCATTGCAAATGCCTCAGATTGTCTCCTTTCAAAATCTCCACCTTCGTCAACGTAGTCAAGTATTTGATTATTTAACTGATCTGATCTTATTGTAGTAAGATAATCGTTTAAAGTCAAATATGGAATAAATGAAGGTCTCATATTAAGCGAATGTAGGCAAGGGCGTAATATTACAAAGGAAAGTACGGAAAAACAAATTTAAGTTAATGACGGGCTTAATTCAATGTATTTCAGCCATTTTTGGCTAATTCTGTCCACTATTTTATACATCATTAGCGGTGGGACACTCATTCCACAAATTGTATATGGGTTTTGATCTAAAAAATTATAGTCCATTGGAAATGAAGATATTTTAACAATTTCGTTCCGATTTAACTTTTCTTTAGTAGTTTCCATAGCATAACAACCACCACCCATTATTGTTCTTGCTACTCGATTCCTCATCATTTTATAGAAAAATCCAAATAATCTTCTTCCGTGTTCTCCGTTTTTGTAATGGTATCCTAATTCATCAGTATCATTCCACATTTCAATTTCTTTTTCAGATAATTGTTCTCTGTAAAAATCAACTTCTTCAATTTCATCAAACACAATCTCTCTTTCCGAAAAATTCAAATTTAAATATGGTGCTTCATTAAAAAGAGATATATTTCTTTCAGGAATTAATTTTCTTAAATCTTTTCTAATTGCTATAAAAAATACTCTTTGCCTCCTTTGCGGAACACCCATTACTGATGCATCAAGAAGATGATGTTGGACATAATATCCTGATTTGTCTAAATCTGAATATACTTTCTTAACATATTCAATTGCTTCTGCAAATAATATTCCTTCAACATTTTCTAATATACAGATTTTTGGTTTCAACCTACTAATTAATTCGATTGTATCAAAAAACAAAGTGTCAAGAACTTGCTCTTTTTGACCTTCTTTAAATTTTTTTGCTTTTCCCCAGTCTTTATCTCTGTTTCCAGCGAGAGAAAATGATGAGCAAGGCGGCGATGCATCAAATATCGTTAAATTACTCAATTCAACCGGCAATTCTCTATCAAGCAAATCCCTAATATCACAAAGAAAATTAAACTTAGGTTTATGATTTTCAACATAAACCTTATTCATTCTTTCGTCAATTTCATTACAACCAATCACATCGTAACCAGCTAATTTGTATCCAAAAGAACTTCCACCACCACAAGCAAAACAAGAAAAAACTGATCCTTTATCTTTAGTAAAAACAGTATCCTTAATCTTCCAATTATATGTCACCATGAATTTCTTGATTTGTTTTTTGGTGAAAAAGTAATTTCATCATCCGAATCTGAATCCTCTTCGCTCTGATCCGGTTCTTCTTTCACTTCATCGTACTTCCAATCCCCTCTACTTTTCTTATTCCACTTGATATGACTTGATTCTTCTTTTATTATTCTTCCATCCGCACCTTTTTCGTAACTATTTCTTACAGCCCTTCTACCGCCAACTGCATCAACTGTCATATCTCCATTTTGGTATGTAAGATATTCAATCATTGAGTTTTCGCAAATTATGTAATCCATTGTATCTCCAAGATGCCCGTATGGTTGAACTTGCCTAACTCCATTTACTATCTTTGTGCTTTTATCTTTATGACCAGATTTTTTCTCGTTTTTAGTATCTTGCATCGTATTTTGCAAGTCTTTAATTAAATTAGGACAACCTTCTTCTGATATTAAAATACTTATTCCGAAAACTTCATGATGAAAAATAAGATTAAGAAATTCTCCTCTTGTTTTATTGTTAGGGTTTGCATCTTGAACCCTTATTTCAGGTTTAAATACTTTTAACTGATTTTGAATTATTGTGAAGTAATTTTGACCTTTTTCAAGTTTACTATCTTCTTTTTTAGAAGTTGCATCACCATTTATATGCCATCCAGCTCTATGATCTAATCCTCTTCCGCCTTCTCCGTCAATAAACCAATCTCCACTAAAGTCTTTAATAATCATTTTAGAAACTTCTGAAACGTTATTACATGGATTAATTCCGCAATATTCTTTTATAAACCAATACTGATTTCCATGCCTTTGAACAATTAGTGATGGCTGGTATGGTTGTGTATTTTCATCCCAACCATTTAGTATTGGAAGTGCTGGATGGTAATCAAGTTTTGGTCTAACGTGTTTTTCATACGAGAATCTATGATAATAAAGTTGTGCATTTAATTTTGTTCCCCAATCACCATTTGCAAATCTATTTGCTTTATTAGTATCAAATCCAGCTTGAACCAAAAGTTTGTACCAGTATGCGTGATGGTTTTGACAGTAGTTATCAAGATAATCAGAGTGATGTTTTATAACACCCATGCTCTTGAAAACTTTTTTCTTCATTTCATCTTCGGTAGTTCCAGCTTCGTCTTTGAAGATGTATCTCCAAAGCCAACTACCTTCTTCATCTGAATCAACTGGTATAACGTCACAAGCATTAAAGCATCCAATTAAAAGACAATCAACCCCTGGTCTCCTAAGCCTCGATAAGAGCATACCAAAAGTAGTAAATGGTATTTGGTTAACCTCATCAATTAATATATGTGTTGGATTATTCCATCCTTTAATTGTTTTTTCATCATCACAACCAAATAACTGAAATAATCCATCATTGTGTTTACAGTGAATATTCTTACTTCCGTTATCAGCTTCTGAATAGTCGAATAAATCTTCCCAGTGATTTCTCTTTATTTCTTCAATTATGTTTCGATGAAGTTGGCGAGCCATCTCCTTTTCTTGCCTTCCATAAAAACAATTGAATTTTCCTTTTGGTGCATCAAGGCAGAGACGAAGTAGATGAGTTATTGCAAATGTTGTTTTACCGCTACCGTAAGATCCATCAAGAAATAATATTCCTCTTGTAACTTTCCATAGATGCATGAAGGTATCATTAATAAAGATACCACCAAGTTCTCTAACTTTTTCGTGAGTTATATTTTCCATCCATACATCCTTGGATGGATCATATAACTTTCCGTCTTTTCCTACATAAAGTGATCCTGCTTGTCCTTTTTCATCTTCGAGTGAAGCAAATTCTGGATAAATTCTAATCTTATTCTCTTCGTAGTATTTTTGATCTTTTAGGTTTTTAAGATTTCTATGACGAAATACTTCTTGTTTATCTCCTTTCTCATCTAATATTGGAACCCCTTTAATATCGCAAAGAATTTCCAATTCAGTTTCATCACATTCTGGATCGGCGTGAACTACCGTTTTCCATTTAGACCACAAAGATCCTGGAACCAAAAAGTAATTGGATTTTGGGAGTTTTATTGCTCCTTTGATTCCGAGTTTTTTTCGTTGATGATCGGTCATAATTAATCTTCTTTATCCTCTTGATTTCCTTCCTCTTCACTATCTTCAAACTCAACCTCTTCAAAATCTGCAACTTCTTCCTTCTCCTCTGATGAATTAACCTTTTCCGCAGCATCGGTAATTCCTTCAAGAAACTTAGTAAGATCTCTTCCGGATATCATTTTAGGAGCAGGTTTTTCATTAGTAATTTCAACTTTCCTACCCCATTTTTTGCGATCAAGAAACTCTGCCATGCGAGAATGATATAATCCAATTTCTCGAACTATACCAACATGCTGCATATCTAATCTTGGACTATTAAGCCAGTTTAACATAAACTCTTGAGATAGATGCATGTGTTCTTCTCCTGAACATTTATACGCAAATGCCAATTTTTTTCCGTGCTTAGTCCAATCTTTCCAATAATAAAAAGCAGTCATTGATAATCCTGGAAACCAAGTTTTTAGTTCATATACGATTCTTTTTGGTGGAACGCAAAGAACTATCCATTCCATAATTTTATCAATATTGCTGTCGAAATACTCAAATTCTTTTTGATATTTATCCTCTTCGGATCCTTCTCTTGGTTTCTTTTTTTTGCTTACAAGTTCTCTTCCAAAATTATCTGTGTCTTTCATATCATCAAGGATTTTATTGAGTTCGTCTAATATTCTCTGATTTTTTGCAACTTTTTCGTTAAACTCTACTATTTTTGCATATTCATTGAAATGATGCCAAAGATCCGGACGAGCCGGTAGCATTGTATTTACGTAAAATTCTTTAGCTTTGTCTGATTTTAGTTTTCTTAGTTTTATGTTATTTAGAATTAAATTGTAAATGAACGCATCCATTAACCAAGGATCGTATTCTTTTTTTTTAATCCTAAATTTATATTGTTGTCTTGGGAATGTAGGGAATCTGTTTGCTTTTCTTTTAACTAATTTTAATACAACGGCAGGAAGATTTTTCTTTTCTTCTTCCAATTCAACCTTTTCTATTTTCTCGACCTTCTCTTGATCCTCTCCTTCTATCCCCATTGCGATGCCATTGCTTTTGCGATTCCTGGTTTTCTAAATTCAATACATACTGCTTGAGATTCTTCACAGGCGATAATTACGTTCATGCCACTTTCTGATTTTCCTTAACTTCGCCACCCTTATCTCTATATTCAAACTCCTTTTCAAATCCTTCATTTTCAATCTCGTTATACCTACGCAAAACGTTATTAACAGATTGCGGCATCCATAAACAACCCATTGGTGATCTAATTCCAATTTGGTTTAAGTATTTAGATATTTCAACCAAAGTCGATCCGGATTTTCTCATATCTATAATATGAGGTATAGCTCTTTCAATATTTGGATTTTGTTGGGCTAATTCCATTAATTTCATCCTCTGTCTCTTCAAGCAAGGCAAGTTCTTAAAATTTCCCAATTTAAATTCAGGATTAGTTAATCTCCTTCTTTCAACCAAAGCCTTTAATCCCGCCTTAGTTCTTTCAGAAATCATTTTTGCTTCATACTCTGCAAATACAGCTTGCATCTGTATCATTACAGGAGTTGCAAAAGGAGTGTCAACAGAAACAAAATCGATTCTCTTCTCGATTAGACCGGCAACAAAAAACAAATTTCTACTTAGACGATCTAATTTAGCTACAACTAATCTCCCATTTAAGGCTTCGCATTTATCCATTGCAGCCATAAGTATTGGTCTGTATCTTTTTGCTGTACCTGTTTCGATTTCTGTATATTCGTAATCAGGTTTAGCCTCAAGGTATTTCTCAATCATAGACTTTTGAACGTCAAGACCAAGACCAGATGCACCTTGTTTTTTGGTTGATACTCGATAGTACGCTATAATCGGTTTTTTTTCGGTCATAACTTTGATTTTAGTTATTAATTAAATGTTCCTAATCGAATTCTCCTAACTCAAATTTCCTACGAATAATTATCCTTCCAACTAATCTTGATACAACTCCAATTTCATTTGCATCAGGAGTAATCCAAGTAACTTTACCGCAAATGTGGCAAATTTTATCGCCTACTTCAACTAAAAAATCAGAAGGTAATCTGAACCATCCTTCTGGAATTAGTTCTCCGATTGTTTGCTCTTTAATTGTTAGAGCATTAACATCGCGGTTTAGTATTGGTGCTTTTGTTTGCATATTCAGATATTTACTTCGTGATTTTCATTTAAAGTCCAAACAGAAATTGGTGGTAGTGAATTTGATAAAATTTGGATGTATATTGGTCTGCCATTAATTATAGCTTCAATATCTTCTTTGTTTGGTTGCCAACATTCAATAAAAAATGGAAATCCGTCAGTAGTTACTGATTTCATTGCATGTAGTGGCATACATTGCTCATCAGTCATTTCTTTTGGTTTCTCCATTATAATATTTGATCCTTCAAAGTCTATTGGTATCATATTTTTAATTTTAAGATTAACCGAATTACAACTACATTTCCCTAAAAGTCTCCGCATCAACCATTTTCTCTTCTCCTTTATCGTCTTTAACTAAATAATATGATCTAACTTGCCAAGAATCTTCTTCAAACCGGAATGATATTACTTCATGATAGACAACTTTATTTTTCTTAGTCATGTACTCAAGCGGATATCCAACTCGGTGATATTTTAAGTGAGAATAGGTTGGCATATACTAAGAGCAATTTTCGGTTTCAGAAAATAATTTCCAATGAACCCATCCTTTTTTAGTCCAGAATCCCCATTTTCTTTTTACTTTAAAACGCAACACTAAGCTCCAACAAGTTTGATGAATATCAAGTTTGTGACGATGTTCTGCTTTACGAAAAATTATTTGACCAGGATGGATTATTTTGGAAGTTCTTACTGTTTTATTTTCATCACAATCGTCAACACTCCAACTTTTTCCTAAAACTTCTTTTTCCACAGTCTCCACATATCCACCTTTTAAAATTAAACTGATAAAATTCCAAGGATGATCGTGGCAATATTCATGATCGCTAATTAATATTTTATGAAGCATTAAGTTAAAAGATTCACATTTAAATATATACCAACGAACCATATAAAGTTGTCCATTATCTTTTGTAATTTCTCGTCTTTCTTGATATAGTTTCATCAGAATTTTCTTTTAATAGTTTGAGAACCGAAGATACTTTTACTAATTAATCTCCTAACTTTTTGGTTACTTTTCAAAACATCGGAATTTCTTTTCTCTTCAACTTTAGCTACAGCTTTTCCTGATGTATTCTCTTTGTGAAGTTCTTTATTTGGTATCATATCGGTTATTTGAATTGATTTAATGTTTGTAACTTCTAAATCTCCAATAAATATTTTAAGTTCTTTCCAATTGATATTCTTTTCCACCACAACTTAAATTTAAAACGGCTCAAAAACAACTTTCTCAATCGGCTCAAAATCAACTTCAATCCCTCTTTTACTCAAAAATTTCTCTGCCTCAATTCCAAACAATCTTCCTCTTACAGAAATTCCATTATCAGTCCAAGTTACACCATCGCTCATTTCACCGTTTTTTTGTTGATATGTTAAAACGTAACAGATCTTAAAATGATCGCAATATTCTACAAGAGCTTTATTTATCGTAAAAGTTGAAACCTTATTTTTAATATTATTTTCATCCCTAAATTCTAAATAAGACGCATTGAACATCTTATTAGATACTTTCCCTACCTTAACCCAACTCTCGATATTAGAAATAATGAATTGATGAAGTCCTTTGTACATATCATCAAACTTCCTTTTCCAACCACCATCGCTTATTTCTTGCTCTTTAATTACTCCTTCTCCGTGTAAATATTCTGATATGCAATTAAGCATTACATTGTCGAATACAAGATAATCCTGTTCAGACCAATCTTTAGGAAACATTTTTCCTGTGGCTTGCTTTACACCGCCTAAGTCCTTATAGTATTGCGTAAACTCAACCAGCCTTAAACGTCCTTTTACACCTGGATCGCTATCATCAAAAGTATAGTTGCTGCTACCGCCGATTTTTGCCATTTCGTGAACATCAACAGAAAACTCATCTTTGTATAATTTTTTAACAACTGAACCATCTGTTATTATATCCTTAAAAAATATTAGATCAAAACCTGCTGGAATATCTGCCAAGCAAAAAACTCTTTCATAGTTCCAGGATTGCAAGAGTTGATTATCCTTCTTAATTAACGAAGCAGCAGTTGATTTAAAAGTTGTTATTTCCTTAAACAACTTCCAAAATATATTCTTTCCGCATCTTCCTCTATCTTTTTCGTGTTCGCTTTTTTCGGTAGTAATAACCAAGTAGGATTCTTCATCGCGATAATCATGTGCATAAAAACCAATACACTTCATTAAGTATTTACTCCAGCCAATAGCATTGTTAATAAATTCCCAGTACAATCCGGATTTAATCTCCTCATTCCCAAGAAGTCTGAAATCTCGATTTTTCTTATCCTCTTCCCAAATTAGGTAGTTTAATCCTTCATATGAAAGAACTTCAATTCCTTCTGAATCTACACTTACATAGCAGTTTCGGTAAAACTTGTATGAAACATCCTTTCCAGACTTAAGAAGGAGACTCTCATCAAACAAATCTAACCGAGAAATGGTGAACTTGCCGGATTTCTGCAAAAATTCTTCATAGCAATCCATTAAGTCTTGGTTATCTAATTTTCCTGAATACCTCTTCAACTCATCAAAATATTCTCTGTCGCTTACTTTGGTTACAATACCACCATCACATATTTTAACAACTCTATCCTTGTAATTTCTAAATCCTAATTCCCTGGAAATTGAGTAAACCCCTTCCCTGCTAATCTTATATACAATTTCACCTGCCACTTCATCTTCAGTCCAATATTCACCGTAGGGATTTTGCGAAGCCTTCCTTAACTTCATTTCCGCAAACTCAACCTTAGCCTCTTCGGAAAATCCACCAACTAACTCAACATCTCCTCTCTTTACTGCTTTCCTTACTAATCCTTTTTCGAGACTCTTTTTAATCTTACCAAACCCAAGACCGCCGAGATAAGCTCCGAGCTTTTCCCAATCTCCACCAAATTTCTCTCGACACAAAAGACTGGATGGATTATAGCATTTTACTTCTAATCCGGCATTAGTAGAATAAATAGCGTAAGTCCTTTTTTCTTGATTAAAAGATGCACCGCAATTTCTTCCTCTTTCATTTGGTTTTGCCCATTTTTCAAATCTTCCGCTTACGCCTAATGATCTCCAACCTAAGTCTCCTAAAACTGATGCTCCTGCCGATGAAAGGTTAAATTCATCAAAACAAGTATGTCCTTCTTCGTAAATTCCATCCCGCGCCCTCGACTTCCGAATTGGCTCTTCTCTAACAGTCAGATCATAAAGCCCACACAAACTAATGATTTCCCTATGCTCATCTGCGCTCAAAAATTGAATACCACCGCTTAATCCTGATCCAATTCCTCTTTTAATTTTCTTATACCCAACACTCGGATAAAAAGTACAAAGGCTTCCTTCTCCTTTAAATTCGATGAACGCTTTCTTTTTAATATCCGGTCTTAATAATAATTCCGAATCATAGCAAGGTCTTGATGCTAAATCGCAACTCCTGGGATAACTACCATCCACTTCGCTCGGCTGAACTTTCCAATAAAAATGAACGCCTTTCGATGGAGTTTGGTCAACTTCTAATTTTTCCCAGATTTCTGGATATAGTTCTTTAATATCTAAGCAAATTCGCGCTGCAAATCCTTCATTAAACTTCTCATCAATATCTAAGCAAACTAACCCGCCACTAATCTCGCCGCATCTCGCCGCAACTCTTTCACTATGGTAATACTCAAGACCTCTACAAAGATCTACTAAATTTAATTTTGGTTTTCCTTTAAATGGAGAAAATGGTGATTTCTTCTCATCAATAGGGATTAGTGCTATATCAGAATTAATTAATTCTGATAACTCGTTAAAGTCTATCATAATTAATTCCTATAAAATCCTATATACCCTATATACGTCTGCAATTTCTTTTCTAATCGAGTACTTCTTCTTACCATCCAACCTTTTCAACCTAATATTCAACTTAATTGGACAAATTCCAGAAACAGTTGTAGATTTTCCAATAGGAAGATCCTTATCAATAGCTGAACCAAAAACATACTCCTTGCTTTGTCTTTTCTTTGCTATAAAAAGAGGATTCTTTCTTTCTGGAATAGAAACATCGGATATTTCAAGTTTAATATAATAGGTGCTTGAATCCGATGAAGTTGATTTGCTAAAAGCGATAATAGATGAGGTTTCCGCCATGCTCCAAAGGTAGTGTATGTTATATAACATTGCAAGTAATTCCTTAGGTATTTCTTTTTTTAATATGAAGGTATTGAAAATCAATTAGTTACGCCCGACAGCCAGCCAGAGCGCACAAAAAAATCCTAAATTCACGGTAAACTTATTAGAAATGTGTTTAATTTGTGTTTTGCATTAAAATTTTTCAAATACTTAACTCCTTTATTATTAACTTCTTAACTCTTTAATATATTATAAAACACAAAATACTTTTAAAAAACAAAATAAATAGACATAAAAATAGCCTTAAGGAAAATAAAGCCAATAATGAAATAAAGCCGATGTTGTATGTTATAATGATAAAACTGAAAATAAAGTTTCTCTATAGTAGAAAGTTTCATAGTCGATAAAAAAATTGTGCTTTTTGTGGGTTTTTGTCAAGATGAGCCACCAGAGCCTATATTAGTTTTCCCGATATGGGTTAAATTGGGGTCATATTTTGTGTAATTTAATTTGGTGACTATAACATAACATTCTAACTTGCTCATTTTTAGGTAATTACATAGTCATATAACGATTTTTAAATAACACGGAATTTTTAGACGGTTTCGTGTGGTTTTTGCCCCTAAGACCGTGTTTTTGCCTCGCTAAACCGCTTTTTAGACCGTGTTTTGCATCTCATTGCTGATTTCTGATTTTTCTTAGATTTCTTTATTGATTCAAAAGGGATCTATATGGGGAATTTGAAAAAGTTATTTTTACAGTACCCATACAGCATATCGGCGCAAATCGACGTTATCCGGCTTAAAATCAATGTTTTATGCATCCTAAAAATAAATTCTATCAGAAATTTTGAGTTTCGGAAATTGGTTTGAGTATTGGCATCTATAAAAAATGAACGTATTGCCACCTTAGAGCTAAAATGAGACAGTCTAAACGCCTTACCAGTATGGAAGTAACCAAAAAAATTTGAGGGCAAATTTTAGCATCCAAAATCAATATTTTTTAATTTCTAATATTAGAGTTAAAAAAATAAAGCCAATCAACCAACGTTACCGTCTTTATTTTTTAAAATTTACTGCGTAACTCATTGAATACCAAGCCATAAGGTAAAAATTTATATAATGTACAATTGTTACTTATATAAATACATCTTCGTGTAATCTTTCCAGCACAGTGGGATCCGAAGCTTGGAATTCACGTGACTTGAAGTCGCGG